>Ga0210399_10002670_pt1 | contig 13877 bp, 13 predicted proteins | sample IncBWC14MmetaG_FD_150865 | JGI IMG/M metagenome (GOLD analysis project Ga0210399, IMG submission 150865) | Forest soil microbial communities from Barre Woods Harvard Forest LTER site, Petersham, Massachusetts, United States - Inc-BW-C-14-M | ecosystem: Environmental > Terrestrial > Soil >... | reverse complement strand
CCAGGGGGTGGCCGGGTCGGATTGTGTTTACCCGTCGATATAAGTCGCAATCCTCATCGCGGGAGATCTCGGAATCTAGCATTGCCGGAGCCCTACGCCGCCATTTCGAAAGACGCAAAGATAGAGACACATGCCAACCATAAATAACGGCTCAACACGCGCGCGGGTAATCTTGGCGGACGACCACCAGATGCTGGTGGATGCGTTGAAGCGCGTATTGGAACCCCGCTACGATGTTGTGGGCACGGTGAGCGATGGACGCGCGCTTTTGGTGGCGGCCGCCAAGCTGCAGCCGGACGTCGTTGTGCTCGACATCGCCATGCCCCTGCTGAATGGGTTGGACGCCGCGCGGCACCTGAAGCCCGCCATGCCGCAGCTGAAACTTATCTTCATGACTATGAATGAGGATCCCGACATGGTGGGCGAGGCCTTTCGTGCCGGAGCTTCGGGCTTTCTCTTGAAGCAGGCGGCGGCATTTGAATTGACAGACGCCATCGAACAGGTGCTGAAGGGGCGTTCTTACGTTACGCCGAGCGCGGCGAAAGGCCAGGCGCAAATCTCCCTGCGCGATCCCAAATCCCGCGCGCACATGGCTGAACCAACGCCCCGGCAAAGAGAGGTCATCCAACTTCTTGCGGAGGGGCGTTCGATGAAAGAAGTGGCTTCGATTCTTCAGATCACCAAGCGGACGGTGGCTGCACACAAGTACGCGGTCATGGACCTACTACAACTCAAAACCAATGCCGATTTGGTGCAGTACGCCATCAAGCACAGAATAATCTCCCTCTAGATTTAAAGAATTCCCCCTCATTGTAATTACTACCAATAGGCAAGCGCAGAAATTGAGCGCAGCGTGCTTGTAGACGTCTCGCCGAGAGATGGAGAAGGCGGGTCCATGCGAGAGACGCTTCCGGCGGAATTGGCTCAATATATTCATACTTTTTATCCCGAAACGAACGAAAGCTTGGGGGTGAGCTCCCATGACGCGCAGCCGCGTCTTACTGGCAGATGATCTTGCGCAGGTATTGAGCGCAGTTGCTGCCCTGTTAAGCGATCAATTCGAAATCGTTGCCAAGGTCATGGATGGGCGCTCGGCGCTGAATGAAACAATGGCGCTGGCACCAGACCTGGTTGTCCTAGACATTTCGATGCCGGTATTGAGTGGAATCGAGGTCGCCAGGGAACTCAAGAAGCGCGGGAGTAAAGCGAGAATCGTTTTTCTGACCGTGCATCAGGATTCGGACATTCTGGCGACGTGCATTGCCGCGGGGGGGCTCGGCTACGTCGCGAAAGTCCTGATGCAGACCGACTTGATTCCCGCGATGGAGGAAGCGATGGCGGATCGCCCGTTTGTCTCCCGGTTTATGTCGCCGTAAGAGAATCTGAAGCGGAAAAATTGACTTTCGAAAAGAGTGCGCCACTTCCTGCGGCGACTGAGCCTATCCCGAACCCATGCTTGGCAACAACCCGCATATCTCAAGTTCCAAAACGGATTTCTCCGAAGTGCAGCAGATGTTCGGGATGAACAAGTCTAACGGGCTTCCTCGCAAGTGTCGCGTCCTCTCCATTCGCGTCGAGTATTTGACCGGATGTCGGCCAGGCCGAAGACCGACATTCAGCGCTGCCTGTCGCTTTTACCAATTACATCCGGCTGGCGACAGCGACAGCATGCCTAAAGCCGGAAAATCGCAACTCGTGGTTGGGAGAGAAACTCGCGGCGTCCTCGTGAGGACTTACGAGAGCCGTCGGAAAATCTGGTGTTATTGCGGGACTGAGGAGGATTGTTCATGAGAAAACTGAGACGTTTAGCGGTTTGTGTAATTGCAGCGGCAGCCAGTTGTGTAGCGCAGGATGTGGCAAGCGTGGTGCATGGGACAATAACAAATGTGGATAAAACCACTAAGACGGTGTTTGTGAAAAGTGCTGATGGCACGGAGCACGCGGTTAAAGTCACCGGGCAAACGACGGTCAAGGGAACGAAGGAAGGGCTCGGCGGCTTAAAAGAAGGTACAGAGGTCGTGGCTCGCACAACCGGGAAGGGTGCAGAAGAAACCGCAACGGAAATAGGAAAAGTCGGCAAGGGCAGCTTGAAAGTCACGAACGGTACGATCACGAAAATAGACAAGGATTCAAAAACTGTGGTTGTGAAGTCTGCGGATGGAACAGAAAAGACCTTCGAATACACCGAAAACGCTGGGAAAGATGTTGGCAAGAGTGTTGGGAAAGGCACGGAAGAGGGTGCCAAGGTGACGGTCTACTACACGGATGACGCCGGAAAGAGAGTCGCGCACTTTTTCAGATTCTAGTTGTCAGTCCTGAACAAGAGGAACGGTGAACGGGCCTGCGGGCAGGCGGCTCGAACGTGCGCTTCCATCCGTCTCGCGCCGGGATACAACAGTGAGGCAGCCGACAGAGATTGAGTCTCATGAACGCCAATATTGAATCTTTCTTTATCTTCGGTCTTGTCGACTTCTCATTTGTCCGTGGAGGCGGCGCAGGTGCAACAGGCGGGGCGAAGGATTTCATCGTAAACGGAACGATGACCGGCGGATTTGCTGTTGTCGCCTATCCCCGTGGAGTACCGAAATTCCGGAATCATGACGTTCATCGTTGCTAAGGACGGCGTTGTCTACCAAAAGGATTTGGGCGAAAAGACGGCGGAGATCGCCCAAGCGATGACGCGGTACGACCCCGCCGATGGCCGGAAGCCGGCTCTCTAGCTGCAGTTCACTGGAAATGTCATATTCAGCCTGGTTGTCACTTTTGCCAATTACAAATGACCGGCCACAGCGGGACCATTTGCCTCCGGATACAAGTCTGTCGCCCAGATCTGCAGTGGAATTGCACGCGTCGATTTTCGTCAGTGAATTGAAAGAGGAGAGTGGTTATGAAGTGGACCGGAAAGATGAGTCTAGCTCTGGCGGCGGTGGCCACGCTTTTTAGTGCGGCAGGAGCACCGGCGGCCAAGGCGGAAGAGAAGAAACCCAACATCGTTGTCATCATGGGCGACGATATCGGCATGTGGAACATCGGAGCGTACCATCGCGGTTTGATGGCCGGCAGGACGCCGAACCTCGACAAGCTCGCCAAGGAAGGCATGTTGTTCACCGATTATTACGCCGAGGCGAGTTGTACGGCGGGTCGCGCGAACTTCATCACCGGGGAACTGCCGATTCGAACCGGCATGACCACGGTCGGCCAGGCGGGCGCGTCAGTCGGCTTGCCCGCCGAAGCGGTGACTATTGCCACGGTATTGAAGTCGATGGGCTACGCCACTGGTCAGTTCGGCAAGAATCACCTTGGCGACAAGAATGAGTTCCTACCCTGCGTTCACGGTTTCGACGAATACTTTGGCTATCTCTATCACCTCGATGCGATGGAAGACCCGGCGCATCCCAACTATCCTCAGAATCTGTTGAACGTTGTCGGCCCGCGCAACATGGTTCATTGCTGGGCCATCGACAAGTCTGACCCGACCGATCAACCGCGTTGGGGCCCAGTCGGCAAACAAAAGATAGAGGATGCCGGCCCGCTCTATCCGAAGCGCATGGAGACCGTGGACGATGAGATCCGCGACTTCTCCCTCAAATTCATCGAAAAGGCCAAGAGCGACAAAAAGCCGTTCTTCGTCTGGCTCAACCCCACGCGCATGCATATCGTCACGCACCTTTCGCCGAAATATGAAGCACTACGCAATTCCGAGAACGGCTGGTCGGAGGAAGAAGCCGGCATGGCCCAACTGGACGACGACATCGGCATTGTGATGAACAAATTGCATGACATGGGCGAAGACGACAACACCATCGTCGTGTTCACCACCGACAACGGCACCGAAGTCTTTACCTGGCCCGATGGCGGTCAGACACCGTTCGCCCAGTCCAAGGGAACAGTGCTCGAGGGCGGCTTCCGCGTGCCTTGCATCCTGCGCTGGCCCGGCCATGTGCCCGCGGATTCCGTGCAGAATGGCATTTTCTCCGGCATGGACTGGCTTCCCACTTTCGTCGCCGCGGCCGGTAATCCGAACATCACCGCTGAGTTGCTGAAGGGTAAAACGATCGGTGATCGGACCTACAAGAACCACCTCGACGGTTATAACCAGATGGCCGCCATCACCGGCAAAGGCCCGTCCGCGCGCCACGAAATCTTCTACCTCGGCGAAAGCACGGTGGGCGCGGTTCGCATAGACGATTACAAGTTCCGCTTCATCGACCAGCCAGCCGGCTGGCTGGGAGAAAAGACCCATCCGGACGTGCCCTACATTACCAACCTCCGCCTCGATCCATTCGAACGCACCGGTTGGCCCAGCAACGGGACGAAAGACGGAGCGCAGCAATACTTCGATTGGTTCAAGTACCAATTCTGGCGGTTCGTGTTCGTACAGCAGGTAATGGGCAAGGAAATTCAAACCTTCCTGGAATTCCCGCCGATGCAGCGGGGAGCCAGCTTCAACCTTGACGCCATCAAGGCGGAAATGGGGAAGCGGATGGCGGAAGCAGAAGCAGCGTCCAAAGGCCCCAGCAACTGACACGATTAATGTCCACGGGGGCGGCTCGCAAGGGCCGCCCATCTTTTGCGCGATGTTCTTCCTGTCTATGACTACTGAAGATCTGCGGTCGCCGCTTTCAGTTAGGGCGAAGATGGCGCTGCGTGGCTCGCGTTGTGCGCCTCACCCTGTCACTTTTGACAATTCCATCTGTGCTGTGCTCCTGCGCAGAATCCTGTGACACAAAAGAAAGGATGTTCCCATGGGGTCCTACCACGAGGCTGTAAGAGCAGGTCTAGTGACTTTCGCATTGGCCGCATTGCTTTATTCACCCCGCATCAGCGCACAGGCGCAAGCGGACCTGAATACGCCCACCCCACAAACCAAGGAGATGGAAGAGAGCACGAATGACGGGTGGCATTTTGCCTTTACCCCGTATATCTGGTTTTCCGGCGTTCACGGTGAGGCCGGAGCCCTTGGCCATGATGTGAGCGTGCACGCGAGTTTTGGCGACATTTTCAACTACCTCAATTTCGGGGCGATGGGCATGTTTGAGACGAGCTACAAGCGCGTGCTGATGCCCGTAGATTTCATGTGGATGAAACTGTCCGACGAAAAGGGGGTTCCCATTACAGATGACGTGGACTCCGTCAAAGCGACAATGAGGGAAACCATGCTCACGCCCAAGATCGGCTATCGAATTGCCGATGGCAAGAAAGTGAAAGTGGATGCCCTTTTCGGAGTTCGTTACTGGCACCTGAACAATGAACTGAGGGCATTCACGCAGGGCGCGCAAATAGGCAAGACGATTTCTCAGTCGGCAAACTGGGCAGACGCCGTTGCCGGAGGGCGTATTGAACTTGCGCTCTCCCCGAAGGCTTTCGTCGCAATTGCGGGTGATGCGGGCGGAGGATCCGCGAAGTCCGACTGGCAGGTTGGGGGAGGACTCGGTTACAAGGTCAGCCGCAAGTGGGTCATGCTGGTGGGATATCGATACTTGAGCATAGATTACCGGCCAAACGGAAACGCCCAATTCGTCTATGACGTCAACATGCCAGGCTTGATCCTGGGCGCGACTTACAACTTCAAGTAACAGGGGCTGACACCTTACCAGGCGCGGAGCACGAGCCACATCAAGGGGCCAGCAATCCCGATGAAGCAACATTTCAAGAAAATGTGGATATGGACGCTCTTCGCCTGCCTCACAGGCTTGCCTGCGCATTCCCAGGACGTGCAATTTCTGCCGGAAGTGGATGCCCACCTGAAACTGAATTCCGCTTTTCGCACTTACCTGGAAGCGAAGGACGACCGGGACGCGGGCGCACCGGATCAATTTACCTTCGGGCCGAGCCTCCAGTTCTATATGAAGCCCCTAATCAAATTGAAAAAAGTGACGGAGTTCGATCTGGACGACACCAAGTCCAGATTCCTGGTTCTGGAGGCCGGGTACCGCTACATTGCCGCACCGAATACGGCAACGGACAATCGCATGCTGACAATGGCGACCTTAAACTTTCCCTTGAGCGCCGGGGTACACCTTTCAGACCGCAACCGCGCGGATCTGGACTGGAAAGGTGGCGGATTCACCTGGCGCTACCGGAACAAGCTGACCCTCGAACGAACGTTTTCCATTCATTCTTATCACTTGATCCCGTATATCGCCGCGGAGCCATATTACGAGAGCAAATACAGCAAGTGGAGCACCACCGCTCTTTACGCCGGTTGCTTGTTTCCCGCGGGCAAGCACGTCCAATTCAATACCTATTACGAGCACGAGAACAACACTGGCAAGGCTCCCAACAAGCCGGTCAATCAGGTCGGCTTGGCGCTCTATCTCTATTTTTCCGTCGAGAAAAATTGAAGTTCTGGGCGTGCCCAGGGGCGGGTAGCAGGCTGTTACTTTTGACAATTACTCCTTGGGCTGGGGAGAGCCATGCTGCCTCCATCCGCGAGTGTGAGCTTGTGGTCGCCCACCGAACACGCCGGGAAGGACTCGAGGAGCGGCGGAACGCGGAAAACAGGCAATCCAGAAGAGCAACACATCGCAATTCGCTAAAAGCCAGAATTCGGTTGCGACAGAAACAGGAATCGTTCTCGACCCCTGGAGGAATGAAATGATGGTAACTGTTGGGAAATCCGCGCACCTAGGAACCCTATCGAGGCTCGTCCCTCTGGCGTTCTTACTCCTGTTCTTTCTCGCTCCCCCGCCAACGAGAGCCCAGCAGTCCGAAGAATTCGATCAATACAAAGTGCGGATTGACACTTTTTGGTTTTACTCGAACCCGTCGGGAACCATCCATGGCACTGGCGGCACGGACGTTCCGATCGATTTTCACAGGGACCTCGGATTTGATACTTACCCGACGTTTGCGGGGAAAGTGGATTGGAAGCTCAGCCACAAAAATCATTTGTACGTTGCGATCACCCCGTTCTGGACTTCGCGGCAGTCGACATTGAAACGCACGTTTACGTTTGAGGGGAAGACATATGAAGCCGGCTTGGTTTCTAACAGCGACCTCCATGCTGTTCTAGTTGCCCCGGGCTACCAGTACGACATTATCCGGCGGAGGCGCGGACATTTGGGCGTCGGCGTACAGATCGACCTCTTTAACACATCGACGAAAATAACCGCAACCGGGACGGTAAACGGGACACCACAGACTGTGAGCGCGAGCGGCTCATTGCTTGCCCCAATTCCGGTCGCGGGCCCGGTATTTCGTCTGTATTTGACGAATTCCCCAAGGGTATTCGTCGAAGGAAATGTCTTCGGAATGTACTTTTTTGGCTACGGAAATTTTGTATCGACTGCGGACGCCCTGGGAATAACGCTGACCAAACATATCAGCGCTAACGCCGGCTACCAACTGGGTTCGCGACTGAACGTCAACGGAAGTACAGACCGACTCGGTCTGAATTTAACGCAAAAAGGTCCCATCGTCGGGATGGAATTTACTTTTTGAGCGGTGCGGCCGGATTCAGGTCTCCGGCCGCAACCGGCGGCACATGAGTTTTGCGGGAAGGAACGGACATATCCCTTCGGCTGCGTTCTCGCAAGAGGAGGAGCTGCAATGCGACACATTAAGCTTTGGATTGGAATGCTTGGTTTTCTTTTGACGGCGTGCGTTTGCGCAATGGCGCAGGATCCCGGCTGGCCGCGAAAGCTCGTCAAGCCTGCGGGCACACTCCTGATTTACCAGCCGCAAGTGGATGACTGGCGGAATTTCACCGACATCAAGTGGCGCGCGGCATTTCAGCTCACCCCGAATGGTGGAAAACAGATTGTAGGAGCGGCCACATTCGAAGCCACAACGGAAGTAAATGCGGACAATCACACGGTCCTTTTGTTCAACCTCAATGTCACGAATACTTATTTCCCGGGACAGGACCCGGCAACCACACCGCAATTGGATCAAATGTTCCGATCGTTTGTGCCGCTCACGTTGACCGCATCTCTCGACCGGCTGGTAACCTACATGCCCAAGCCGGAATCCATACCAACTGTTAATTTGAGGAATGATCCTCCCTTTATTTTTGTCAGTTATGCGCCGGCAATTCTGCTGGGTGTGGATGGCGAACCAATTCTGGCGGAAATTTCAAAGACCGACTTGAAGTTCGTCGTGAACACGATGTGGCCGCTGTTCTTTGACAAATCCAAATCGCAATACTACCTGCTGGTGAATAAAATCTGGCTGACTGCCGCCGACCTGCACGGGCCGTGGTCGCGCGCGACAAAACTTCCCAAGGAGTTCGACAAAATACCGGACTCCGGCAAATTTGCCGATGCTCGCAAGGCGGTTCCCCCTCCGCCAGTTTCCAATCCCATCATTCCGCAGGTCTTTTACAGCACGGTGCCCTCAGAAGTGATTCTGTTTGAAGGACAGCCCACGTACACAGCAATTCCCGGAACGCAGTTGGTCTATGCCAATAACACAGATAGCCCGGTCTTTGTCTACGGCGCAACACAAACGTATTACTACCTGGCAGCCGGCCGCTGGTTCAGCTCTTCGAACCTTGCGGGGCCTTGGACCTTTGCGTCGCTAAATCTTCCCACCGACTTCGCCAACATTCCGTTATCGAGTCCGGCAAGCGCGATTCTTGCCTCCGTGCCCGGCACAAATCAGGCCAAAGACGCGGTGTTGATCGCGCAGATTCCCACAGTCATGCTGCTGAATCCCACCACCGCCGCCGCCCAGGCCAAGGTTGCCTATACGGGAGCTCCGAATTTCGTGGCCATTGATGGCACAACCATGCTGTACGCGACCAATACTCCGGACAAGGTGATTCAGGTTGGCGACCTTTATTATCTTTGCCTGCAGGGTGTTTGGTTCATGTCCGCAAGTCCGCAAGGGCCGTGGACTACGGCCAGTTCCGTGCCGCAAGTGATTTACACAATTCCACCAAGTTCGCCGGTATACAACGTCACATACGTTACCCAAGTGACGACTTCGGACGGCTACGTCCAGTCCAGTTATACGGCGGGCTATATGGGAGCGTTCGTCATGGGTGCCGCGGTTGGCGCCATCGTCGCAAGTGGCAGCGGTTACTACTATCCGCCCTACATCGGTCATCCAGCCTATGGCTATCCCGTCTATCATCCGTATCCCACATGCTACGGGGCGTACGGCGCCTACGGCACATCTTACTACCACACCTCCACGGGCGCTTATGGCGTTTCACAAACTGCTTACGGAGCGTACGGCTCCGCGACCCGCACGGCGTCGTATAACCCGTACACGGGCACATCAACGCGAACCGCATCTACCTCGACAGCGTATGGCAAGCAGAGCGTAGGTCAGGCGTATAACCCGTACACGGGGAGCTATGGCGCGACGCACCAGGGATCGAGTCCAACCGCACAGTGGGGCCAGTCTTACGTCTCTCAAGGAAACAAATCCGCTTACACGCAACACTATTCGAACGCAAACGGAACGGTCGCGTCGGCCCAAGGATCACAAGGCGGAAGGGCGGCTGCCAGCAGCACCGCCTACGGGAACACCGCCGCGGGCAAGACCTCCAACGGCGATATGTATGCCGGGCACGACGGGAATGTTTACAAGAACACCGGCTCCGGCTGGCAGCAGTCGAACGGCAGCGGTGGCTGGAGCAACGTGAACACCCAGCAAGCGCAACAACAGGCGCATCAACAGACTCAGAACTACGAACAACAGCATCCCAGCAGCCAGGCCAACGTACAGCAGCACGAGCAAAGCGCGAACCAGTCCCATTCCTACGGCGGCGAATCCTCGCAATCGCTCAACTCGGAAAAGCAAAGCCGCGATAGCGGTTCGATGCAGAGCCAGCACTACAACAGTGGCAATCACAGCTACGGAGGATTTGGCGGCGGCGGTCGGAGCTGGGGAGGCGGTGGTGGCCGGAGTTATGGCGGCGGAGGCGGGGGATACCGACGGTAACGAGGATTCAGACAAGACAAACAGCAGGTGTAATCAGATTCTGTTTTCGAAAACACGGATTGAGTCGAAGAAGGAGAACACTGTTATGAGAAATAATCGTTTCACGAGTTCCAGGCGCACGCTGGGATTACTGATGGCGGGGCTTTTGTTCGCGAGTCTTGCGGCCGCACAAGGTACGCAAGTGAAAGGACTGATTACCGGGCGCAGCGGTTCAACAATGACGGTCAAGACCCAGGATTCGGAAACTATCACCGTGGCGCTGACCACCGACACGCAGGTGCAGGAAGTGGATGGGGCATTCAAGATGCGCAAGAAGGAGCTTGGAGTGACCGCACTGATTCCAGGGCTTCCCGTGGAAGTGAAAGGTTCGATGAACGACAAGCACCAACTGGTTGCCGATGCGGTGAAGTTCAAAGGTTCCGACTTGAAGACCGCGCAGGATATCCAGGCGGGGCTTGCGCCGACCGAGCAACAAGTGCAGGCGAACCAGGCGCAAATCCAGGCGGCCGAGAAAGTATCGGAAGCGCACCAACAAGAGATCGCCGCCAACCAGGCAAAGGTTGCGGCAAATCAAGCGGCGATTACAGCTGCCAACAAGCGTTTCGGGGAGCTGGGCGAGTACAACATCCTCGGCGAAGTGACCGTTTACTTCGCGAATGGCAAAGTGGCGCTCGATCCGCAATACGATTCGCAACTAATGGACCTTGCCAGGAAGGCACAGACGATCGACGCCTACATCATTCAGGTGCAAGGCTACGCCTCGGCGGTGGGATCCGCTGCCCTGAACCAGAAACTCAGTTTGGAGCGCGCCGACAATGTCCTGGCATTTCTCGAACAAAACGGCAATGTCCCTCTCACGAATATTCTGGCCCCCGGTGCGATGGGCACGTCAAACCAGATAGCGGCCAACGCCACTGCGGAAGGCCAGGCGGAGAACCGGAGAGTTGTCGTTCGAATATTGCAGAACAAGGGTATTTCCGGCACATAGAATCCAACCAGCCGAGGAGCGGAACCGTCAGTCAGCGGTACGCGATCGCCCCGCCGGAGCGGAGAAGCGAGTGCATCAAAGGATCCGGGAGGTGTCATGAATTGGGAAATGGATTGGATCTGGGGTCTGCCGCTGATCATTTTGACGGTGGTGATTCACGCGTACGGCCTGGCACTGGTGAACAAGAAGGTCGCGTCAAGATTCACCAGTGCTCGCCGGATCCATAGCCTTTCCCTGGGCTCGATTACCCTGATGGGTGCGACGGCGCTGTGGACCATCCTGTTACACGCATTTGAGGGAGGCCTGTGGGCCGCCGCGTATCGTCTTTTGGGAGCCCTGCATGACAACAAATCGGCCGTGTTGTACTCGCTCGGCGCTTTGACCACTTACGGCCACGCACCCATTAACCTGGAGTCCCGCTGGGAACTGCTGGGTGTTCTCGAAGCATTGGACGGCTTGATTTTATTCGGCCTCACCACCGCATTTCTCTTCACCGTGATGGAGAAAGCGTGGCCGAGCAACCCAGGCGAAAGCCGCTAATACGGATGCCAGCGCTTCGCGATCCCGGAAGAAGAAAACTCTCCTTCCTTCCGGTTCCGGAGAAGTTTGCCCAGCACTCCGCACCAACTCAGCCGCTTCATTCCGGAACAACTCATGAAATGATGACTCCCAGTGGAGAGTTCAACCGACCTCAATCAAGCGGAGCAGTCTATACCCGGTCAGGGGATTCAGAATGAAATCTAGAGCTATGGTCATATCGCTGGCCCTTGCATTTGCATTGCCGTTGCTGGCGCGCCAAAAGAGCGACGTCATCATCATGAGGAACGGCGACCGCATCACCTGCGAGATTAAGGGCCTCTCCTCCGGCACCCTGTACATCAACGCTGACTATATTCTTGGCGCATCCTCCGTGGATTGGAGCAAGGTGGATCATCTGGAGAGCGGGCAGCTTTTCATCGTAAAGACACAAGACGGAGTTGTGTATTCCGGGACGCTTTCGACGCCCGAATCGCCCGGCGGACGCCCCATCAGCATTCAAATCTTCGAGCCTCCTGATACCAAGGTGGAGATCGAAAAGTCCCAGATCATCAAAATCGAAGAAACCGCCAGCACCATTTGGCAGCGGTTTAATGGGGATATCGGTCTGGGTTTCACCTACACCAAGGGCAACCAAGCCGCACAATACAATTTCAATTCTTATGTGGAGTACCCTCGCGAGCGTTGGTCGGCCAGCACCGCTTATACTTCGACGTTGACCTCAAGCAATGGAACCTCCCCCGCCACGCGCAACGAGGTCGATGCCAACCTGCAACGATTGCTTCGCTGGAACAACTGGTACTACACGGGACTCGCCGATTTCCTGCAGAGTTCGGAACAGGGGATTCAACTTCAAAGCACCATTGGAGGCGGCATCGGGCGATATCTGGTGAACACTGATCGTTCCACGTTTTCGCTGGTTGGCGGGTTGGTCTGGCAGCGAACCAATTATCAGCAGACGATCGTCCCTTCCTTGACGCAAAATTCCGGCTCCGCGCTGATCGGCAGTGAACTCAAACTTTTTCGGTTTGACAAAACCAATCTTACGCTCAGTGCAATTCTCCTGCCCTCCATTACCCAATCCGACCGCGTGCACTTCAATCTCAACACCACGTACTACGTTAAACTGTGGAGGAATCTGACCTGGAACATCTCCTTCTACGGAAATTGGGACAATCAGCCTCCCCCGACCTTCTCCGGCAGCGACTATGGCTCGAGTTCGGGCCTCAGCTGGAAGTTTGGCAATCGCTAAAGCGCTCTGAGGGGAGTCTGCAGGAAAGGCTTCGCCGCATACCCTGGAAATCGATACCAGGTATTAGGTTCGCCAGCTTTCGCCGGGACGGGACCCCTGTTTCTTTTGACAATACCCCTGCTTTTTGCGCGGCGTCACAATATCGCGCGAAATTGACATTCAGGGTGCTCCGCTCGACTGTCACTAAGGAGAGAATTTTATGTCGCTGCAAGAAAAACTAAGTGGTCGATCCTCCAGGTGGGCCCTCCTCGGTTTGATGATTTCCGGTTTATTGCTCCTGGCCGCATTTCCGGCTATTTCGGGGAAAAAGGTGAAAGACGAAACGCTTGAAGCCTCGGCAATGGGCACAGGCAGCCAGTTGGGGCAAGTGATCGGAATTTCCGTCGAAATTTACGAATATTCGACACCTGAGGACCGACAGGCGCTTCTCGACGCCTTTGCAAAGGGTCAAAACCAGGGCCTAGTCAATGCTCTGACCAGAATGCACGCGGTTGGCCATATCTCCATCACCGGCACACTGGGGTACGACCTGGCGTTTGTGCGTATGATTCCGACGTCAACCGGTCGCAAGATTAAATTCGTCACCAATCGTCAATTAAGATTTGGCGAAGTTTGGGCGGATTCCCAATCGACATCCTTCAATCTCACGGGCGGCGAGTTTGACCTGGACGATTCGGACAAGAGCAAGAGCACGGGTGTGTTGTATCCGGAATGCCAGCTCGCAATCGACAAACAAGGCCAGCTGCAGATTCAGCTCACCCAGAATGCCTGGAAGTTGGTGGACGTGATCGATTGGAAGGGAACGCCCGGGGTCAACTGAAGTTCCGTCTCAACGGGACGTCTTTCTAATCTTATTTGAGGTGCCCCATGAAAAGCAGAACCTTTTCCCTGATCGTCTGTTGTTTAGGGCTCATTCCGCTCTTGCTTCTGGCCGGCCACAGCTTCGCGAAAGACAAAAAAGCAAAGCCGCAGGTTTGCTCCAATCCGCATCCGGAGCAACTCTGTTCCGCCGCCAATACCTGCGGGTCAAGTGGCTCTCCCTGTCTCTTGGAGATCAAGCGGACAGGCGGCGGGGTCGATGCCTCTGTGACTCCCAACATTCCCAATTTTCCCAAGGACTCCGTGATTTGCGTCAACACAGGAACCAGCGTGACGTGGCAAGGAGCTGGCAAGAACACCGGCCTTGTGGTAGACTTTGCCGGCTCG
>Ga0210399_10002668_pt1 | contig 13892 bp, 8 predicted proteins | sample IncBWC14MmetaG_FD_150865 | JGI IMG/M metagenome (GOLD analysis project Ga0210399, IMG submission 150865) | Forest soil microbial communities from Barre Woods Harvard Forest LTER site, Petersham, Massachusetts, United States - Inc-BW-C-14-M | ecosystem: Environmental > Terrestrial > Soil >... | reverse complement strand
GTGAAGCCCGACAATAATGCCAGTCCCAAGCCCGAAGATAGCTAGACACTGGCCGGTACTGCTTTGTCCTCGGAGGAGCGAGCATGAAGTTCACGGATTTATTCGTTAAGCGTCCGGTTCTGGCGATCGTCGTCAATCTGGTGATCCTGATCGCCGGCCTGCAGGCCATCCGTTCGTTGAGCGTGCGTCAGTACCCGCGCAGCGACATCGCTGTCATCCAGGTAACGACGGTGTATGTAGGCGCGAACGCCGATCTGGTTCGGGGCTTCATCACGACGCCGATCGAGCGCGTCATTGCCAGCGCCGACGGCATCGACTACATGGAGTCGACCAGCGCTCAGGGCTTGAGCACGATCCAGGTGCACCTGAAGATCAACTATGACACCACTGCAGCCCTCACACAGATTCAGGCGAAGGTAGCCCAAGTACGCAACGATCTGCCGCCGGACGCACAGGTTCCGGTGATCGATCTGCAAACCGCCGACACCCAGTTCGCCTCGGTGTACCTTGGATTTTCTTCCGCCGACCTCGATCAGAACCAAATTACCGACTACTTGACCCGTGTGGTGCAGCCAAAGCTCAGCGCGATCAGCGGCGTGCAGCGCGCCGACATCCTGGGAAATCGCACCTTTGCGATGCGCATCTGGCTGAAGCCCGAACAGATGGCCGCGCGCGGTGTGTCTCCTTCCGATGTCCACGACGCTCTATCACGCAACAACTATCTTTCGGCGCTGGGAAGCACCAAGGGTTCCATGGTGTCGGTGAACCTGGTGGCCAACACCGACCTTCGTACGTCCGATGAATTTCGCCAGATGGTGGTGAAGCAACAGAACGGCGTGGTGGTGCGCCTCGGGGAAATCGCCGACGTGCAGCTGGGCGCCGAAAACTACGACCAGGATGTCCGCTTCAACGGCGAAACCGCAACCTTCATGGGCATCTGGGTTCTTCCCACGGCGAACTCACTGGACGTGATTCGCAACGTTCGCGCGGCGCTACCGGCGATTCAACAGCAATTGCCCACTGGCATGAAGCTGGGAGTTCCTTACGACTCGACAGCGTACATCCAGGATGCGATCAATGAAGTGCTGCACACCCTGGTGGAAACGCTGCTGATCGTGGTGGTCGTAATCTTCCTGTTCCTGGGATCGTTCCGCTCCGTGCTGATTCCGGTGATCGCGATTCCGATCTCGCTGATCGGAGCCGTGTTCCTCATGCTCCTGGCGGGCTTCACCATCAATCTTCTGACGCTGCTCGCGATTGTGCTCTCGGTAGGCCTGGTGGTTGACGACGCCATCGTCATGGTGGAGAACGTTGAACGACACCTGCATCTGGGCAAGTCACCGTTCCAGGCGGCGAAGGACGCCGCTCGCGAACTGGTCGGACCGATCGTCGCCATGACGATCACCCTCGCCGCCGTGTACGCGCCGATCGGAATCCAGGGAGGGTTGACGGGCGCGCTGTTCCGCGAGTTTGCCTTCACCCTGGCCGGCGCAGTCGTCGTGTCAGGTGTGGTGGCGCTAACGTTGTCCCCGATGATGGGTTCGAAGTTGCTGCGTTCTGGCGACACCGAGCGTGGCTTCGCCGGAATCGTCAACCGGCGCTTCGAGAACGTTCGCAATCTCTACGGCCGGATGCTGGCGGGAACGCTGAAGTATCGTCCAGTCGTACTCACGGTATGGGCGATCGTGGCCGTGCTGATGATTCCGTTCTACATGTTTTCTCAGCGCGAACTGGCGCCCGCCGAGGATCAAGGAGTAGTTTTCGGCGTGATTCAATCCGCCCCTAACGCCACGCTAGACCAGACCAATCTATTCACGCAGCAAGTCTACGATGTCTACCACTCGTTCCCGGAGAGCGCCAGCATTTTCCAGATCACCAATCCGAACGGCGGTTTCGGGGGCATGGTCACCAAACCGTGGAGCCAGCGCAAGAAGACCACGCAAGAATTGCTGGTCGAATCAACCGGACCGCTGTCCAAAATTTCCGGCGTGCGGGTCATTCCCCTCACGCCGCCACCTCTTCCCGGAGGAGGCAATTTCCCGGTTGATTTTGTGATTGCATCCGCGGCCGAGCCGCAGCAGGTCAGTGCACTCGCCGAACAGATTGTGCAGAAGGCGATGGCCAGCGGCATGTTCATTTTCGCCGATACGGATGTGAAGTTCGACCAGCCGCAGACGGAAGTAGTCTTTGATCGCGACAAACTCCGTTCCCAGGGCGTGGATTTGAGCCAGGCTGGTCAGGATCTCTCCACCATGCTGGGCGGAAACTACGTGAACCGGTTCAGCATCCAGGGACGCAGCTACAAAGTAATTCCGCAGGTCAAACGCGTCGAGCGCCTTACTGCGGATCAGCTGTCACAGATTTATGTGAAAGGTTCTTCCGACAAGCTCGTCCCGCTGTCGACCTTTGCCACTCTGCGCACCACAACCGAGCCCCGATCGCTCAACAAATTTCAGCAGCTGAATGCAGTGCGCATTCAGGGGGTCATTCCGCCGAACGTGCCTCTCGATCAGGCTCTGACTTTTCTCGAGAACGAAGCCAAGCAGGTGCTGCCTCAAGGATTCACTGTGGACTACGCGGGTGAATCTCGACAGTTGCGGGTGGAAGGCAGCAAATTTCTGGGAACGTTCCTGCTTTCGGCGATTCTGATTTATCTTGTGCTTGCGGCGCAATTCGAGAGCTTCCGCGATCCTTTTATCGTTCTGGCCGGTTCTGTCCCGTTGGCGATCTCTGGCGCTCTGATGTTCTCGTTTCTCGGTTTCACGACCCTGAACATCTATAGCGAAGTGGGATTGATTACTCTCGTCGGTCTCATCGCGAAGAACGGAATCCTTATCGTGGAATTTGCGAACCACCTGCAGGAAACCGGGCTGAGTAAGCTCGAAGCGATTGCCGGAGCTGCAAGCACGCGGCTGCGTCCAATCCTGATGACCACGGCCGCGACCGTCTTCGGACATTTTCCTCTCGTGCTTGCGAACGGCCCTGGCGCGGGAGCGAGAAACAGTATCGGCATCATGCTGGTAAGCGGCATGATCATCGGTACGGTGTTCACGCTATTTGTGGTGCCGTCGATTTACATGCTGGTCGCGAAGACCCACGCGCGGATCCAGAGCGAGGACGAGATCGCGCTCGTTGAACCGGTTGGAAGTGTAGCCTGATTTAGAGGGCGCGGGGATGAGGCTGAAGCCATCACCCGCCACTTCCGTCTGCAACTGCTTCTCGCAGGTATTTGGACAGCAACGAGCCAAGGTCCGTGCAGCGTGTCGTAAGCATGCCCACGTGATCTCCTGGTGTCGTCGCGACCTCGAAGTCCTTTATGAGGTGCGCCCACACCGCGGTCGGATTTTTCGGGAAGTAGCTGTTGATCTCCGCCCTCACGAACTTGACCCTCCCGCTATAGAACCGCGGACGATAGCTTCTGGACGCAGAAAAATCTGCCTCCCGCATGCGCTGCGTCACCTGCGCTCTCGACGCGCTCAGCTGATCTTGCGTAGGCCTATCGCCGTTTCCCGAACGCGCCGCTCCTGTTCTGCGCAAAGCCGATCCGATCACGTTCTCGGCGCGACGTCTGTTTTGGCGAAGAGATAAGAGCGTCCGTTGCACCATCGACAGGTAGTTCTTGTCAGGATAAGTATCCAACAAAGCCAGCAGCGCAATCTTTTCCCCGTCGACAGACAGGCGATGCGCCAGCTCCAGCATCTCCAGGCCTCCCAGCGAATAGCCGATCAGGAAGTACGGGCCATGCGGTTGCAACTGCTGAATCGCATCCAGATGGAATTGCGCCCGCGCTTCGATCGATGGAATCGGCTCGTCGACCCCGTCGATTCCCCTGGCCTGCAACCCGTAAATCGGATGCCGCGATTCTATCTTTCCCACAAGGTCGCAAAGACCGAGCACATCGCCACCCAGCCCATGCGTCATGAAAACGGGCGGATCATCGGCTCCAGCTTTGAGCGGCAGCAGCGGCGGAATCCGCGGTGGCGCAGGCTCCTCCAGCAACCCAGCGAGGGTCTCGATCGTCGGTGCCGCGCAGATCATGATCGCGGGTAGATCGCGGCCGAACGCCTTTGCGATCTCTTCAAACAATGTGGCCGCAGACGATGCCGTGCCCCCAAGATCAAAAAAATTGTCCGTCGAGTGAATAGAAATCCGCTGCAGCACACGCTGCCAGATGGGAAGCAACGCCTCCCTGATTGAGTACTCCGGCTTATAATTCACGCTGCACATGCATGGGCTCGAATCAAAAGCATCGTGTACCGAGCGACTGTATTTCGCGGGATGGTAGACGGCCTCATTCTTGGTTGGGTGCTCCTCGAAGATAACTTGTTAATACGGCGGCGAGGTGTTCGAATCCACCGTTCACCATTTCGAGATGGTCTCCCGGCACGGTCTTAATTTCGAATTCATCCGCCAGTTTGCTCCAAATTGCGATCGGATCATCCGGAAAATATGAGGCGGACGAGGCTTTCACGAAGCTAATCTTGCCCCGATAGAACCGTGGACGATAGCGTCCGTAGGCCACGTAGGCACTTTCACGAATGCGGAAAGCCGTCCCAGCGTACGAGAGACGAGGCGCATCTGGAGGAAGGCTTTCCGCCTTGCGAACCCCGGCCATTTGCAGTCGATGCCTAAGCCCTCGAATGAAGTAGGAAGCTGCATCACGGGCGGACCGGTGCCTCATTTCGGAAATATGCCGTTTCGCCCGCCGGACCATAAGGCGCAGACGCGAGCCCGCTAGCAGATAGCGTGGATGCGGGTACGCGTCGATCAATACCAGCAGCGCCAAATGTTTCCCGCTCTCCACCAGGCGCTGTGCCATTTCCAGAGTGATCAAGCCTCCGAACGAGTAACCAATCAGAACGTATGGGCCAACCGGTTGAAATGCAACCATCGCATCGAGATAGTACGCAGCCATCTCCTCAATGCTTTCAAACGGTTCCTCCAGTCCGTCCACGCCTCTGGCCTGGAATCCATAAATCGAGTGCTCAGTGCGAATGTGTTTGGCTAGTTTCAGGAATTTCGCGCGGCCATCCAGGCCATGGGCAATGAAAACCGGAGTATTTTCAGTGCCAGTCTTCAGCTTCACGATGGGCGGAAAGCGGGGAAGCGCAGGCTGCTCCAATACCGCTGCCAGGGATGCGATGGTGGGCGCGTGGCAGACTGTGGCGGTCGGCAGTTCCCGGTTGAACACTCGAGCGATCTCGGAAAAAATCGTGTCCGCCAGAGGATCACTGCCGCCGAGTTCAGGAAACGCATCGTCGGGACGGATGTTTGTCCGGTGCAGCACGCGCTGCCAAATTTCAGTCAGCGCCTCAATGGTCGTCGCGCACGGCGTGTAGGATTCGAGATTAGGCAAGGTTTCGTCCGTTATGAAGGCGCAACAACCAGTAGAGTTCTCGAGTCTCGATGTACCTGATCGTTACGCTACGCCATCGAATTTATGCCGTCAATTACACGGGCGGGTCATAATATGCGACAGCCTCACTTCACTCGAGGCGTGTAACCAAAAATAGCTTTCAGCTCGAGAAATTCTGCCAGCCCCGCCTCGCCCCATTCCCGTCCATTGCCAGACTGTTTGTAACCTCCAAAGCACCCTCCGAAATCTACTCTCGCATTGTTGATGTGCACGTTGCCCGAGCGAATCTGTTTCGCCACCCGGCGGCCGCGTTCGATGTCCCCGGCGGTCACAAAGCCGGACAGGCCGTAGGGCGTGTCATTCGCAATGCTCACTGCGTCCGCTTCGTCCTCGTATGGAATCATGCACAGAACCGGCCCGAAGATTTCTTCGCGCGCGATCGTCATGTCGTTTCGAACCTCCGCGAAGATGGTCGGCTTCACGAAGTAACCTTTGCTCATCCCCTCGGGACGCTCGGGACCGCCCGCAATCAATTGCGCGCCTTCTGCGATGCCCAAATGAATCAGGCGCTGTACCTTGTCGAATTGCGCACGGCTGGCGAGCGGACCAATGTGATTTCCTTCCGTAAGAGGATCGCCGACTTTGGTGGCCTCGGCAATGTTTTTCGCCGTCGCAATCGCGTGCGCCATCTTAGCGCGAGGAACCAGCATCCGTGTGGGTGCGTTGCACGACTGCCCGGTATTGCGAAAGCATGCTTGCACGCCCTCTTTGACCGCAGAGTCGAGATCGGCGTCATCCAGAATAATGTGGGCGGATTTCCCGCCGAGTTCCTGCGTGACTCGCTTGACCGTTGGCGCCGCCGCCAAAGCCACAGCTACACCCGCCCGCGTCGACCCAGTAAATGTAACCATCGCCACGTCACGATGCGCCGAAATCGCGGCCCCTACGGTGGGACCGTCGCCGTTCACCAGGTTGAAAACTCCCGCCGGAACGCCGGCCTGATCCAGAATCTGCGCAAACAGGTACGCGGACAGCGGCGCCATCTCACTCGGTTTCAGCACCACCGTGCAGCCCGCCGCAAGCGCGGGCGCGACTTTGGCGGCAATCTGATTCATCGGCCAGTTCCATGGGGTGATCAAACCGCACACCCCGATCGGCTCTTTCCGCATCAGTGTCGAGCCCTGGAGAGTCTCAAACTCGAAGTGCTCCAGCACCTTCACGATCTCCAGAAGATGTCCCAACCCGGCCGCAACTTGCGCCGCGCGCGACAGCGAGAGCGGGCATCCCATCTCCAGCGAGATGGTCTCTGCCATCTGCTCCGACTTCGCTTTATAGACCTCAATCACTCGCTGCAGCAGCGCCACACGTTCGGCGACTGCGGTCTGCGAGTAAGACTCAAATGCCTTTTTCGCTGCAGCCACGGCCTTGTCGACATCGGCCGCGCTCCCCAGCGAGATGGTTGCAATCGGCTCCTCATTGCTTGGGTTGATGACTTCCCAATCGCGGGATTCGGTCGGATTGACCCATTTCCCCTCGATATAGAACTGGCGGCAATCCCGCATGTTTACTCTCCAATAGGCACCTTGAGGTAAAGACGGCGCTCTTTCTTTCATGTTACCGCGACTTGCCGGGAACTTCCCAAGGCACGGATCCCAACTGATCGCGGAGGTAGATTAGTGTTACGGTGTACGGAGCGCCCGGACGACCAGAAGCAGAGAGATCATATCTTGACCACCAACCCGAACCTGGAATCGATTTCCAAGTCGCCGCTGCTCATCTTTTCTGCGCTGGGCGCTCTATCGGTCACCCTGTGGTGGGCTCCACTCGCGTCCTTATTCACTCTGGCCTTGAGCGACGAACAATATACTCACATCCTGCTCATTCTGCCCATCAGCGTGGCCCTGACCTTCATCGAGTGGAAATCACCTGCGGACCCGTCTCGCCTGAGTGCTGCGTTCGGTTCCGCGTTGCTGCTCATCGCGGTGGGGACGAAGTTCGCCGTCCGGTGGAGCGGGCTTTCCTCCCCCGATGTGCAGCTTTCACTGAACATCCTGGCACTCCTGGCATGGTGGGCCGGAGCTTTTATTTTGTGCTTTGGCACTCGCGCCTCCCGCCGCGCACTCTTTCCTCTTTGTTTCCTGCTGTGGATGGTGCCGCTTCCCCAGGTCGTCCTCACCCCGATCGTGACCCTGCTGCAGCAAGGTTCCACTGCATCGGCTCACTTGCTCTTCGCGGCAGCCGGTATTTCGGTGGAGCAAAACGGCATGTTATTGCGCCTTCCGGGATTGACCCTTGAGGTCGCTCCCGAGTGCAGCAGCATCCGTTCGAGCCTGATGCTGCTGGTCACAACTATGGTTCTCGCGCAGTTGCTATTGCGATCCTCCTGGCGAAAAGCGCTGGTGTTTGCCGTGGCGCTCCCGCTGTCCGTGGTCAAGAATGGACTCCGAATCTTTGTGCTCGGCGCGCTGACCACGAAAGTCGATCCCAGTTTCCTGACCGGCAAACTCCACCGGCAAGGTGGAGTCATTTACTTCCTTATCGCGCTGTTGGCGATATTTTTGCTCCTCTGGATTTTGCGCCGAGGTGAAAACAGGCAACCACAAATCCCCGCGACCGGAGCCGTAGGAAGACCGGTCCCGGAACGTTAGCGCCCCTATCGGTGGGCCATCCCAAACGACACAGCCGACGCCGAGGCTCCAATATTCACCATGGAAACGGCTCGTTCCATTTTGTGATGCCCCGTCTTATGTAAGAAGTAGCTGACCGCGACCACCCCAGCGGTCTCGCCCGCAAAATTGAGCGCCAGCCCCGCGGAACTGCGCCCGAACACAGTCACGACGGGGTTCAGTTCCTGTCCACCGGCGCGCAGGTTGTCTCGGGTCACCACAAAATCGGCGGCGCTGAAGGCGGCAGACGTTGCGAACAGAAAGCTGTTCCCACGATCCCAAAATCGATGGTCGCCGGGCGCCTCCGGCAGAGTCGTCGTTTGCACCGGCGTCATCGGGGCAGGCTCGATCGCCGTCGTATGGGGTGGAAGAAGCGCAAACGACACCTGTTGCGCCATCCCCGGGCGGCACAATCCGAGAACTGCGAATAGATATATGAGGGCTGTTTGCGGCCTGAGAATCGAATTGAGCCAGTGCATTGACATAACTTAAGTGTGGCCTCAACGTGGCCACCTGTACTAGTACTACCGCATCAGGATAGCAGCGAGAATGGCCCGTAGGTGCTACTAAGGCGTTTAGAATGATTACTTTGTGGGTGACGTGCAATTACGGAAGTCACTCGGAGGGCAAGGCGGGCAGGTGGAACTCATACCGGTCGGGGCGAACCAATGCCCCGCAAGCTGTTCCATCAGAATGCTTTGCCGGCGCGCCGGGACCAGTTCAAGGCGTGACTTTAAGTTGACCTTTAAGTTGAGCTTTATGAAGAGAATCGCCCCAGCGGGCGTAAGGGAAGTGTCGATCAAGCGGAAGAAACAACCGAGGTCTTCAAATCAAGTGCTGCGGGCGGATGAAAGGCGTGGCTCCTGTATCCCCAAACTAAGGGAATTGCCAGTCGCCAACCCCAGACATCCGCCCTCTTCATCAATCCGCTACGGGACTGCGACCTGCACCGGCGTCGACAGGGAACTCTCCTGCCCGCTGGCGTTTACCGATGTAGCCGCGTAATAGTATGTACTGCCCGCGGCCACTGAGCTGTCCGTGAATGCTGTGTTCGCGTCCACCGTGGAATTGATCCTGGAATAGGAGCCGTTCGCGCTGGTCCCGCGATAGACGTTATATCCAACCACGTTCGAACTAGAATTCCACGAAAGATTCACGCTGTACACCGGCTGCATGCCCACCCCTGTCAGCGATTCGCTCACTATCGAGTTGGAGGCGTTGCTGGCAAACGAGAGAGCTGCAGACACAGTCCCGCTGCTCCCCGGGGTGAACGCTACATTGAAAGACATGGCCTGCCCCGACGGGATCGTGAACGGGAGCGAAGCCCCTTGCAGCACAAATTGAGAGCTGCTGCTCGCCGCCGAAGAAACGGTCACACTGCCCCCTGCGGCGGTCATCGTGAGGGGTAGAGTGTCCGTTGTACCAACCGTGACGTTGCCGTAATTCAGCGGAGCGGGCGAGACGGACAGTGTTCCCACCGCGCTCGTGATCCCCGTACCGCTGAGGGGGATGCTCAGATTTGGGCCGCTAACAAACACGCTGCCTCCAGCGACCCCGGTCGATTGTGGGCTATAGGTCACAGTCAACGCGATGCTCTGCCCGCCTCCCAAACTCAAAGGGAAGGTTCCACTCAACGAAAACCCATTGCCTTGGGCCTGTATGGCCGATATGCCCATCTTCCAGGGTTTCGTATTCGTCAGAATTAGGGGCAGGCTGACACTACCGCCCACCGCGACTTGATTGAACGAAAGACTCGACGGGCTGGCGGTCAGAGCCTCGCTGTTCGTGCCTGCGCCACTTACCTCTACCATCAGCTTCGAGTTGGATGCGTCACTGAAGAAGGTGATCGGTCCGCCGGTCCATCCCGATGTCGTGGGAGCAAAACTGATGCTCACCTCGGCACTCTGACCTGCTGACAAGACCAGCGGCAAGCTGACTCCGGATACCGCAAAGACGGAGTTACCCTCGGTGATTTGCGATACCGTCACGCTGGTCGGCCCGCCGTTCGTGACCGTGACCGTTAAGGTCTCGGTTTGACCGATGCCAACATGGCCGAATCGAACGCTCGAGGGCGAGCTCACCAGTTGTTGATTAGAAGCGAAAGCGCTGGCCGGTGCTAAGCCGAGCAGCACGAGCATCACGCCGATGATTTGTAAGTGGATGGTTGACGAGAAGACGGAGAGATACCGGGTAAAGGACTGGGGGAGTCGCATGCCATCCATTTTGAAAGATTGGACCAGGGCCCGATAGATTCCCGAAGGTCAACAACCCCTCGGCCGATCGGCCAATCCTCCCAATTGAAAAATTCGTGAGGAAGCACGCAGGGGAACACGCAGAGAGAAAACACAAACGGCCCAGATCAGCGATCGGCAACTCCGCACCAGCCCATGCGGCTCACAGACTGCGACCGAGAAATCTTGCCGGCCTCAGTGATCTGCTCGAAACAGTCTCGAAGCTGCAACGAAAGAAATAAATAACAAATAATGATCGGATTGGGACACGGTAGTGAGGGTTGGTATGGGGTGAAAAGCCGCCGTGGGATGGGCCTTCCACCCGCCAGGCTCATGCCCTTTCGGAACCTTACGCAATTCCTCCCTGACCAGCACACTTATCTGGTCGAGTTTGGTATCGTTTGCAGCACAAACTTTATGGGCCACTTCCCCCAACGCCTCAAAGCGCTAATCGTCCTGCTCGCCATGGCCACAATGGTGGCCTGCCAGGGATTCAGCACTAAATCCAACACGCAGACTCAACCACCGGGCGCTTTGACTGCCGCACCGGCGAACGTGGCGTTCGGCAATGTGCAGATTGGCACCAGCCAATCTCAGTCCAATACCCTGACCAACACCGGAGGAAGCAGTCTTACTATTACCCAGGCAACAGTCACCGGAACCGGATATAGCTCCACTGGACTCACGCTGCCCTTGACCTTGGCCGCGGGACAGAGCACCACCTTCAACGTGGTCTTTAAACCTACATCCGGCGGGAGCGCCGTCGGGAATCTGGCGCTTACCTACAGTACCTCAAGTACTCCATTGAATATCGGCCTTGCCGCAACCGCGGTCGCAGGTGGAACCCTGACCGGGAGCCCGACTAGCATGAGCTTCGGCAACGTTCAGGTCGGTCTGAATCAGAGCCAGACCGAGACTTTGAAGAACACCGGCAGCCAGAATCTCACGGTCTCGAAAGCGACGTTTTCGAGCTCGGGTTTCAGCGCTACGGGACTGACCCTGCCCCTGACCCTGGTGCCGAATCAGAGCACAACCTTTGCCGTCGTTTTCGCGCCGACCACCGCCGGCGCCGCCAATAGCACGCTGTCGCTCACCGAAAGCGATTCGACCACCACCTTCGATGTCGCCCTTTCTGGAACCGGAGTCGCGCCCGCTACCCTGACCGCAACGCCGGCCAGCATGACATTCACGAATGTGCAGACGGGGCAGAGTCAGACCCAAACAGAAACCGTAAAGAACACCGGTGGCATGAATGCGAAGATTTCGCTGGCAACCGTTTCTCCTGCCGCCTTCAGCATCTCAGGATTGACCACACCTTTGACCCTCGCGCCAGGACAGAGCGCTTCTTTCACCGTGACCTTTGCGCCGCAGTCGGCTGGCAATTCCAGCGGCAATGTGATGGTCGACTCTGACGCTGCGGACCCTGCCCTGAGCGTCGGGCTTACCGGGTCCGCGGTCGCGCCGACTCCAGGCACCCTGAATGTTAGTTCCGTCAACGTCGGAAGCGTGCTCGTAGGTACCAGTGGAACTAAAACCGGGACGCTGAGCGCCACCGGCGCAACCGTGACCGTATCCTCAGTGAGTGTGAGCGGGGCCAACGCTTCCGAGTTCGCGATTAGCGGCTTGACGTTCCCCGTCACCGTTACCACGTCCACGCCCGTGACGTTTACGGTCAAGTTCGCGCCCACTTCATCCGGAGCGGCGACGGCGACGGCTTCTTTCGCCAGCACTGCCTCGAACAGCCCAACCGCCGCAACCCTTACCGGAACCGGCACGGCGACGCCCGCTACCCTGACCGCGACGCCGGCAAGCATGACATTTACCAACGTCCAGACTGGGCAGAGTCAGACCCAAACGGAAACCGTCAAGAATACGGGCGGCACGGATGCCCACATCTCGCAGGCAACCGTTGCTCCTGCCGCCTTCAGCATCTCAGGATTAACGACCCCTTTGACCTTAACCCCGGGGCAGAGCGCTTCGTTCAGCGTGACCTTTGCGCCACTGTCTGCCGGCAACTCCAGCGGCAGTGTGATGATCGATTCTGACGCCACGAATCCTGCGCTCAGCGTCGGGCTCACCGGATCCGCAGTTTCACCGAGTCCGGGAACATTGAATGTCAGTGCCGTCAACGTCGGAAGTGTGATCGTGGGTCTCAGTGGAACTCAAACCGGAACGCTGACTGCCACCGGCGCAAGCGTATCGGTATCCTCAGTCAGCTTGAGCGGCGCCGATCCGTCCGAGTTCTCGATCAGCGGCTTGACGTTCCCCGTCACGGTTACGACCTCCACCCCCGTGACGTTCACGGTCAAGTTCACGCCCACTTCCTCCGGAGCCTCATCGGCGACGGCTTCCTTTGCCAGTACCGCCACCAACACGCCAACAGCCGGCGCTCTTTCCGGCACCGGTACGCCCGCGCCAGTCCACACCGTTCTTCTCTCATGGACGGGCAGCACCACCTCGGGCATCACCAGCTACAACGTCTACCGCGCGCTCTACGGTACGTCCTCCTGCGGTACCTACTCGAACATCGGTTCCACCGCCGGGACCGTCACGCAGTTCACCGACAGCATAGTCACCGACGGTAAGACGTACTGCTACGCCACCACGGCCGTGGATGCCAATGGCGAAAGCGGATACTCCAACATTACGCAAGCCGTGATTCCCGCTCCGTAAGCCTCGACTGCAGAGGCCGGGAGCGGGGCAACCCGGTTAACTCCGGAATTTTCCGGTCACTGCCGCACCGCGTACAATAGCCTTTTGCCCGGAAGCACCGTCCGGAAAGAGGCTCGTATGACCACCACTCACCAACCTCGCCCACAAGCTGCGACGGAAGTCCCGGCAGTCCCGCTCACCACCGAGGGCTACAGCGTTCTGCACCAGATGATGCGCCTCCGCTGGCCCGCCTGGCGAGCCTTGCCAGCAGCGGAAAGGTCGGCCATCGCCAAAGAAGCCTCCGACGCGCTTACCGTAATGGAGAAAAATTCCGCCGGCCAATCCGCCCTGTTCTCGCTCATCGGCCACAAGGGCGACTTGATGCTGATCCACTTCCGCGAATCATTCGCCGCTCTTAACCAGGCCGAGCTCCAACTCGCCAACCTGCGCCTCAGCGATTACCTCGAGCCCACCACCTCGTATCTCTCCATCATCGAACTCGGCCTCTACGATTCCACCCTCAAAATCTACAAAGAACTCACCGACCAGGGCATCGAGCCCCATTCCGAGCAGTGGAAAGCCGAAATCGAAAGCAAACTCGCCCGCCACAGCGAGGCCATGCATCCCCGCCTCTACCCTGAGATTCCGCCCCAGCGTTACGCCTGCTTCTATCCCATGGACCGCCGCCGCGGCGAAGACAAGAACTGGTACAAGCTCCCCATCGAAGAACGCGCCCGCCAAATGGCCGATCACGGAATGATCGGCCGCCGCTACGCCGGACAAGTCAAACAGATCATCAGCGGCTCCATCGGCTTCGACGACTGGGAGTGGGGCGTCGACCTATTCGCCGACGATCCCCTGGTCTTCAAGAAACTGATCTACGAAATGCGCTTCGACGAAGTCAGCGCCGTCTACGCCCTCTTCGGCCATTTCTACGTAGGCGTGCGAGTCCCCGCAGCACAGTTGGAGAAGTTGCTATCCGGAGAG
>Ga0210399_10002666_pt1 | contig 13896 bp, 7 predicted proteins | sample IncBWC14MmetaG_FD_150865 | JGI IMG/M metagenome (GOLD analysis project Ga0210399, IMG submission 150865) | Forest soil microbial communities from Barre Woods Harvard Forest LTER site, Petersham, Massachusetts, United States - Inc-BW-C-14-M | ecosystem: Environmental > Terrestrial > Soil >... | reverse complement strand
TCGCTATGAATTCAGAAAAGAAGCCGCCAACACTCTTGGACGGTCACCCGGACGAAAACGAGCTGTTTTTGGCCCTTGAACGCGAGTTGCGGCCGGAGGAAATCGAGGAGATCGAGAAGCATCTGGGTGGGTGCTGGAGTTGCCGCGCGCGGTTCGAAGAAATGCAGCGCGGCGTCCTGGTTTTCGTCGAGTACAGGGAAAATCGCTATCTTCCGTCGCTTGACCGCCCACCGGACGCATTCGGAAGGTTCCCCGCGCGACTCCGGAGCGTGATCGACGAGGGATCGTCTGGCGTCGTAACGGGTCTGCGAAAAGTCTTTGCGTCGTTGTTGGCTTTGCCCGCATCTGTTCGGTGGTCCACAGCGATTGCATTGATCACCGCAATCGCGCTCTTCTCGTCGCAGGTATTGTTTAACCCCACAGTCGTCTCCGCCAATGAGTTGCTTGCGCGCGCGATAGCCGCCCAGAGCGCGGCCCCGCCGGCGAATGGCGCATCGGGAAAGCGGAAGACCATCCGGCAGAAGGTGCGAATTCAGAATGGCGGGAGAACCGTCGTTCGTGATTTTGAGTGGGCGACGGGCGAGGCGGTACGTCACGCGCGCTGGGAACTAAACGGAGGCCTGGACCGGTGGGACTCTCCTCTGACCGCAGAAGGTTTCGCGGATTGGAGAGACTCTTTGGGGACGAAGAAAGACAAGGTCGAGCGCGGGCCGGACTCCCTGCAGCTGACCACCACTACGTCTGACGGGCCAATCAAGAAAGCCTCGATCGTGGTTCGTGCGCTGGACTTTCATCCCCTGGAGCAACACATCGTTTTTGCCGACGAGCAAGCAATCGATTTTTTTGAGCTGGGTTTCGAAGTGGCGGACGAAGTCGCACCAACCACCCCTGAGGGGTCTGACGATACGGCGCAAGCTAGACAGGGCTCGAAGGCTAAGGCTTCCGTGAATCTTGAGGACGTAGAACTGGCGATCCGCTATTCTCTGTTCACCCAAAAACTGGATCTTGGTGAGGATCTGTCGATAACGCGGACGGGAAACGAAGTGACTGTGAGCGGCACAGCAAGCTCGAAGGAGCGGACTGAAGCAATCGTGTCTTTGCTGGGGAAGATGGACAGCGTTCGGCTCAAAGTGACCTCTCCTGAAGTGACAAACGCTTCGCACGCATCAGCTGGTTCGAAAGCGAAAGGGGCGTCGGTCACATCGACTTCTCCTCTCGGCGAGGAGTTGCTTGCGAAAGAATTTCCTTCGTCAAGCGAGCGGACATACTTTGTGGACGCATGGATTGCGGCGTCGGACAAGGCTCTGTCGCATGCCTGGGCGCTGAAACGACTCGCAGAACGCTATACCGAAAGAGAAGAGAGTCGCCTGACTCCCGAATCCGTGGACAAGCTGCGGGAAATGCTGCGGACCCACCTGCAGGCTGTTGGTCAGGCGAACGCCGATGTGGACTCTCTGTTGAAACTGCTTCCTCATTCTGCGGACGCGCCGGAAGTTGCTCCGGTCGATCTGCGAACCGGGATTCTGCTGCTGTTCCGCCAGGTGCAACAGCAGGACTCGTTGGTTGCGAAGTTAGTTGCGGGGACGCCGGCGGGCAGCGACAACCTTGCAAGCGCGTCTCAGAAGCTGCGCGCTTCGCATCGTGCCGTTCAAGAGTTAACGACCCGTCTTCGAGATCTCCTTGAGGCGCGCTGATGCGAGCGTTGTTTGTGTTGCTTCTGGTGTTTGGCGGGTTTGGGTGTGACGCGGCCCTTGCGCAAGACGCGCAGGTATTCGGTCAGGTCCGTGATCCATCCAACGCTGGTGTAGACGGCGCTGACATTACACTCCGCAACGAGCAAACCGGCGGGACGCGAAACACAAAATCCAATGAATTAGGGTTTTACAGTTTGCCGGCTTTGCGGCCGGGCGCCTACCGATTGATGGTCCGCGCCGTAGGTTTTAAGACCATCGTGAGAGAAGGAATCCAACTCGAGGTGGGGGACAAAGCGCAGCTGGATTTCGCACTTACCATCGGTACTTCACAGACGACAGTCACCGTGCGGGGCGGGCCCCCGCTGATCAACACGGCGGATGCAAGCGTCGGAACGGTCATCGGCCGTGACCTTATTGATGAGATGCCGTTGAATGGCCGCGGGATTCAAACGCTGGTCGAATTGACTCCCGGTGTCACGGTCGTGCCGGTTTTCGATGAAAGTCGAGGGCAGTTCGTCATCAACGGCCAGCGCAGCGATGCGAATTACTTTACCGTTGATGGTGTTAGCGCGAATTTCTCCGTAGCGAACTCACAAGCTCTGGTTTTTTTGCATAACATCCTCACCCTCCAAACCGCAGGACAAGCCGGGGGGGGCATGCTACCTGCCAACAACTTCCTTGGAACCTTCAGCAATCTGCTGTCACCAGAAGCCCTTGAAGAGTTCAAGATACAGACGTCGACGTACGCGCCTGAATTTGGACATGTGCCGGGTGGGCAAATCGATTTGATCAGTCGTTCCGGCACCAAGCGCTATTCCGGCTCCCTTTTCGAATACTTCCGAAATGACGCAACTGACGCGAACGATTGGTTTAACGATGCGCAAGGACTGCCCAAAGCGCCATTGCGTTTCAACAATTTCGGGGGAACGCTAGGCGGACCGGTACGGTTACCGCACATTTACAACGGACGGGACCGAACCTTCTTCTTTTTTTCTGTGGACCTCCTGACGATACACCAACCTCAACCGCCCACGACGGCACTCGCGCCAAGTCTGTTGGCTAGGCAGAACGCCTCTCCCGCGCTTGCGGCGGTGCTCGATGCATACCCACTCCCATCAAATGAGTTCAACCCTGGCGGAAACCCGGCAACCCCAGGTTTCTCGCAATTTGTGGGTGCTTCGCCGCTCGTATACGAGCAACGTACATACGGCCTGCGTATCGATCACAATTTCGGCGATAAGGTCAGCCTCTTTTTCCGGTACAGTCACGCACCTTCGGAGCGCATCCAGCCACTGGGAACTCCATCAAATGTTGAAAACTACAAAATTGGCACAGACTCGATAACCTTAGGCCTCACACAATCGATTTCATCGACCTTCGTGAACGAAATTCGCTTGAACGCCAGCAGACAGTCTGCCGGCGACACTGCAGATCTGAGTGGGAGGTTCGGTGCAATGCGTCCTCCTATCGCCCAGTTCCTACCGCCCGGCTACTCCCTTTCGAACAGCAACGTGGACTTTCTGGTCGATGGTAATCAAGCCCCAGTCGTTTACCTAGGCATGATCTCCAAGAATGAGGCAAGGCAGATTGAAGGACTCGACAGCCTGTCCTGGAGCCACGGCGCTCACCTGTTGAAGTTCGGCGCCGATTACCGATGGTTCTCACCAGTGCAGATTGTTCCCGCATACAGTCTGGGATTGTCCCTAAATGGGATTTACCTGCCGGATGGCTCCTACATTTCGACAATTCCCGAGATTAGAACCACCGTTAGCAGCGCGAACAAGACGGCCTACGTCGTCCCGACATTTGCGGCCTACGCCCAAGACACTTGGCGGCTGAATCCGAGGTTCACGATCAACTATGGCGTCCGCTGGGAAGTAGACCCTGCGCCACGGGTGATCGCTGGTCAGGCCTTGGTAGCGGGAGGGCTGAGCAACTTAAACGATACGTCGACAGTCTATCCCCTGGCTGCGGGGCAGCCGTTTTACCCGACCACCTATTCCAATCTTGCGCCTCGTTTCGGGATGGGCTGGCAGGTCTCCAATCGGGGCCGGACGATGACCGTCCTGCGCGCAGGCGCAGGCGTATTTTTTAGTTCCGCCCAGGCAGACTTTGAAGACACTCCCCAGAACGAAACCGTCTTATCGATCTACACAAACCAGCCATTGGGATCGATTGGCACGGGAACGCCGTCGCAAACAATCAAGATTCCTCCGTCGGCTGCCGTGGCCGCAGCCCCGGACTACAAGCTTCCCGTTGTTTACCAATGGAACGTGGCTCTCGAACAGGCCATCGGCCAGCAGACATTTTCGGTGGGATACGTGGGTGCGGTGGGACGGCGTCTGATCGGCTCGGTGAGCGGGCTTTTTGCGGAGCCGCCGTTGTCTTTTCTTCATGTGTTGGGAAATGACACGACTTCGTCCTACAACGCGTTGCAACTGCAGTTTAATCGCCGTCTTTCTCGCAAACTGCAGATTTTAACTTCGTACACCTTTTCGCATTCGATCGACGATTTGTCGCAGGAGATTCCCGGGATTTTTGTCTTCCGGTCGCTCTCGCAATATCTGCACCCAAACGTGGACCGAGGTTCGTCCGATTTCGACATCCGTCATAGTCTGAACGGCGCAGTCATTGCTGCTTTACCTGGTCCCCGCCGCGGTGTCGGCTCGATACTGTTCCGAAATTGGAGCGCCAACGGTATTTTTTTTGCGCGTTCTGCATTGCCCACTAATATCGTTGACCCGCTCAACCTAGACCTCCGGCCGAACTATGTGCGCGGGCAGCCGCTCTATCTGTACGGCCCGCAATATCCTGGTGGAAAGGCTTACAACAAAGCCGCATTCACGACTCCTGCGTCCCTAAAGGAAGGTGATTTCGGCCGCAATGTGTTGCGTGGTTTCCGTGCGTGGCAGATCGACTTCGCAATGCACCGCAAGTTCGAATTCTCCGAACGAACCAGCCTGGAGTTTCGAGCCGAAGCCTTCAACATTCTAAATCACCCAAATTTTGCCAATCCCAGCGATCCGGGCGACGCGACTACTCTTTCTCTCCTTCCGGCTCTCCTTTCGGCTCCGCGCTGGGGAATGTCGAACGCCATGCTTGCCAATGGTCTCGGCCCCAGCTTGATTCCGGGAGAACTCAATCCGTTGTTTCAGATAGGCGGGCCGCGCATTTTGCAATTCGCTCTCCGACTACACTACTGAAGAATTTTCGTCGCCTCACACACAATCTCCTACCTTCTCTCCGTTATGAAGATGACAGCGCAGTGATGTCATCGGCTCTGGCCGTGAGTCAGTCGGATTCTCGGTCGCCGCAGCAAGAGGCTGGTTATTTCAGCACGCGCCGCGCTACCAAGGCAGTTGCGCTAACAGCGTCGTTGCATTCAACGGATGAGCCCACTGTGCTGGTTCGCTAGGAGCTCGAAGCCAATTCGCAAGCGGACGAAAGGAATGAAGACGCAGAATGACCGGAGGAGATTGTGCTAGGGAGTGCAACATGAAACGACCATCGCTCTTGGAGTGGTATCGCATTCTGCGAGCACATCATCAATTTACGATTTTGCAGGCTGTTAGATATTCCTGGTGGTTGACGCGCTAACAGTCGAAATCATGGGCCCTTGCCGCTTCACAAAAGAGGAACGAAGGGAAGGATGGCAGTCATGACGATTACACGTCAGCCAACCGCCGCCTACGGCGAGCAGATGGCGAAGTATTTGCGCCTCCGTAAGGCAGAGAGTCTCGTCATTTCGCCGGCTGCAAAACAGCCTATTGCAATCACTCGCTTGGTTTCGGAGATTGGTCTTCCGGAACGCACAGAGTCCATTCGGTCTGAGAAGGCATTCGTGGTTTCCATCCATCTGACCCCGGCGAGCGACCGTGGATGCGAGATCTGGGTCGATGATAAGCACTCACGAGTGACCACATGGCCCTCCGGAGGTATTGGTATTTACGACCTCGAGTCGAACCTTCGTAAGCGCAATCCCGGCCCCATCGATTGGGTTCATTTCCACGTTCCCCGTTCCACACTCGATGCTTTCGCCGACGATGTCGGGAGGCCCAGAATCGAAAGCCTCCGATGCTTGTACGGAACCGTGGATCCCATCCTTCACCGCATGACGCAGCTGGTCCTGCCGTGCCTTCACAATCCGCACGCATTCTGCGAACTTTTCTTGGACTATTTTCGTTTGCTGTTCTGCGCGCACATTGCCAGAACCTATGCCCCCTCCTTCGAGGTAATTCAGAGATTTAGGGGGGGACTTGCGCCGTGGCAAAGAAGGCGAGTAACGGAACTATTTCGAGAGCACCTGGACGGGACACTCCGATTGACGACGCTCGCGGACGAATGTGGGCTTTCCGTGAGTCACTTTGCTCGGTCCTTCCGGCGAACATTCGGGACGTCGGCGCACCGCTACCTCATTTTTCAGCGCGTGGAAATGGCGAAGACACTGCTCTCGACCTCTGATCGTTCACTTTCAGAAGCGGCTTTGGAAGCCGGATTCTCGGATCAAGCTGCATTCAGCAGGACTTTCAAGGCGCTGGTTGGGACCTCGCCAGGACAATGGAAGCGGGAAGCCGTGCATCGCCCTGGGTTCCTCCAGAATGCAGGTTTCGCGGCCTGAGTTCCTGAAGCCTTTCTGTTCCTTCAATCTTCTTGAATTGGTCGAATGTATGTCACGGGGCGGACGCACCTGACGCGTTCCGAAACAGACAGCGAGAGCCGCGATTGTCCGCGGCGAAACGATAGTCTCCCAATCGGATCTTAGGAGAATCTGTCGGGCGGCGCGATGCCGAGGCGCTTCATTTTGTAGTGCAACGTAGTGCGTTTCACACCTAGGAGAGCCCCGGCGCCACGCGGTCCACCAATCCGCCAGTTCGCTTTCCTGCACGCCGCTAGGATCTCGCGTCTGATTTTGTCCTGGAGACTTTCGGCGGAGGATTCCGATTCACTTCTTGGAGCAATCGCAGGCGGGCAGAGATCGAAGGCTCTGTTGCGAGCCAGAATGACGCCCCTCGCAACGAAGTTTTGCAGTTCGCGCACATTGCCAGGCCACGGGTGGCGCAGCATGGCCTGCATCGCGCGATCGGAGACTTCACGGATGACTTTGCTCATTTCTCCGGCGTACTGATTGACGAAGTACTCGACAAGATGAGGAATGTCCCCCCTGCGTTCGCGGAGGGGCGGCAGGGACAGAGGAAAGACGTTCAATCGATAGAAAAGGTCCTCACGGAAGGTGCGGTCAGCCACCATTTGACCCAAGTCACGGTTGGTCGCTGCAACGACACGGACGTTGACCTTCACCGTCCGCGAGCTTCCCACGGGCTCAAATTCACGCTCCTGCAAAACGCGAAGCAGTTTGGGCTGTAGCTCGAGCGGCATGTCGCAGATTTCGTCGAGAAACAGCGTTCCGCGATCTGCAATCGAAAAGCGCCCGGAGTAGGAATTGACGGCTCCGGTGAATGCTCCCCGCTCATGCCCGAACAATTCGCTTTCGAGAAGTCCCGACGGCATCGCGGCGCAGTTCAGTTTTACGATCTTTTGATCGCTGCGCGAACTAAGTTCGTGGATCGCCTGCGCGATGAGTTCCTTGCCTGTTCCCGTTTCCCCGACGAGCAGAACTGTAACGTTCGTCGGGGCTACGGCTTTCACTTGCGCAAGAATGTGCCGTAGGCCGCCTTGGCGGCCAACGATGAAGCTCAAAGTGTCTTCGGGAAGAGGCTCCTTCCTGCGAAGGTTTTCCAGGAGAAATGAGCCTGAAACACGCGTCGGTAGACGTCGTTCGAATTGCGCAATCGGTTGCGGTATGGAGGCCATGTCAGAAGTCCTTTCTTATTGGATCCGCGCCCGATCCTTCGCATCCACGATCTCAAGGAAACCGGGACCTGGAGCGTAACTCTCGCAACTGGATTGTTCTTGAAACTGGCGACCATTTTTGTTTTTTCCGACCGGAACGTCGCAGGGTTGACGCATTTTCCCCCCAGTGCGATAGGGGCATCGCGGCGTCGGAGGCCGAGACTTCGGCCGATGCCGCCAGTCCGACCCACGCGAACAGCAGCTACATACCTCCCGTGGATTACTGGAAGCTGGGAACGATTTTCGGTGTCCCGTGGGCCAGCGCGCTGGGGAAAGTAGCACGCGAGCTTTGAATCAGAGCTGACAAAAACGACCAGTTTCGCCAAGACAGGTTCGGGTGCCGCGGTTAAGCTTTTTTCCGCTACAGAATCCAGTGTCGTTCATGGGTGCCAGAACAAAATGAATAGCCTATTGAAATTCGCAACCGATGCGCACGGCGGATTGGAGCGCTGGAACCAGTTGAATTCGCTTACCGCGGAGTTGTCAGTGACCGGCGCGATCTGGCACGTCAAGGGTAAGCCGGATTTCTTGAAAAACATCCGGATCGAATTGTCTCTGCACCTTGAGAAGCTGATCACGCATCTGGTCGGCCAGAACAAGCGGTTCTTCTTTACGCCCAGCCGCGTCACGCTCGAGGATGAGAGCGGCAAACTCATCGAAGCGCGGAACGACCCGCGCAGCAGCTTCGAGGGGCAGTCGTACGAGACTCCCTGGGACGATTTGCACGTCGCCTATTTCGACAGCTATGCCTTGTGGACCTATCTCACAATTCCTTTTCTCTATGCGCATCCGGCATTTGTGACGGAAGAACTCACTCCGTGGCAGGAAAACGGAGAAGAGTGGCGCCGTCTCAAGGCAACTTTTCCCTCGATGATTGCGAGCCATTCCACGAGCAGGTCTCCTACTTCGGGCCGGACGGATTGTTGCGCAGGCACGAGTACGTCGTCGACATCATGGGCGGAGCACGGGGAGTGAACTATGCATACGACTATCAGAACGTCGACGGGATCATGGTTCCGATGACACGCCGCGTCCTTGGATTCGACGACGACAAACGCAAGATTCCCGAGCCCGTGCTGGTAGCGATCGATATTCGGCGGATTAAGTTCAGCTAGCTGGCCTTACGAGCGCGTATGACCGACTGCCTACTACAACCTGGTCACTGCGCAGGAACGGTTGCAGGCTACGCGGGAGACTTTGAAGACAACGCAGACGACTCAGGACGCCGCGGAAGTGCAGCTTGCCAACGGGCGTTCGACCAGGCCGGATGCGCTCAATGCGCGCGCAGAAACCGCACAAGCGGTTTTCGATCAAGCGCGGCTGTCGAGTGTAGCAGCACGCTCGGGGCTGTTTCTCGGAGCGGTCGATCTCGAATTCGTTACGGTGGTGTCAGGGGATACTTGGAAGTCTTATCTCCAGTAGAAATTGACAAATCTGGTCCGGTTTTGCAAGAGTCCCGCCTTAAGGCTCGATAGAGTTAAACTGCAGTGAGATACGGAAGCGTTCGAGTCCCTGCCTGGCGGATTTGCATCGCTTCCGAGGGTTATACCCTTTTGGGTTGCGAGAATAATTCAAAATCAGAGGAGGCAGCATGGAATCAAAACAAAGCGGCGGTCACACAAAACCTAGCATTGTGTTCTGCCACGGACTCTGGGCCGATGGCTCGTGCTTCAGCAAGCTGATCGGTCCGCTTCAGGCGGAGGGGTATGAGTGTATTGCCGCGCAATACGGCCTCAATTCAACGGCAGAGGACGTCGCCGTGACGAAAGCGACGATAGGCCGCGTCAGCAGACCCGTTATCCTCGTCGGCCACTCCTACGGCGGAACCGTCATCACCGGCGCCGGCATCGACGATCGCGTTGTCGGCCTGGTTTATATCTGCGCGCTCGCTCCGGACGCCGATGAAACGTCTCAAACGCAGCAGGCCAAGTTTCCCAAGACCGAAGTCTTCTCCCACATCGAAGTCGTAGATGGACGTATCTGGCTGAGTCGGGAAGGCACGAAGTATTTCTGCGGAGACCTTTCGGAGCAGGAGCAGAAGCTCGTTTGGGCGACTCAAGGCGTCCCCAAACCCGACCTATTTGACGCGAAAGCCGGGGGAACCGCTTGGAAGTCGAAGCCGAGCTGGTACATCGTCGGAAAAAAGGACCGCACCGTGCATCCCGATCTGGAGCGTGCCATGGCCAAGCGCATGGGCGCAACCACCTACGAGCTCGACTGCAGCCACGTGCCGATGCTTTCCCAACCAGAACGCGTCATCGACGTGATTCGCGACGCAGCGAAATCTGTTCAAGGTGCCGCAGCAGCAACAGCCTAAGTGGCCAGTCATCAGAGCTTGGCTACAGGAACCCCGGGTAACTGTTCGGCTTGGTTGTAATGAAATCGAGCTGAGCAGTTACCTTTGCTGTTTCAGCGGCCCACCGCAGGGCAGAGCCGCAAGACTGCCGGAACACCCATTTTCGCACGTCGGCGGACCAGCTTTGCGTCTAGCAAGGTTGGAATTGTTGCTGAACATTTGCTGAACAACAGACTGCAAATGAGAGTTGCCAGTACAAGTAGAAGGGTCGATCGGAAACCTGAAGCCCGATTTTGCCGTTAATTCTCCAATAAATAGAAAATGTTCGGAGCAACACCTCTTGTTGATTTAATGGCTTGTTGTGTCGGCATTCACCCTGACCTGTTCGCAAGGACCGATCTTCGTTTATATTGTTAGCATTAGAGGCATCAAAATTCTGCTACACTACTATATATCTATAAGTATATATAGACCGAGTGGAGCAGATTTGTAGCAGCAGACCGCGTAAAATGGCCCAAAATGAGGCAAGACCAAAAGTTGGAAACCGCCGCCGACAAAGGGATTAGGTGAATTTTCAGCAAGATAGCGAACAACCGTTTTCATTTTTCAAGACCGCCGGTTTCAATGCGACAATGACCGAGGCGACCGCGCTTATTATTGCCGCGACGATGGTCTCCATGAAACCTCCGCAAAAAGAAGCGTCATCCGTTAGGTCGTAGTATGAGGTGTTGGTAGAAAGCTATAGCAACCACTCGAGACTTTCGACGGACCGCTCACCAGAAGCGTGATCGTCGGCTAGGTTAGGCACAAAATTGGGCACATTTCGTGTGCGTGACTAAATCAGGAAGAGCTAACTCTTTGAAACAGTTGAAGAACGGCGTTAGACAAGGGACTCCAACCCGCTGATTGCCGGTCAGCGTGACGCTGTTGACCGGCGCGGCTATCGACATGGTGCAGGATGTCGCGGTGATTGTCCGTTGGGCCGGGCCTGCTGGCGTACCGACCTAGCCTCCGGCGCATCCCGCGAAGACCGCACCTATGATTAGCATCAGCATCAGGGAGACGACTGTCGCGTAGCGTCTCCAGGAAGGGAGTTCGGTCTACTTCTTTTCCCACAGTTCCCGGAAGAGCCGCACCGTTGCAGGGCCGTGCCCGGGCATAATAATTGTCGACAGACTTCACGGTTGGTCTCAGAAATTAAACATGTGACGTGGCGATCAGGTGCCGTGTATTGAGAGCTTCGCTGCTATCTCCTTCCGTCATATTAATGCACTGGGGATAATGATCTGCATTAGTTCTGTAACCTAAATATGACCTAAAAGTAGTTGACAGAAAGAGCCCTGATCCGTAGAGTTCCCTCCACAACACAGGGACCTGAGAAGCTCGTGCTTCACCTCGTGTCCTCTGCGCCGGGATTTCCTTGATGCCAAAGGCTCGGTACGACGCACGACGAAAGCTTATTCAGATGAAACGACTTCTGCTCGGAGTCGTCGAGGTTCCCTACAATTCCTCGTCCATTGAAACCATCGAACCAGCTATCGTCCAAAATTTCCGCAGATGCTTGAACCTGCACGGGAGAGTTATATGTTTCAGCTCTTAAAACAGCTTAAGAGAACGGCACGACGGAATCGACGAGAGATTCAGGGCGCGTTACGTCAAGCGGTTGCTCTGCTGCTCATCTTTGCCATGCCTGGAGCCACGTTGCCAATCGACGCAGGCGCGGGAAACTATCGCCGACACTTCGGTGCTGCCCGCAACTCTGCTCAAGACTTCCTACCTATCGGCGGCCTCGGCTCCCTCGCGAAAACTGCGCCAAACGTTGCGATCTCATCTGCGCCACGCGAGGCTGCGAAGCCAGCCGCGGCGTCTTCGAACCCTCCTTTGTCTTTGCCGTCAGCCTTAACATTTGCCGCACCTGGTCCGAGTCCGAAGGTGCCGCCAACTGGACCGACGGTCACTTTCGTGCAGCAAGCCGCCGTGAGAGGGGATCCCGGAGTGAGTAACACTCTGTCTTTAGCTTTCGGATCTCCAGGCACATCCGGGAATCTCATTGTGGTTGGCGTGAAGTGGGGCGACCAAACAATTTCGGTGTCTTCTATCACCGACAATAAAGGTAATACCTACACTAGCGCTGTCGGACCAACGAACTGGAGTGGCACGGCGAAGCGCGCTCAAACCTTCTACTCCAAGGACATTGTCGGAGGGGGCGCTCCCATCACCATTACCGTGACCCTGTCGGCGACTCCAACCAGTTCATTCTACATTTACCAGCTAGAATACGCAGATGCAGACCTAGTCTCTCCCGTGGATGTGACTTCCGCTGCCACTGGCACAAGCGTAAGTCTTACCAGCGGCTCGGCGACTACGCATTATGCCAATGACCTGGTCTATGGTTTTGCCATCGCTGACTCCGGCACCTTAACTGCTGGAAGCGGATTTACCGCCAGGTCGACCTTGAACGGAAACCTCGTCGAGGACAAAACCGTTTCCTCAGCCCAATCAACTAGCGCCACAGCGACGAATAGCATCAGCTCAAACTGGTTTATGCAAATGGTTGCGTTCCGGGTCGGTGGAAATGGCGGATCAGCTCCGAGCATCACGAGCATCAATCCAACTTCGGGAGCGGTCGGCTCTTCCGTGACAGTTACCGGAACCAATTTTGGAACGAGCCAGGGGAACAGTCTGGTCACGTTTAACGGTCAAACAGCAACGGCCACAAGTTGGAGCACCACGGGCATCGTGGCAGTCGTCCCGACAGGAGCGACAACCGGCGACATAAAAGTGAATGTTGGCGGACTCCTCAGCAACGGAAAAGATTTCACCGTAACTGGTGGAGGCGCGAATCCTCCTATCGCCAATGCGGGTCCCGCCCAAACGGTACCAGTCACAACTCAGGTCCAACTTGACGGTACGGGATCTACAGATCCGTTGGGCAAGCCGCTGACCTATCAGTGGACATTCACCGCTATTCCAACGGGGAGTGCTGCAACGCTGACCAATCCGACCTCAGCGCGCCCAACTCTTGTTGCCGATAAAACAGGGAACTACACTGCTCAACTCATTGTCAATGATGGAACGCTGAGCAGCACTCCTGCGACTGTAATCATCAGCACCACAAATTCAACGCCGATAGCGAACGCCGGGCCATCCCAAACTGTACCTGTATCTTCGACAGTTCACTTGGATGGTCGAGGCTCCACTGATGTTGATGGAGATCCACTGACTTACGCTTGGACCATCACGAATAAACCGAGCGGGAGCACGGCGATCCTCTCGAATCCCGCACCCGTTAATCCCACCTTTGTCGCTGATCTTGCGGGCAGCTACACCGCTCAACTTGTGGTCAGCGATGGCCATACTGCGAGCGCGCTGAGTCAGACCTTCATCAGCACGACGAACTCGGCACCGGTAGCAAATGCAGGTCCCAACCAGCTGGTGATTGTAGGAACCACCGTCCAACTCGACGGGAGCAGATCGACCGATGTGGATGGGAATCCTCTGACCTACGCTTGGGCGATCTTGAGCAAGCCTTCGAGCAGTGCCGCTGTGCTCTCAAGCGGGACAGCTGTGAATCCGTCGTTCGTCGCAGACGCGAATGGCACCTATGTCGTGCAGTTGATCGTGAGCGATGGCACCGTAAACAGCACCCCGGCCACAGTGACAATCGCAACCGACAATATCGCTCCCGTGGCTAACGCCGGGCCAGATCAAACTGTCGCCGTCGCAGCCTTCGTTACCCTGGATGGCAGCAGGTCCACAGCCGTGAATTCGCGCCCTTTGAGCTATCGATGGGCCATTCTTACCAAACCGTCTGGAAGTAACGCGGCACTCTCCGGATCACTCAACATAAATCCAACTTTCACCGCCGATGTCTCCGGGACCTATGTGATCCAGCTGATCGTGAATGACGGTTTTTTCTACAGCGCACCAAGCACCGTGGTTATTTCTACGGTGCATTCACGGCCTGTGGCGAATGCCGGACCCAATCAATTTGTCGCGCAGAACAGCACTGTAACGCTGAATGGGACTGGATCGTTTTCCCCCGACCACAGTTCA
>Ga0210399_10002665_pt1 | contig 13899 bp, 18 predicted proteins | sample IncBWC14MmetaG_FD_150865 | JGI IMG/M metagenome (GOLD analysis project Ga0210399, IMG submission 150865) | Forest soil microbial communities from Barre Woods Harvard Forest LTER site, Petersham, Massachusetts, United States - Inc-BW-C-14-M | ecosystem: Environmental > Terrestrial > Soil >... | reverse complement strand
CGCCTTTCGAATGATCTGGTTAGTGACTTGGGGACCGCAAAAGTCGGATGTATCGATGTGGTTCACCCCACTCGCGTCGGCCTCTCGTAAACAGCGATCGCTGCATCGATATCGCGCGGAGGCCCCCATACCAGCTTGTTGCCATCTCGCCCGGCGCGTTGCATCGTGCCGCAACCCATGCGGTTCACCGTTATCGACGTGCCAGGCCGAGTGAGGTTGCCGGCCAGATCAGTCTGTTCAATCATTTCGTTCCTCCGTTCCATTCTTTTTGGAAATGTTCGCTGTTTGCAGTGAAGAGAACTAAAAAGATTCCCCCACCAGCTCTTCACTCTTCTTCCAGAGCGCCTCGGCATTGTTTGCATCCAGCGCAAAACCACGTACGCCTTCGCTGATGGCGGTGATGGTCACGTGATCCGGCACGATTTGGCCGACATGGCAGTTCTCGCAATATCGCCCACCGATTTCGTCAGCTGGGGCGACCACAGCAGCCCACACCGATGTTGCAGCTCCCTGCGGGACGGTCTTGAACTGGAAGGGCGCCTTACCCTGGGCGGCGAGTTGCTGATTGATCTCTTGGACGATTTTTTCGAAGCGGCTGGAATCGATGTGGCGACCCAGTTCTGTTCGAATCCCTCCCGGATGTACAGCTGCGGCCCGTACACCCTGGCCCCGGTGCCGTTTGTCGAAGGCAACGGCGAAGAGGATGTTCGCCGTTTTGGATCGGCCATACGCAACAAACGGATCATAGGGCGTGTGCTCGAAACTTGGGTCCGCAAGATCAACGTTCGAGTAGCGATGCCCCGAAGACGACAGATTGATAAGCCGCCCACCGGCGCGAATGAGACGCGCAATACGGTTGACCAAGACGAAGTGGCCTAAATGATTGGTGCCAAACTGAGTCTCAAAGCCGTCAGCTGTGTGGCCAAATGGTGTGGCCATCACGCCCGCATTGGCGATGACCACATCGAAGGGTTCTCCTTTTGCCAGCAGTTCATCAGCGCAAACACGCACACTCTTAAGGCTGGCAAGATCGAGCCCAACCAGCTCGAAGCTGCCACCATTGTCCGCAGCATCCTTTCGCACCGGCGCAGTCGCGTTTTCAGCTTTGGCCATATCCCTTGCTGCGCCCACAACGTGCGCGCCGTGTGCCGCCAGCGACCGCGCCGTTTCCACGCCGAGGCCCGCCGAAACACCGGTTACGAGAATTCGTTTGCCCTTCAGATTCACGCCGGACAAAACCTCGTCTGTCGTCGAAGTTGCCCCAAATGAAGTTGCCTCAACTATGTTCGTCATTTTTCTGTCTCCTTGTAGTACTTATACGTTCGATGTGACGCTTCGTGGATACGGTTACGCGCTAGCCGTACAAAGGGACGGCGTCCGCGGTGTGTTCGAAGTAGTGCTCCGCGGTCAGATCGGCAATGAGCCCAGGCTGAACCGGTCGCCATCCCAGCCGTTCCTTCGTCAGAGCGCTGGAAGCCGGGCCGTCCATACCAAAAAAGAGAGCGATCCAGCCAAAATGATCGGCTGCTTCCTCCCGAGACTTGCTGACGATCGGTACGTTCAACTGCCGGCCGATGACCTCAGCGATTTCTCGAGTCGGCACACCCTCCTCCGCCACGCCCTGATATCGGGCTGCAGCGGAGCCTTTCTCAAGCGCAAGCCTGTAGAGATGAGCAGCATCGAGTCGATGCACCGCGGGCCAGCGGTTGAGTCCGTCCCCTATAAATGCGGAAACGCCCTTTTCCCGTGCGATGCTAATCAAGCGCGGCACGAAGCCGTGATCACCGTTGCCGTGGACCGATGGCGGAAGCCGCAGCACCGATGCGTGGACTCCGCGTGCCGCCAGCGCAAGCGCCGCCTCCTCCGACTTGCGTGGGAAGCTGGGATTGGGCTCATCCTCTTCTGTTGCGAGCGAGCCTTGGCGCCGGGCGAGCAAGGTCCCGGAAGTGACGATCAACAAGCGATCTGAGCCCGCGAGCGCTCCGCCGAGAGTCTCGATGGCCCGCCGATCCGCCTCGGCGGCAGGCCCATAGTTTGAGAAATCGTGGATAAAAGCGGTATGGATCACTCCGTCGGCAGCCGCTGCGCCGCTGCGAAGGCTTTCGAGATCTTCGAGCGAACCGCGACGTACGTCGGCTTCCGCCGCGAGAAGGGATTTGGCTGCCGCATCGGAGCGCGCGAGGCCGAGCACCCGATGACCAGCGTTGATCAGTTCTCGGACGACTGCCAGACCAATGAAGCCTGTAGCTCCGGTGACAAAAACGCGCATATTCTTTTCCTCCTAAGCATTTGTTGTTCAGTCGACAGGGACGAGGCGCGCACTCGACTTGCGAGCCGAGTCGAAGCCTTCGCGGTGACGAATCGCCATTCGCGGATTGAAGCGGGAAGATGATCGATCGCGATCAGCTCCTGCAGCCAGTCTTCGGCTGAGAGCTTCGCCTGTTCTGACCCGAACAACTGGGTGACGGCATTGAAGAATGCTGACAACTCTCGCTCCGCCATCGTCACGAGATCGGCGCAATGAGGGTCGTAGTTTATTGACGGTTTGTGACCAGCGAGTGGATTCATATTGCTCACCTCTCGAAGCCGGAGAACCCGGGAACCGCTATTGACAGGGCGCCGCGTCCCGGCTAAAACGGAGAGTGTCTCCGAATCAGTAGATAAGATAACCGGAGACCATCTCCGGTTGCAACTTTTTTTTTGTATGCCGCCCAAAGATCAGAAAATTGTCCCTCGAAAAACGCGCACCGATGCGCAGCGGAACCGCGAGCGCATTCTGGAGATGGCGAAGGAGGCATTTACTCGGTCCGGCGCGAACGCCAGCCTCGACGACATTGCTAAAGAGGCGGGCGTCGGAGCGGGAACTCTGTATCGCCACTTTCCTACGCGAGACGCACTCATCGAAGCGGTCTATCGGACTGAGGTGGAAAAACTGGCTGCAGCCGAGAAGAAGTTCTCCGCCAACCTTCCTCCCATCGAGGCCCTGCGAGCATGGATGTTACTATTCGTCGACTACATCGCGACAAAGCAGATCATCGGGCCCGCTCTAAATTCGCTCGTCGGAGGGCCTTCGAAGCTATATGAAGGTTCACGCGCTCAGGTGCAAGGAGCGATTGCTGCGCTGGTGAAACGGGCGATTAAGAACGGCGCCATACGCAGAGATCTGGAGCCATTCGACCTGCTCCGCGCCCTGATCGGCGTCTCCCACGTGGCGTCCGGTCCTGACTGGCAGCAAAGCGCCAGAAGGCTCGTGGACATCCTCATCACGGGTTCGCGGCCAATCAACTAGACCCGAGACGCAGACTTCCTACGCCGCTGGTTTGCAAGCGTCGAACACTTCGCCCGTCCTTTAACCGTCCAATAATCGTTCCAAACGTTCCTTACAAGGTTTTTACGGAGCCATCCGCGTCACCGCACCAGTCAGATAACCTGAATCCTATTCTGGATAATATAATCCATAATGTCAGGTTGCACTCAACCAGGAGGACGGACATGACGAAAAATCACGGTCGGTCATTTGCCGGCAAAGTAGCCCTCGTGACCGGCGGCTCACGAGGAATTGGCGAAGGAATCGTGAGGCGGCTTGCTGCAGACGGCGCCGCGGTCGCATTTACCTATTCCAGCTCGGAAGAAAAAGCAAAGCGGCTCGCCCGCGAAATAGAAGCTGCGGGAGGCAATGCACTCCCGATTAGAGCGGATAGCGCCTCTGCCGAGGACGTTCGCGCCGCGGTTGATCAAGTCGCAAAAGAGTTGGGTGAACTGGATATTTTCGTCAACAATGCCGGAATCTTGATCCGGGGAACCGTCGATCGCTACAGCCTCGAAGACTTCGATCGCATGCTGGCCATTAATGTCCGCGCAGCATTTGTGGGCATACAAGCGGCTTCGGAGCATATGAAGGGAGGAGGAAGGATCATCCTAATTGGCAGCAACACTGCCGTCCGCACAGCTTTTCCCGGAGCCAGCGTCTATAGCATGACCAAAGCGGCCTTAACCGGATTGGTGCGAGGGGCCGCCATCGATCTCGCTCCTCGGGCCATTACTGTCAACAATGTCCAGCCTGGTCCCACAGCGACGGACATGAGTGCGCCACACGCCGAAGCGGTAAAGCACCTGATTCCGCTGGGACGAATGGCGGATGTGTCAGAGATCGCAGGTTTTGTTTCTTATCTCGCCTCCAATGAAGCTGGGTTCATTACGGGCGTCAGCCTCACCATCGATGGCGGATACATCGCATAATGAAAGCGAGGAGAAAAGGATATGGCCCGACCAAAGGAGTTTGATCAAGAAAAAACTCTTCACCGTGCCATATCCATCTTCTCTCAAAAGGGCTTTGCCGCCACATCAACCGACGACCTGATGCGCGCGATGGATGTCGGGCGACAGAGCATGTATGACACCTTCGGGGACAAACGTGCCCTCTTTCTAAAGGCACTCGAAGTCTATGTCACGGAGAGCGTTCGATCCATTACTGCCGAGCTCCAGAGTCCGGGATCGCCCCTTGCTTCTGTCCGGTGGGCACTTATCCGCTTCGCAGAACGCAAAGATCTTTCCAGTACAGATGGTTGCATGGGTATCAACGCCATTTGTGAGTTCGGGATGCGAAATGAAGACGTGACCCGAATTATCCGCAGTGCGGCCAGGACACAGCGCCACGCGCTCATGGACGCATTGAGACGAGCCCAGATGGAAGGCGAACTCGATGCTCAGACGGACCTAGAGAGTCTCGCCGATTTCTTTGAAAGCACGCTGGCAGGAATAAGGATTGCTGCGAAGGCGGGAAAGACTCGGCCAGCCCTAAAACGAATCGCTGAAGTTGCGTCCGTAGTGTTTGCCAGTGCTGAATTATCGAATTATCGGTCGAGTGAAGTCGGCTAGTGGAACGTGTTTGGGGACCCGAACTCAGTCAGCGTCGAGTCCAAACCGCAATCGGTAAGGACCTACTGTCTGAAGCGATTCACAATGCCAAGAAGACTCTGCAGGAGCTGTACGCGGTGCAGCTTGACGGGCAAACCTGACCTTATCGATCAGTGAAGGGCTGCCGACCACGGCACGCTGCTCTCCAACCGTGCATTTCGCGATGTCTCCTCAGTAGAGCTACACAGCTTGAAATGCTACTCAAACAAAACCGGTAAACGCGCTCGAAGGGTTGCCCACGAGAAGGGGTACTTTCAGCTCGGACAAGTGCGGTTTTAGCTCTGATCTGATTTAATCCTGAAAGTGCGCGGCAGACGTAAAGACTGTCAAATTCGGAGCCTCAGTTCCCAATGGTGCCCATTCTGATTTCATTTGTGATTTTAGGCTTGTTCGTTGGCCTGCTGCGTAGTTGGCGCCGAAACCGCCAACTTATCGCCGACGCGCATCGCACCTCGCAAATTCCTCGCGTTGAGCGAACACACGAACTGGAAAAGGCCAGTGAGAACTTGAAAAATGTGCAGGCAGAGTTGCAAAGGCGGTTGCAGTACCTGGCAGAGGCTCAAAGACTGAGTCATTCGGGAACCTTCGGATGGAAAGTCCCCAGTGGCGAACTCGTTTGATCCGACGAAATCTGGAGAGGGCCCGCGCGGCAGCAACCAGAGTTGAGCAGGAGGGAAACCGTGCGGCGGATGTGATCAACCGCTTGCGGTCCTTCTAAAAGAAAGGCACGCCCCAACGCGAAATGGCGGACGTCACAGAGACCATTCAAGAGATGATTGTTCTGCTCAGCGACGAAACAGTTCGGCACTCCATAACGATCCATTCCGAAACCGACGCAGAGACGCCGAATCTCCTGGCTGATCGGGTGCAGCTTCAACAGGTGTTTATGAATCTGATGCTGAATGCAATCGAAGCGATGAAAGACGCCGGAGGCGAAATGACGATCAGGTCGGGACTCAATCAGGAAGGTCAGGTACTCCTTTCGATCACCGATAGCGGCGTAGGATTACCAACCGAAAGTGGCGAACGAATGTTCGATGCGTTCCACGCGACGAAGCCTCAGGGGACAGGCATGGGTTTGGCCATTACCCGCTCGATCGTCGAGTCTCATGGAGGACGAATCTGGGCCACGTGCAATGCCGGGGCGGGCGCAACCTTCCATTTCAATCTCCCCGTCGAAGCTGAGGCGCGCGCATGAAATCGGCGGTCGTTCCCACCGTATTCATCGTCGATGATGACCGCGGCATGCGTCAGGCGATCCAGGATCTCGTAGAGTCAGTTGGCCTGCGCGCGGAGGCCTACGCAACCGGGCAGGAGTTTCTCCGCAGGCAACGCATAAGTGACCCGAGTTGTTTAGTTCTGGATGTGAGACTGCCTCAGATGAGTGGACTCGACCTCCAGCGTCAATTGGCGGACACCGGCGTGCAAATCCCCATCATCTTTATTACGGCGCATGGCGACATTCCCATGTCTGTCAGGGCGTTGAAGTCGGGTGCCGTGGAATTTTTGACGAAACCATTCCGGGACCAGGATCTGCTGGACGCAATTCAGCAAGCTCTCCAACGTGATAGCGCCGCCCGAGAACAACAGGCCGAGATCCACGAATTGAAAGAGCGCCATCAGTCATTGACCGTGCGAGAACGTGAGGTTATGACTCTCGTGGTCTCGGGAATGCTCAATAAACAGATTGCCTCTGAGATCGGTGCTAGCGAGGCCACAGTGAAGATACACCGAGGCCACGTGATGCAGAAGATGCAGGCCGGATCGGTGGCGGAGTTGGTCCGAATGGTCGATAAGCTCAAACCGTCTCCTCCTAAATAGCCTCGCCTGTTTTCTTGGCGGTCCGATTAATTCACCACTCTTTCCCTTCTAATCGACTACCACCTAAGTCGTAGTTGGCACGACTAAGGCCTGATTGTGACCGCCAGGTAATAGCGCTACCCTTCCACCCAGTGAATATGCGGCAAAACTCACGACTTGTAGCAATCGTTGACGACGACGAGTCCGTTCAGCTTGCGCTGCGAGATTTGATCGAGTCAGACGGCCTGCCCGCGATTTGCTTCGGCTCAGCGGAACAATTCCTGGATTCCGAAGCCCGGAACAAGGCTGCGTGCCTGATCGCCGACATTCGTATGCCTGGCATGTCCGGCTTTGAGCTGCAAGCGAAGCTTAAAGCCGAGCGATGCCGAATACCGATCATCTTCATCACTGCGCATGGCGACGCAGAGATGCGGATTCATGCCATGCGTGAGGGGGCGGTGGAATTCTTGAGCAAACCGTTCGACGACGCAGTCCTTTTAGAAATCGTTTATGCCGCTCTCGAGCATTAGCTCAGGAATGCGCGGTGCGCTTTGGGACTCAAGTTCGATGACAATCGCTGATCAAGATCGTCGCGTCCGCAGATTCGAGCAGATCGTAGGCGATAGCGCGGCTCTGAAAGTCGTCCTGGAGCAAGCGCAGCGTGTTGCGGACGTGGATTCGACAGTACTCATCCAGGGAGAAACCGGGACTGGCAAGGAACTCATCGCTCACGCGATCCATAATGCCAGCCCACGGAGCGGCCACGCGTTGATCAAGGTGAACTGTGCCGCCATTCCATTCGAACTACTCGAAAGTGAGCTCTTTGGCCATGAGCGAGGTGCATTTACGGGTGCCGTCTCCCAAAATATTGGGCGCTTCGAATTGGCCGACAAGGGAACACTGTTTCTAGATGAAGTCGGGGATATACCGCTCTCGCTGCAACCCAAGCTATTGCGCGTCTTGCAGGAAGGCGAGTTCGAACGTCTCGGAAGCGGCCGCACCCATCAAGTTGATGTGCGAGTGATCGCGGCTACCCATCGAAACCTCGAGCAGATGGTTCGGTGTGAACAATTTCGTAGCGATTTGTATTATCGCCTGAGCGTATTCCCTCTCACGCTTCCGCCTCTGCGTGATCGGCCTGAAGATATCGGCCCCCTGGTGGAGCATTACGTTCATTTTTTTTCCCATCGAATGGGGAAGGAGATAGCCACTATTCCAGAAGAATTCGTGAACGCCTCCAAATGCTATCCGTGGCCGGGGAACATTCGCGAACTGCAGAACGTTATTGAGCGAGCGGTAGTCCTCTCAAATGAAGGAGTCCTTCCCAACCTTCTGCCCCCAATTCGCGCGTCCTCGATTCTGCACTTTTCTATAAGTGAACATTTCAAACAAACCGAGCGCACTCGGATTTTGGACGCATTAGAGACCGCCGGATGGGTCGTCGGCGGACCGGCTGGCGCCGCAGCTCGGATGGGATTGAAGCGCACGACGCTAATCGCTCGGATGAAAAAGCATGCGATTTTTCGACCTACGGCGCCAGCGTAGATCAGTTTTCGGGCGAATCGCAATTCTAGAGAGATTGAACCATCAGCGAGAATCCGCTCTAGGAGGGACTGAAATGGCGAAGAAAAGCGGATCGGCGTTAGCGATGTGGCAGGGGACGCGTCGCTGTGCGATGCACATGCCGCCCCCTGCGCATGCAGTCGCCATTTCCCGCCCTAGTTATAGCGGATAGAATCCGTTCGGGTTGAGCAAATCCTTATGGGGCATTCAGGATGGTAGCCGGAGCCTCGCGCGCAGACCGCCCATAGGCGATTGTTCCAAAGTGATCGTCCCCTCGTAAAGTTGGGCAAGGTCGCGAACGATTGCCAATCCCAGTCCCGAACCAGGGGCGGCTTCGTCGGCGCGCACTCCTCGCTGCAACACTTGATCACCCATGGAGGGGGGCAGACCGGGGCCATCGTCATCCACAGTCAGAACCACCGCACCATTTTCTTGCACGGAATGTATCTTGACGTTGGACTTTGCCCACTTACAGGCGTTATCCAGCAGATTCCCCAGCATCTCTTCCAAATCTTCGCGTTGGCCACGAATGAAATGTGCGGGCGAGACATCGACCTCAATCGCTAGCCCGCGAGCGGCATAGATTTTGTCCAAGGTCCGCGTCAGCCCTTCAACAGAAACTAGCACAGGACAGCGGGCACCGGGCACGTTGCTGGGAGTAGTCGCGCGGGCTTGCGTCAGATGATAGTCAACTTGCCTGCGCATCCGATCGACCTGTAGGCTGATCGTGGACGCAGTTTCGTGTTCGCCTGCAGCCTCGGCCCGTTCGGCCTCCTGGGCCAGCACCGCCAGCGGCGTTTTCAATCCATGTGCGAGATCGCCCGCTCTTGCCAGCGCCCGCCGGACGATCCGCTCACGGTGCTCTAATAACGAATTGAGATCATTCACCAACGGCTGGATTTCTGTTGGATAGGTTCCTTCGATCCTTTCGCCGGAGCCATCCCGGAGTCCCGATAGTTGCTGGCGCAGACGGCCAAAGGGCAAAAGTCCGGCGCGGAACTGCCAAATTCCCGCCAGTATGCACAAAGTCGCAAAAACAAGGAGGATTTCTATGCCCCACGCGGGCATGAAATGAAGCTGGCCGTGCACGACGAAAAACAACAAATGCATTAGCGGGATCAGTCCAAGCGTCCAGAGAACCGTGCCGAGAAGAATTCGCCACCGGAAAGCATGCAGCCAATTCATGGATGGGCCTTCATGCGATAACCAAGGCCTCGCACTGTCTCAATTAAGGCGGGACCCAACTTCCGCCGCAAGCGAGCGACAAAAACTTCAACCGTGTTCGAATCACGATCAAAATCCTGGGAGTAAATATGTTCAGTAAGCTCGCCTTGTGAAACTACGCGCTGGCTGTGGTGCATCAGATAAGAAAGCACGCGAAATTCGTGGCTGGTCAATTTCACCTCCGCACCTTCGAGGGTCACTTTGCCAGAACGCGGGTCGAGCACGAGCAAACCGCAGCGAAGTTCAGGATTGCTCTGTCCGCTCGATCGCCGGATTAGGGCGCGCAACCTCGCTAGCAATTCCTCCATACGGAACGGCTTGGCCATATAGTCATCAGCCCCGCTGTCAATCCCCTGAACCTTTTCGTGCCAACTGCCTCGCGCCGTGAGCACGAGCACCGGCATTGCCCGCCCCGCCTCACGCCAGCGGCGCACCACGGTCAACCCGTCCACTCTAGGTAGTCCCAAGTCGAGAACAACGGCATCGTAGCTTTCGTCATGTCCGAGAAGGTCAGCGCGTTCGCCGTCGGCCGCATAGTCTACGGCGTAGCCGGCGCGGCGAAGCGCGGCGGTGAGCTGCCTGGCTAGCAACGCCTCGTCTTCCACGACAAGCACTCGCATGTTTCCCCCCTTTTACGCAAGGAGACGAAAACCAAGCTGAACGCCACCTGAACACCGCATTCAGAGGCCGTTCAGACGCAGCCCCATATTGTGTGATCGTGATCGAACCGCAAGCTCTCAGCAACGCTACTATATGCCGGCCAAGGCTACGTCGCGGTTCGGATTCACTATTTTCGGCAACTTCCAAGAAAGAAAATGAGGAGGAAATCAAATGAAAGCAATCCGTCGACCGATCGCTCTTTTTTTTGTGCTGGGTCTCACCGCTGCCGCCCAAACGTCACCAGTCGAAAAGGGACAAGCTCCCTCGGGCACCATGATGCCGCACCCGTCCCACGCAAATGGCGCGGCTCTGACATATGCAGAACTGAAGAATACCGCAGCCGAATTAGAACGAGCCAGACAAGCAACGGCAAAATACCAGGACGTGCATCGGGCTGAAGCGGACGGATATCAGATCCTCGGCGGTGATATGCCGGGAATGGGTATCCACTATGTTCTGACCATGGAGCCGAACGGTTTTGATATAGAGAAGCCTCCCATTTTGCTCTATGTGAAGAACTCGGACCCGGAGAGCGGATACTCTTTGGCCGGCGTCGGTTATTTTTGGAATGCTCCCGAAGGGCCAGACGGGCAGCCCTTGAACCCGCCATTTCCAAAATCATTGGCGCGCTGGCACCGCCATGAAAATATTTGCGTACTGCCGCACCTAGAAAACCCTCACGGATTGAGTGAGAACCAATGCCGCGAACAAGGAGGTTACTTCATCGCTAAGACTCAATGGTTGGTCCACGCCTGGATTTGGAAAGATAATCCCACAGGGATATTCAGCCCAGAGAATCCGGCTTTGCGGTGATTGAGAGGAGCTGTAACGGGTCGCATTCTTTTCCCCTGACCTTTTGAACCCAACTTCCAGCAATGTTCTCAGATTCCTCTCGGATTTTAACCTGGGCAAGTACAGGTCACTGACTTAGAGCGGGATAGGATACATGCGTGTATAGGCAGGTGAGTATCCTATCCCGAGGAAACAAGACTCGTTTGAGGGGCCGCGACCAAAGGCGGGTCGCGGCCCGGTCGTCGCGTTTGTGACTCCGAGGCCAGAGCTCTGGGCTGTCCCAGTTTTTTCCGGGCAAGGGAAAACCCGCGCAGCGTGTTAGAGCCGCGCGGGTTTGTGACTGAGTACGAGGGATCTGGGCTCAGACCCGTCGCCCCAGCCTCGGGCCCTGCTCCCCGCAGGGCAGGGTTTGCGGTGGCGCGACCCAACCGCAAAGTCGCAGAACGCTAGAGGGGCAGACGATACTGGCCATCGTTGTGAACGATGGCGCCTTGTTTACAAGCTTCGCTGATAGCCAGTTGCGCCGTACGCTTGGAACACTCGGTCTGCTGCATGATCTCGTGGCGCAACTCACTATAGCGGAGCCGTCCGCCTCGAGTGCTGAGAGCTTGAGAAACATGGGTTGGATCCGCCTTGTGGCGGAGCCCCCTGGCAGCGATGGGCACCGAGCCGACAGTGGAAAACCAGAGACTCTGAGGATCGAGTTGCAACGATCGCGGCGGCTGGGGCGGACTGTAGCGGAACTGAAAGCGCAGCTCCAGGGTAGGCAGCTGGGGCGAAGGACGAGTGAGCAGCATGTAGGTGTCACCGACGGCATGGAGTGCACTGGACCCACGAAAAGCGCTGCCGATTTCTTCTCGAGTGATGGACTTGCGGATGTGGTGCACAACGATCAGAGCAGCCTTGGTGGCATCGCGCAGACGGAGCAGTGTCTGACAGAGAGCGGCCATGGAACGCGTGTCGTTTTCATCCTGATCGTGCGTCGAGTAGAGAGGATCTAAGACGATGACCTCGGCGGCGGCGGCACGGGCGGCAACGACGAAGTGGTTGAGACCCTGGGGTGCACTGAGCAGATGTCCTGTTGCCTGCGTATCCACCAGCAGGTTTTGGTCCGCGCCTGGACCCAGGCTACGTCGCATGACCAGCAAGCGACTCACGAACTGCGGCAAGGGCAACTCGAACTGGCAAACCAGAACCCGGCGTGGAGTGGGAACAGGAAAGCCGACGCGGTGGGAACCAGCCGCTAAAGCCAGTGCGAGATTAGCGACCAGCAAGGATTTTCCCACCTTGGGCTCGCCGCCTACGAAGCCAATGCCTTGTGCCGGCAGCAGCCCTGGTTCGAGCAAAGAAGGCGGGGGAGTAGGCGGCTGCTGTTCGAGTAGCTGGGCCAGTGATAGCACCGCCGCAGGTGAAGCTTTCTGTTGGTCGATCGCCTTCATAGCAGAGCCTCGCCGGTGGCGTCCAGCAAGATGGCTTCATTGACCAGCGAAGTCTTGCGCTGCGCCGCCAGGCGCAAGGCGGTGGAGGCCAGTTTGTTTACTTTTCGCAGGATGCCTTTGGTGGCCTGATAGAGAGCCTGGGTGGCGGTGTCATCAAACAGCGGCTGAGTAACGCCGGCGGTTTTCAGTTGATGAGCCACATAGGCATCGAGTTCTTCGCGGGAGAGTCCTTCCAGGTGGTAGTGCACGGCAATGCGTTGGCGCAAGGCTTCATGCAACTGCAAAGACAGAGTCCGGCGCAGCAGGGGTTGGCCGACGAGCAGCAAAGTCAGGTAGTGGGAAGAATCCATGTCGAAGTTGAGTAGTAAAGGGAGCTGCTCCAGAGCGGGGTGGCACAACAAATGGGCTTCATCGCAAATCAGAATGGGATGCTGTTTTTTGCTTTGGTTCAAACGCACGATGGTATCGGAGATCTGACGGACCAGATCCCCGCTGCGGCCCGCCGGCTCCAGGTCCAGTTCGCGCGCCAGTTGTCGCAACAGATCGAGGGAGGAGCCTGAGGTCCAGTGCAGGTAGAGGATCTTGTACAAGCTGGGATTCAGCGAGCGGCTGAAGGTGCGAGCGGCGGTGGATTTTCCGGCTCCGACTTCTCCGGTCAGCAGACCGGTAGCGTGGTGCTCGACCAGAAACTGTAATCGCGCCTTGACCTGATTCCAAGCTTGCGAGGCGAACAACTGCTTGGCATCGGGGCAATCCGGGAAGGGTGCTTTCTTAAAACCGAAGAAGGTTTCCCACATAGATGGTTACTCCTGAGGCTTAGGCTTTGTATCTTCGTCTTGGGGGTGTGGCTTCGTTTGCATCTTCGTTTCTGGCGGAGGTTGTTTCTGCGCGAGGAGCTCCAGGAAGTTAATGCCCGTCGGCAGTGGGGCTGGGCGGGGCAGAGGCTTGCGGGAAGGCAGCTGTGCGTTGAGCACGGGATCGACCGGTCGCGCCATGGCTTGCACTTGCTCCCCAACATAGATCTCCACCTCGGAGGCATCGAGCGGATCGAAACGTACTTCAATGGTCTCCCCGGCAAACTGAGGAGGAGCTTCGTAGAACACGCCGCGCAACAGGAAGGTGGAGTCCCGGCGCACGAGTCGATTCAGGCGATAGAAGAACAGGCGACGTAAATCAGTGGCCGGTGGAAGTTGACGGATGGATTCAATGTCTCTTTGCCAGCGCAGCAAGGGAGTGGTTCCCAAGCCACTGTGCTCGGAGCGATGATAGACCTGCTCAATCCATACCCACAGGCGCTGGTTCAACTCTTCCAGGGTAAGGGTTCGTTGCGGATCCAGATTGGCCAGAAACTGTTCTCGTAGAGATCGAAAGAAGCGTTCGATCTTGCCTCGACCTTGGGGCTGGTAGGGTGGAGTATGAGTGATGAGGATGCCGATGGAGGCAGCAATGCGCGCCAACTGGGAACTGCGGAAAACCTTGGCATTGTCCACGTACAAGCGGGTGC
>Ga0210399_10002664_pt1 | contig 13899 bp, 13 predicted proteins | sample IncBWC14MmetaG_FD_150865 | JGI IMG/M metagenome (GOLD analysis project Ga0210399, IMG submission 150865) | Forest soil microbial communities from Barre Woods Harvard Forest LTER site, Petersham, Massachusetts, United States - Inc-BW-C-14-M | ecosystem: Environmental > Terrestrial > Soil >... | reverse complement strand
ATCTGGCAAGCAATCCGGTATTGGCCGATCCCGAATTCGGATACTGGGCTCTCAAGGTTCAAGCCCGGTACCTTTCCTTGGACTATGATGCGGCAGTCCATGCCTCTGCGAAGGCGCAGCCTCTTCTTTGGTCGGCACCGTCTCTGTTCGAGCCGTCAGCGTTCCGCTTTTACAGCGCCCTTTCACACGCTTTCGCATGGGATTCCGCTGCTCCCGACAAGAAACAAGAGCACCTAGAGGCTTTAGCGGCTCACCACAAACAGCTCGAAACATGGGCGGAGCATTGCCCGGCGAATTTTGAAAACCGTTTTGCATTGACAGGTGCCGAAATCGCACGCATAGAGGGCCGCCTGCTCGATGCCGAAGGTCTTTATGAAAAGGCCATGCGCTCGGCGCACGAAAACGGATTCCTTCACAATGAGGCGGTTGCGTGCGAGCTTGCCGCCCGCTTCTTTGCGGCGCGAGGCTTCGACAAGATCGCGGATACATATTTGCGGGAGGCCCGGTATTGCTATTTCCGATGGGGAGCTGACGGCAAAGTAAGGCAACTCGACCAGCTCTATCCCCACCTCAGGAAACAGGAACCAACTCGCGGCACATCGAGCACGATCGTGGCGCCGGGCGAACTCCTGGATCTAGCGACCGTAATCAAAGTCTCCGAAGCAGTCTCGGGCGAGATGGTTCCGGAAAAACTGATCGAGAGAATCATGCGCGCGGGCATCGAGCACGCGGGCGCTGAGCGGGGTCTGCTTATCCGTCCGCTGGGTGATGAACTGCAAATAGAGGCCGAGGCCACCATGACAGGAAAGGATGTCACGGTGCATCTGCGAGATACTTCGGAAACCGCAGCAATGTTTCCAGAGTCCGTCGTTCGCTACGTGGCGCGCACTCGCGAGGACGTTATTCTTGACGATGCCACTGCAAGAAACCCGTTCTCAGGCGATCCGTACATTGCCCAGCGTCGCGCGCGTTCCATTGTGTGCTTGCCCTTGGTTAACCAGGGCAGGCTCAACGGAATCATCTTCCTCGAAAACAACCTAACCGCCCACGTTTTCACTGCCGGCCGGATCACCGTTCTGAAGGTGCTTGCGTCGCAAGCGGCCATCTCGCTCGAGAATACGCGACTGTACCGCGATCTCGAGAACCGTGAAAAAAAGATCCGGCGCTTGGTCGACGCCAACATTCTGGGAATCACGACCTGGAATGTCGAGGGTGCCATCCTCGCTTCCAATGAAGCCTTTCTCCGCATGGTGCAATACGATCATGAAGATGTCGCGGCGGGTCGCGTGCGCTGGAGGGACATGACTCCTGCGGACTGGCGCGAGCGCGTTGAACGCTCCTTGGAAAGAGTAATGCAGACCGGGAGCGTACAGCCCTTTGAGTCAGAGTTGTTCCGGAAAGATGGCAGCCGCCTGCCTGTGCTGCTCGCCGGGGCGTTGTTCGAAGAAGGTGGCAACGAGGGCGTTGCTTTCACCCTTGATTTGAGCGAGCAGAAGCGCGCCGAGGAAGCCCTGCGGGAAAGTGAAAACTACCTCTCCGAAGCGCAGAGGCTTACCCACACGGGCAGTTGTGCCATTGATGGCACAAGTCGCAAGACCCTGTACTGGTCCGAGGAAATGTTCCGACTTTTCGGTTTTGATCCACAACAGGGCCTACCGATGTGGGACCAATGGCTAGAGCGAATACACCCGGAGGACCGCGACAAGTTCAGGATGGCAGGTGATAGAACGTTCCTCGAGAAAGTAAATTGCGACGTCGAGTTCAGAACCGTGAAACCCGATGGAACAGTCAAACGGATTCATGGTATCGGCCATCCAGTTTTGAGTCGCAGTGGAGAGCTTGTCCAAGTGGTTGGCACGATGGTCGATGTCACGGAGCGAAGTCGTGCCGAAGAGGCTCTCCGGCGCAGTGAAGCCTATCTGGCCGAATCACAGCGGCTGACGCACACGGGGAGCTGGGCCAGCCATGGCACAACCCACGAAGCCGAGTACTGGTCCGAGGAAATGTTCCGAGTTTTCGGCTTCGATCCGCAACAGGGCCTCCCACAGCGGTACCAATGGCTGCAGCGAATACACCCAGAAGATCGTGACAGGGTGAAGCGGGAGGCCAGTGATAGGATGTTCGTCCAGAAGGTAGATTCCGACCTTGAGTACAGAATCGTGCTACCTGATGGCACAATCAAACACATTCATGGCCTGGCCCATCCAGTTTTCAGTTCTGATGGAGAGCTTGTTGAAGTGGTCGGCACCGTTGTCGATATCACAGAACGCAAACGCGCAGAGAACGAGCGCGAAAGATTGCAGCAGCTCCAGGCAGATCTTGCACACATCAACCGTGTGAGCATGATGGGGGAGCTGACCGCATCGCTGGCGCACGAAATCAAGCAGCCGATTTTCGCGGCGTCGGCCGATGCTGAAACTTGCCTGCGCTGGCTTGAGCGTGACCAGCCCGACCTGGCGGAGGCGCAAGAAGCGGCGTTAAGGCTCATGAAGGACGTAAGCCGCGCGTCTGACATCATTAATCGCATCGTTTCACTCTTCAAGAAGGAGGTCCCACTGCGGGAACTGGTTGACGTAAAGGGGGTCATTCAAGAGATGACAACCCTGCTGCGCGGCGAGGCCAGCCGCTACTCAATTTCGATCCATGAGGAGCTTATGGAAGGTCTGCCCAAAATCGAGGCGGACAGAGTGGCATTACAACAGGTCTTGATGAACCTGATGCTCAATGCGATCGAAGCGATGAAGGACATGGCTACTCCAGGCAAACTTACGATTACTACGCAGCGGGACGAGAATCGTCAAATCCTCGTCTCGGTTTCGGATACTGGTATGGGCCTACCGCCTGAACAGACGGAACAAATCTTCAATACGTTCTTTACCTCAAAATCCCAAGGCACCGGTATGGGATTGCCGATTAGCCGGTCGATTATCGAATCCCACGGCGGTCGCTTGTGGGCCACCTCTAACTCTGGGCCAGGCGCAACCTTTCGATTCACCTTGCCAGTCGAAGCCGCAGCAGTTCACTCCGCGTAATCGGCTTACATAGCAAACGGCAGTGAGCGGACAGATGTCAGTTACGCCCGGTCACCACTTCCTCGCCCCCGCCGTTCTCAGTCAGGTCAATTGTTTCGGTTTGCTGCGCCGGCCGTGAGATCCCGAGCTTCTTCATTTTGGCAATCAGGGTAGTCCGCTTCAGTCCAAGCCGGGCCGCGGCGCCAGCGGCTCCTCCGATAACCCAACCCGTGGAGCGCAACGAGTGCAGAATCAACGCTCGAGTGGACGCCGTAAAGGTATCCCGCGAAGGAGGTACCATCACGGGATTCTTGTCCGGCAAGGGATTGGGAAGCACTCCGTTGTTCGACCGGATCACCGCTCTTTCAACCAGATTCTGAAGCTCACGCACATTTCCGGGCCAGGAATATGAGACGAACGCATCAAGCACGCCTTCCGGTATATGATCGATTCGCTTGCTCATCCGTCTGGCAAAGACTTCTACAAAATGCGTGGCCAACTGTGGAATATCTTCGCGACGCTCGCGAAGGGGTGGAAGCACAACAGGAAACACATTCAAACGGTAATACAGATCACTGCGGAACTCTTTCCGCGAAACCATCTCGGCTAAATCTCGATGCGTTGCCGCCACCAAGCGGACGTTGATGTGATGCGTACGGCCACTTCCCAGACGCTCAAACTCCTGCTCTTGCAAGACCCGTAGCAGCTTAGGCTGCAGAGCTAGAGGCAAATCTCCGATTTCGTCCAGAAAGAGGGTCCCAGTATCGGCCATTTCGAAGCGGCCCATTTTCTGAGCGACAGCCCCAGTGAACGCGCCTTTCTCGTGTCCGAAGAGTTCGCTTTCCAACAGGTCAAAAGGAATGGCGGAGCAATTCAGCTTCACAAAGGGGCGTCCGCAGCGTGCGCTGATGTTGTGAATGGCACGGGCGATCAACTCCTTTCCCGTACCTGTCTCCCCGAGGATTAGGACGGTGGAATCTGTTGGCGCCACCCGTTCCACCTCGGCGAGCGCGAATTCCAGGGCAGGGCTGTTACCTATGATTTCGTCGAATCCGTTCTCGGGACGACCATCTTCATATGACCGAACTGTCTTGGCGCCATCCACCGAGGACCTTCCTGCTCAAATGAAGCTTAGCTATCCAATGCTGCGCGTACGCTGTCGAGTAAGATTCCCTTGTCCAGGGGTTTTGTCAGAAATTTCACTGCTCCGGTCCTTAAAGCTTGCATGCGCATTTTCTCGTCACCTTGTGCCGTAATAAAAATGACCGGAACTTTGTAATGGTCTTTACTTAGCTTGGATTGGAGTTCCAACCCTGACATTCCCGGCATTCGGATGTCTGCAATCAAACAGGCGGTCCGCTCCAGTTCGCCGCTGTTTAGGAATTCTTCGCCAGATGCGAACGCCACAGCAGTGAAGCCAGCCGCTTTCATGAGGCACTGCAGCGCGATTCGGACCAACTCGTCATCGTCGACAATTGCAATCACGGTCGGTTTTTCCCCTGAAACCACGCTGCAAAGATAATCCGTACAGAACAAAGCGCAACCTATACCTTGGTCTAGGTGCCACACTCGTCGCCGCGGATGAAATCTAGGAACACAACCCGTAAATCGCCGCAGCTTTGTACGCCAGGGGGATGGAGTTGGCCCGGGGAGATCAAGGCCGCCAACGGAATCGTCCGACGAACCAGCAAAAGCAAGAAATTACGAGCATCGGATCGTGCGGGCTACTATGACATCGTTCTTGCCCTTGTCGAACGATTCGAGGACGGAAACGCAAAGGGGTCGGTCAGGGCGTTTCTAAGTCGACGGGAAAAGCCGCAGCTTCTCTGCCATTCTCACTAGCTCCGCGAGAGATCTAGCCTGCATCTTACGCATCATTTGGGCGCGATGAAGCTTGACCGTGACCAGGGTAGTCCCAAGTTCCGACGCGATTTGTTTATTCAACTGCCCGGACACCACTAGGGCCATGACTTGGTGCTGGCGCCGACTTAGCGTGTCGTAGCGTGCTTTCAAGAGAGCAATATCCGCCTGTTCTTGACGACGGATGGAATCGCGAGCTAGAGCTTGCTGAATGGCATCCAGGAGCACGTTGCGCTTGAGCGGTTTGGTCAGGAATTCTACTGCACCTGACTTCATAGCCTTCACTGACATCGGAATGTCGCCGTGGCCTGTGACGAAAATAATCGGAATCTGCCGACCGGCTTTCGTAAGTTGCTGTTGAAATTCCAGTCCGTTGATTCCAGGAAGGCTCACATCCAATACCAGGCAACTGGGACTATCCGAAAGCTCCGTCTGCAGAAATTGTTCCGCCCTCTCGAAGCCTTCGGACCGCAAGCCCGCAGATTTCAGAAGGCCACGTATCGATGCGCGTATGTCGGCGTCATCATCGATGACGAACACCGTGGGAATATTCGCGGATTCCATTCGCAGCTCTCGTGAAAATCTCTCGACTTCGTTGGACAGCGTCGGGATTGCTCGATCCCCTGTGTCGTCATTTTGCTCTGCCACTGCATGGTGGTCCCCCAAGCCATGGTATAGGTCGACCCAACCCCATGAACACGCAAAGCTCTAATTACTTTGTAACAGCATCATAACTCATATGCTTGTGTTCACGCGATCTTGGCTGGGGTTGGTCCAACCGGTGCCCACTCCTACTGCTCAAGTAGCACTGTTCGACCGGCGATTCTCGATTGGACTTCTAGAATCCGGTGCCGGACTGGCTCCGGTTTAGGAGTGAGTTGCGGAAATAGCTAAGACAGTTCCTAACCTAATCGATGCGCCCAGGCCACCCTCAGTCTCAGCGAGAGCGTGCCTCTCTAGTCTTAACGGCAACGCGGACTTGCCAGGCTCCCCAAGATCGGGGACGCGACACTGGCTTAATCTCATACTTCTGTAGTCACAAGGTGCGTCAAATACGATGCCGCATGAGGCACCTGGGCACTTGCAGTCCGAAGTTCGGTGTCTCTCATGAATGCCAATCCTTTTTCGCCGGGATGCCGGTCGACGACCAGGACGTCACCGGAGCGTACTTGCTCCGTGGCTAGCAGCCTCGCAAGTGGTCCGACTAGGAAGCGCTCGATGGCGCGCTTTAGGTGGCGGGCCCCATACCGCTGGTCGGTCCCCTCTTCAAGCAGGAACTGCCGTCCTTTGTTCGTCATTCGAAACAAGAAAGGGCGCGCCGTCGAATCCGATATGCGCTTCTGCACTTGCCCCAACTCAATCTCAAGCACTTCCTCAAGTTCGTCGCACTTCAGTGGGCGAAACACGACCACTGCGTCCAGTCGGTTCATGAATTCCGGCGAAAACTTCCGCCGCGCCGCTTCCACCGCCGTCCGCTCCACCTTTGCGTCCAACCCAGTTGCCGGCTTGTCCTTCGGCTGAATAAATCCCATTCCTCCCTGCATCAACTCGCTGATTTCTCCCCCGCCAAGGTTGGACGTCAGGAAAATCACCGTCTGTGACAAATCTACTCTCCGGTTGTCCCCCAATGTCAACGTCGCCTTGTCCAACATGCCTAGCAACAACTGCCACAGCGAATCGCTGGCTTTCTCAATCTCGTCAAACAGGAGAAACGACAGTTTCAGCTTGTCCGTGTGCGAGGCTGCCAACGCTTCCTGCGTAATCACCGGATGCGTTTCTCGATGCCCCAGGTACCCTGGGGGCGAGCCAATCAGCTTCGAGATCTCATGGGAGTGCTGAAACTCAGCGCAATCCACCTTGATTAGGGCGCGGCTATCTCCGAAGAGAATCTCCGCTGCTGCTTCGACAATGCGCGTCTTGCCTGAGCCTGTCGGCCCCAGAAACAGCAGATTCCCGACTGGACGGCCTGGGGAGCGCAGCCCCGCACAGAACATTTGATGGAGCTCGACAAGCGCTTGCACAGCCCCGTTCTGCCCCACGATTTTCTCCCGTAGCGCATCCTCAAAATGACGCGACGTGGAACTCCTGAGTCTCGGGTCTAATTCCGTCTTATGCGTCGGTTGCGTCGCAGTTGCCATAACGTCTCATTCTGACAGCGTCTTGTGTCCTGTTCCCCGCTACGAAATGATGTTGACTATCTTCCGCTGCTGAAGTGCCTTCTTGTTGTCAGTGCAGTTCTGCTGTCTCTTCTTGATTCATCTGTGAAGAAACCTCTTTCAGTTGCTTGCTGACGTCAAATCTCTTCGCGGCCTGGGAGAACAATGAAAGAGATTTTCTTAAGTCTTTTGACACGCCAACCCCTTTCATGTACATCTCCGCCAAATTAAATTGTGCGCGTGGTTCTCCCTGCTGGGCTGCCCAACTCCACAAGCGAATCGCTCCTGGCAAATCTCGTGTGCCTGCCTTTCCTTCGAAAAGCATTGTAGCTAGCTGTGACGCGGAAAGAACATCCCCGCCTTCGATCGCCTTCTGATACCATCGGGCAGCCTCTTGATAATCCCTCTGAACCGCCTGCCCAAACTCGTAAAGTTCGCCCAAGGACTCCTGCGCCCTGGCGGAGCCGCCCTCGGCCGCAAGCCCATAGAGGCGCACCGCTTGGTCCATATCCTTCGGAACACCTTTGCCGTTCTCGTACATAACACCAAGCTTGAATTGGCCGTCGGGGTTTCCGGCATCTGCCGATCTTCTAAACCATTTGACTGCCTCGTGCGGGTCAGCTGGCACACCAAATCCTTGAGCGTAGAAGACTCCAAGATTGGCTTCGGCACCTGGTTCGTGTTTCTTTGCTGCAATCATGGTCATCTTGAAGGCATGACGGGAGTCTTGTGGCAAGAATTCGCCCCGGGCGTAGAGGCTGCCGAGCAGCGTGAATGCTGAAAGACATCCCGCGCTTGCCGCTCTTTGGATCCAGTAGAGACCTTCTTCGGGCGTTTTCTTCATCGAGACTGTGTAGAGATATAAGTGTCCCAGGTTGAACTGCGCCATGGGATTCCCTTCGACGGCTGCACGGAGGTACCACTTGGCTGCCTCGGGCAAATCCCCGACGCCGTCAGGCCCAGTCTCGTACAGAAATCCGAGATTGTTCTGGGCGGCGGAATCACCACTGTTCGCTGCCATGCGATACCACCTCGCTGCCTCATAGGCACTCTGTTCCACACCGTGTCCGTACTGATAGGCGAGGCCGAGTTGGAACTGCGCTTGTGTGCTGCCAGAGTTTGCCAGGGTCAGAAGATGCTTGAAATCTGAGGACGCCATTTTCGAATCCGATGGCGAAGAGGATGATTGTCCCTGTAAGACTGCTACGAATGGCGCCCCAATCATCAGCGCTACTATTAGAATCAAGCCTCGTCGCATGCATCACTCCCTTGTCGGAGTGCCAGCTGGTAGCAGGCCAGCTCGGCTTTCACTGGCCCCTACGTGCAAATCGATTGCCAGGTCAAGAAGAGTTCTTCTGGATTTCACTAGCGAAGCTCTTCACCTAAGTCGTTTAGCGAAGGGGGACTACACCTACCGGCTCTTGGTCGCCGATCGTGGTATGGCAGGAATGTCGAGCGGACGTCTCGCTGTTGCTATGTTGACGCCGACGGTTCAGCCCAAAACCGCAACTGTTCTCTTTTCCCAAGGTTGATGAGGGGAAATAGTCCATTTCAGCGATTTGGTTTCTTTCTGCTTTTGGCTACTGTCGTGCTTTTGACCGCGTGGAGTGGATATGGACGAGCCTTATCGCGGCGCCCGTTCGGCGGCTGTTGCCAAAAGACATCCGCAGTGCGTTGCTGGAATACGCCGCTAGAAAAGACAAGCATCTCCGACGGGCTGGGGAGCAAGACCGTATTAAAGATTAAGACCGTGTGCATCATCAAGCGAAACCTAAGAGGACCTGACACGCCGTGACTAAACAGCTGTGAACCTCAGTACTCGGTGCCGATTGAGAGAGTAGTGGCTGGAAGATTCCATTCGCCGCCCAAGGTCATACGGTCTCCGAGGGGACAGGATGCGATTCAAGCTGAACGGCTTCTCAGAGAATGATCCTGGGGGTCTTCGCAGCAGAGTCTTTGGAATATATTGCTGCCTGTTTTTGTTTAACGCTGGTTCATGGATCTGGGCAGTGATGGCTTTTCATGGACATCCCGTTCTGCTAGGGACGGCGTTCCTCGCGTACAGCTTGGGGCTGCGGCACGCGGTGGACGCGGATCATATCGCCGCAATCGACAACGTCACTCGCAAAATGATGCAGGCCGGTACGCGGTCTGTTGCCGTTGGATTCATGTTTTCGCTTGGCCATTCAACTATTGTCTTAGTCGGGGCCGCGGCAATCGCTGGTACGACACTAACGCTGCAAGATCGGATGGGTACCATCAAGGCTGTGGGAGGAGTAATCGGGACGCTGGTATCAGCAGTCTTTCTGCTAGCGATAGCGATTGTCAACCTGATCGTCCTGCGGTCGATTTATCGTGCCTTCGTAAGGGTGCGTTCTGGTGCAAGCTATCGGGACGAAGACCTTGACCTGATCCTCAGTAATCGAGGCTGTCTCTCAAGAATATTTCGTCCGCTATTTGGGATGATCAGCCACAGTTGGCAGATGTATCCGCTAGGCGTTCTGTTTGGGTTGGGTTTTGATACTGCAACGGAGATCGGCTTACTAGGCATATCGGCGGCTGAAGCATCGAAAGGGCTTTCATTCATTTCAATCCTAATCTTCCCGGTACTCTTTGCGGCGGGGATGTGCTTCGTCGACACGACAGACAATATCCTGATGTTGGGTGCATATGGATGGGCGTTGGTGAAGCCAGTTCGCAAGCTGTACTACAACATGACGATTACGTGCGTTTCCGCGATTGTTGCATTGGCCGTAGGAGGAATCGAAGCCTTGGGATTGTTGGCTGGTCAATTCCACTTGAAGGGAAGATTCTGGATGGTGATAGCCCGTCTAAACGATAGCTTTGGCGAACTTGGCTATGCGATCGTAGGGCTCTTTGCTCTGAGCTGGGTGGTTTCCATAACAGTCTACAAGTGGCGGGGCTTCGACAAAATCGAGATCAACCAGCAGATATCAGTTCAAAGGTAAAAAGATGGCGGTAGTACAAACAAATCTGGGAGATTGGCTGGAATCGGCCTCGAGATAAGAACCAATATATGGACGAGAGGATGTGAATCAGATGCGTAGCTTTCCAGACTTCCTGCAGAAAGCACAGCAAAGTGGCGTGGCAATCGGCCATTTCAACATTTCTGACCTGGTTTTGGTGAAAGCGGTGTTCGGCGCCGCCCGGGAACTGAACGTGCCAGTCTTGGTTGGTTTGTCCGAGGGCGAACGTGAGTTTGTGGGCACTCGTCAAATTGCGGCTTTCGTCCGAAGTTTGCGCGAGGAATTCGACTTCCCCATTTTTCTTAACGCAGACCATACGCATTCCCTCGCCAAGGGCATCGAGGCTGCAAAAGCCGGCTTTGACTCCATTGTCTTTGATCTTTCGGCGTTGCCCATCGAAGAAAATGTGCGCCAAACCAAGCAGGCGGTAGAGGCAATGAAAGCGGTCAATCCCTCCGTGCTAGTCGAGGGAGAAATCGGAGACATCGGAACCGGTTCTGAAATTCACGAATCATCTCCGGATCTGTCGAAAGGGCTTTCGACCCCCGAAGAAGCGAAGCAGTTTGTCGAGAGCACGAGGGTGGACATCCTGGCTCCCGCGGTGGGGAATATGCACGGCATGCTCAGGAGTATGGTGGGAGGAGAAACGAAGAAGCGATTGGACATCGAGAGGATCGCCGGCATCAAGCGAGCGGCGCGGGCCTTTCTAACCCTTCATGGCGGATCAGGAACGGATGACGAAGACTTACGCAAAGCAATCGCAGCGGGAATCAATATTGTCCACATCAATACAGAACTTCGGGTCGCGTGGAGGCATGGTTTGGAGCACGGGTTAGCCAAGCAGCCAGACGAAGTCGTGCCATACAAGATTCTGCCGTCCGTCGTGGATTCGGTAAAACAGGTAGTTGGCTCGCGCCTGCAACTGTTCAACGGTAGGCATGTCGCTCACGGAACTTAGCGCCGATACCAGAAACTCGAACCTGGACCAGCATGGCGGATCGTGATGGTGACTATTCAGCTGAGGGTTTCCGCCACGACGTCATTCGAAATCATTGCCTGAGTGCTATGAGCTTAGTCCACTGGGATTGGAGGGAGCGGAGTGGCCGCGTGCGTTGGGGGCGGCTACTCAGATCCGCTTGATTACGAACACTGTCTTGTCATCGATTCGATCTTCTTCGTGAATCCGTTTTAACTGCTCATCCTTTTCCAGAGCATACTCCAGCAAAGCCTTGGAGATTTCTTTTGCCGGCAGTCGGCAGTGCTTGCGCATGACCGATTCAAGTGTCTCGCGCTCTTCCTTGTCACTTCCGTCATAAACGCCGTCAGTGTAAAGAAAAAGAGAGTCCCCGGGTCGCATCAGTGTGAGCTCTGCGACATCGGAGGAGTTCGCGGCCCGCTGACGGAGATGCATGGAGAAGTACCGGCTTCGATCTGGATGGTCTTCCGGAATCTCTAGTCCGAGGGGCAGGAACTGCACCATCCGGCTCTTATCGATATCCAGAAATTTGCCCAATTCCGAGGAGAAGAGCAGCGGTGGGGGATGCCCGAAATTAACGAACCGAAAATGGCCGGAAGGGTGTATTTCACCGTACAGCATGGTGGCGACTTCCCGAGAATACTCTTCCTCGCTTCTTCCGAGGGCATTGCGAGCGGTGGCTGACTGTGCCAGTCGGAGATTGATTCTTTCAAAGAGCTCGGGTGTTGTCTTCCCCCACTGATCGAGTTCGGAGAGCATGAAGGCATGAAATGTGTCGTGCACCGTGGAGGCAACCTTCGCTGAAATGATTCCATGCCCTTCAGCGTCCACGAGCAGGACGCCGGCCGTGTTATAGAGCCCGTGGAGGTTTTCGGCGACGCGCGTCTGCTCCGAGCTTCGCGCACCCCTGTATTCCGTTTCCTGATTTGGCGGGTACGATGTTCTTGACCTCAGCCAATTCACATGGTCGTCCACCGAGTTACAAGGCGGAGCTCCTGGTCGACATGGCTCAAGAAATTCTTTGGATAATCTCAGGGCACGCTGTATGCGCGCATCGATGTCATAACGCTGCTGAAAGTTTATGTATTCAAAGAGGTCTCCGCCGACGGTTCCGGCCGTAATGGAATCCCCGTACATGTCGATTCCCGGCAGATGCGGAATCACACCTTCCACCGGCATCAGGCGTTTATGCAGATATTCATCGATAGTTGGAGCACTGTAGGGCATAACCGGAATTTCGCCGGCAGTCGCGGCGACTGGTGCGGCAGCGGAGTTGGTCTGCAGCGAGCGGCCGCTCGAGACAGCTTGAATATTTGCGCTCGATCACCGCCACACGCTTTCCTTGCCCAGCAAAAGTTCCGGCCGCGATTGTTGATCCCGTGCCTCCGCCGAGGATTACAAGGTCATGTTCCTCGGGGTTGCTGTTCTGCGGAGACGGGTGGATGAAGTGCGTTGGCGCGTCTTCATGCCACTTTTCCTTTCTCAGCGGCTGGCTCCGCCTTGGCTTGCATGGACTTGACGAGATCCGCCGCCGAGGCGCCTTCGAGCGAAAGGCCGTAGCCCACCTCTCTCACGATGCGCTCCTTCAGGGGTCGGATAAAATGTGCCCGCGTGTTACGGCGCGTAACTTCCGGGGCTTTCAGATAAACTGCTGCCAGTTCGCGTGCCCGAGCGAGGGCCTTGCCATCGCGTACAACCTCGGCGACCAGTCCCCATTCGTAAGCGGTCTGCGCCGTCACTGGATGCGGGTTTAGCAGAAACGCCTCCGCCCTTCCTGCTCCGGCCCGGTAACTCCAGGTAGTGAAGATTCCATCCCCGGGCACAATGCCACCCGCAAAGTGGGGCAAATCATTGAACGTCGCACCTTCGCCTGCCACGATCACGTTGGCAAGCAAAGCGTACTCGGAATGCACGTAAGCGCGCCCTTCGATCGCGGCGATCATCGGGACGCGGATGTTGCAAAGATTCTCGAGAATCTGGACACCCTCGTCATGTACCTGGCTCCACACGCTGGGGTCGGCAACATTGCCGAAGGACGAGAAATCTATCCCAGGAATGAAATCTCCTCCCATTCCCGTCAGAATCACGATCTTGTTGTCGCGATCCTGAGAAATGCGATAGAAAGCGTCGACGAAGTCCGTGTGGTCCTGCGCCGTGAAATTCAGCGGGCCGTCCTTCGTATGGAATTCAACTATCAGTACGCCTTGCGCATCACGCGTGAACTTCAAACTGCGGTACGCTGCAAAATATCCCGGCTCTTTCGCTTGCACGGCAATCCTCCTGATTGTAGAAAGTTCCTCGCGGCTACTGGCATGAGGTCGCATGGTCAGTCGTCAAAGGCGCGGTTCCGAAATTCAGGCTAAATCGCTGGCACCAAGCCGAAAGGCGTATCATGCAGCAAACAAAACGATCACCAGCGCGCCAACAACAACTTTCCGCTTTTTCATGTGGTATCTCCCGCGGCAAAAACTCACAGCTGATGACGCGACGCTAGTCTGCATCGCACCGTCAACGTTCGATCATGTCCGCTGCGTAAGTGAAAGCACGACGCTGACCAAATCGAGGATGCAACTGGATAGATGAATCCGCCCTTGTTTGCAAATCAATGCAACAGCATGACGCTCTACCACCGGACTTTCGTCCAGGAAAGGTGTCGATATAAGAACAGGAAGACGTTCGCCCGACACGCCGTGACATGAAATTCGAGACTCGAAATGTTTTGATCAAATGCAAGAAAGTGATCCGTGAGCACAGAACAGCCTTACTATGACCAGCATCCCGCACGACGATTCGGGAAAAGTCTATGGAATACGCCACGACTGCGGATGGCGGCGTCACCGCGCCGATCGCATCCCAACTGCTTGGTCTTTACGTGGGCCAGCCATTGGGAGCGAAGATACTCAAGGAGG
>Ga0210399_10002662_pt1 | contig 13907 bp, 18 predicted proteins | sample IncBWC14MmetaG_FD_150865 | JGI IMG/M metagenome (GOLD analysis project Ga0210399, IMG submission 150865) | Forest soil microbial communities from Barre Woods Harvard Forest LTER site, Petersham, Massachusetts, United States - Inc-BW-C-14-M | ecosystem: Environmental > Terrestrial > Soil >... | reverse complement strand
TGGGGGATGTCACCATGGTTAACGGCAAATTCCAAATGGAATTGCACGGGCTTACGCAGAAGCTAACCACGATGCTGGGGGCGAAGTACGGCCCGATATGCCGCGCGGAGTTATTCGGCGGGGGTGCCGAGGGTATTGACCCCAGCAATCATTACAAATGCCGTCTTAACCGCGCCGATTGGGTACAGACCGGCACCGTTGTAAGCAGCGCGGACCCCTTAACGCTTGTCCCTTCGGCCCTTCTCATGGTGGGCTCGGCTACGCCCCTTGTAGCCGCACCGGCCGGGTGGTTTGATGCCGGGGTGCTTACGTTTACAAGCGGGGTGCTCTCGGGCTTCTCGTTTGAAGTGGGCACGTGGGACGGCGTAACGCTGTACCTCTTCGGGGGTGCGCCCATGCCGTTTACGCCCACCGCGGGCGATGCCTTCGCAATAGAGCCGGGGTGCGTAAAGATTATTGACGTATGCACCCTGAAGTTTCGCAACGCGGTGAACTTTGCCGGTGAGCCAAACATCCCAGGGCTTAACGTCTTGAGCGTGGTTGGCCGTGGACAGGTGCAAAATAGATGAGCGTAAACGCGCAGCAAGTAAAAGCCCTCTTAGACCTCAGCGTTAGCAGCTCGGCGGCCGGGGTGCACATCCCCATTGGCTACGGCGAGACTTCCATGGGTGCCAATATCATTTGGTCACCGGGCCTTCAAGAAACGGTTACTAAGATAAATTTTGTGGGGCAACCGCAACTAACGCTCTACAACTACACGGTGAGTTTTGCGGCCGCGTTTTGCGAGGGGCCGGGCGTCATCACCAAAATTTGGGGCGATACGCAGATACTCTACGATAACACCGGCACCTATGTAAATTACCAAGGGCTCTTTAATAGCAGCACACTCTATAACGTGGGCGAAATTGTCCGCGCCGATAGCGGCACCGGGGCCGAGCGCTTCTATATCTGCGTCAACACGGCAACGGAATTGCCCTTCCCCGCGCCCGGTGGGGATAACAATTGTTGGCAAGTCTATACCGGGGGCGTTGCCGTAGCCGGTGGGCAAGCGTTCCCTAGCCCCACGCTCTACACCGGAAGCGATATACAGAACGCGGACCCCACAATACAGGCAGCCCTCGGCGTGGGCAAGACGCCCGCCTTCCGCGGCCTTGTCTATGCCGTTTGGGCCAACCTTGACGTATCCCTTTTTAATAACAGAATCCCCAGCATCCGCGGCGTAGTGCTCGGCGGCATTCCCACGGCAACCCCGCCCATAGTTACGAGCGGGCTTGACTACATCGTGCAAGACCTTTGCACGCGCAGCGGCATTGAAGTGGATGAAATAGACGCTTCGGACCTTGCCCCTGTTGTCACTACGTCCGCGAACATTTACCAAAGCGACGGAAGCGGCATCCCCGCGCTAACGCTGATAAGCGGCGGCACGGTGACCTTCTACCAATCGGCCGCGGGTGGGGGCGCGCCCTTCCTCTACACTTACCCCGGCAAAGATTCCAATTACCCCTTGCCCGCGCCTAAGCTTGTCTACAAGATGACGGATACACAAACCATCATGTTCAACCCCTACCCCGCCCAACAGGATAGCACCACGGGAAGCTATACAAGCTTCCTTCCTGGGTGGACGGAGTTAACATCCTACGACCTTGAGCCCATGGTTATATGCGGGGTTGCCCCTGGCGGCGCTGGCCCGGCTACGTATGACGGCACCGCATACGCACCGTTTACCCCGGCCAACGTGGGCGGCTTCGCCCAAGCCAATTGGGATATGACCGTTGTTTGCAAGGTCCAAATTGCCGTGGCCGGTAACTATACCTTCTATTGCTCAAGCAATGACGCCGTTGTAATCGGCATCGGCAACGGGGCAACGCGGGTTAGCGGCCCCATGGTTATGGACGGCCGCACCATGACGGTTACAGCCGAGAAGGGCTACCCCGTCATCATGGCCGAGCAAGCGGACCTCGGAGAGAATGACGCCGTAGCGCAGCCACACCTAGATTCTATATTGTCCACTTTCGTGGTGAACTTCCCCACCGTGGGGACTTACGGCATTGAGCTAGACTACGCCCAGCATTCCGGGGCGCGTTGCTTATGTCTCAATTGGCAAATGGGCAGCGTGCAATCACCGTTACTTCCCGTGGCGGGCTCAGACGGCGCAAGCCCGGCCGGTATCCCGTTTGGGTACTTAGTCAACGAAGCGAAGGACGCGCGCACCGCGATAGAAGAATTGAAAAGCGCATTCTTCTTTGACGGCGCGGAATCGGACTTCGCGCTAAAGTTTGTACGGCGCGGGGCGCATCCCCCGGCATTGACCATTACCGAGGGGGATCTGGGCTTAGTCCAAGACAACGCCAAGCTTTCCGAGTTATTGACCCAAGAGCAAGACGCCCCGCGCAGTGTGACCTGTAACTTTACGGACCCGGCTTTTGACTATCAGCAAGGCAGCCAAACGCAGATGCGCAGCTCTCGCGTGGTTACGTCCATAAGTCAGACCACCATAGAGCTAGCGGTCTTGGCACTGTCCCAAACGTTGGCCCGGCAGATAGCCGAAAAGACGTTGTTTATTGCGTGGATGGAACGTCAACCGTATCAATTCAATTTGTGGAAGGCCGTCTATGCCCTCTTAGACCCTACGGACGTGGTGTCCTTTGTGTATGAGGGGCAAGTCTATCAAGAGCGGTTGCTAAGCGTGGGCCTGGGCCAAAATTTAACCGTCAAGCTGGACGGCCGGTTCCATTCCGCGGCCGCGTACGCAAGCTTTGCGCAAGGCGCGGGTAACACCCCGGTTGACCCCACCAACGGGTGGGGCGTATCGGACGGCAACGGTTACGGGTTAGGGAATTAAGACTAGGGAGAAATTATGTCGGTGAATCAAGGCGTAAAAATTCCCGCGGCTATGATTAGCGCGGGCCTCGGTGACGCATACTACAACCAAGGCAATGCCGCGTTGCGGGCATGGCAAACGCTGGTACAGTGCAACGTAATCAGCATGACGTTGACCGCGCCCCCTGGGTCCCCGGCAAGCGGGGACACCTACATCATTGGCGCAGCCCCAACCGGCGCGTGGACGGGGAAGACGCTGAATATCGCGTATTGGTCTGCGGACCCCGCGATAACTACCCCGGTATGGGAATTCTACGCACCGGCCAAGGGTTGGCTAGTGGCAAACCAAGCAGACGGGCAGCTCTACATCTACAGCGGCACGGCCTGGGTTAAGGTAGCGCCCACGATGACCAATCTAATCGGTGGGTTGGTTCCTACGCCCCCGAACGATAACACTAAGTACCTTGACGGAAGCGGAGTCTTTAGCGCGCCCCCAGGCAGCACGGGCGTGGGCGTCTTCGCGGATTACACCCCAACCGTTACGGCGTACACGGGCGCGTTTACCTCGGTAGCAGCAACGGGCCGATGGACTCAGGTAGGTAAGCAAGTCACCTTTACCGTGGTTATTGTCATCACCACCAACGGCACCGCGGCCGGTGCGGTCATCTTCACGCTGCCCACGGCCGCCACGTCAACCGCGGCGCGTAAGTTTGTAGTGAATGGCCGCGAAATTCAGGGCGTGGGAACGGCGTTCGGCGGGGTAATTGACCCGGCCGCTAGCACCACCACAGCATTGGTTAAACAGTATGACAATACCTATGGGCTTACGGACGCCCGCACGGTTGTGGTTTCCGGTGTATACGAGGCCGCCTAATGCGTACCCTCTTGGCGGTCATGTCTTGCGCCCTCTACCCAGAGCGGCGCGCAGCGGTGCGGGAAACCTGGGGCGCTAGCCCCCTTCCCCTCGGCGTGGACCTTCGTTTCTTCGTGGGCGTCCATGCGCTCTACGCCAACGGCACCACACCGTTACCGTGCCCCGATGATTACGCATCCCTTCCCCAGAAGACTTACGCCATCGTGCGTTACGCCCTTGAGCGCAATTACGAGCGGCTTATCAAAGTGGACGATGATACTTTCCTACGGCTGCCCGAGGCGCTAGAGCTGCTAGCCGGGGCCGATTGTGTATCGCACCGTCGCGACAACCCCCCGCATAATCAATTCATTGCGTACCCACAAGGCGGGTGCTATTCATTGTCGCGGCACGCTATGGTTGCCGTTCTCGCGTCCCCGGATCTGTTTACTACGGGCTTAGAGGATGCCGCGGTGGGCCGGGCTCTTCAACGCCACGGCATTATGCTTACGCATTCCGAGCGGATTAAGACGGACTACCGGCTTGGGCAGCCCAGCAAAGACAATGACATCGTATCCGCGCACCACGCAACCCCCGCGGTTATGCGCGACCTCTACAGGTTGGCGCATTGACGTACACCCTTGCCGTGACATCGTGCAACCGCTTTGACTTGCTTAAGCAAACCCTAGAATCCTTTGCCGCGACCGCGGACGTACTGCCCCAATCCACCATTATTGTGGATGACTCGGACGCGGACAAACCGAATTGGCTCTTGGATATTCACGCCCTGGGCCGGATTAAATGGATAAGCAACGGCCGCGGCCGCGGGCAAATTTTCACGCTTGACCGGCTTTACGGCGAAGTCCGCACCGAGCTAGTTTTCCATTCCGAGGATGATTGGCGGTATGAGCGCGGCGTTATCGCGCAATCCTTCGCCCTTCTCAACGAACGGCCCAGCGCTTGGACGGTTTCACTACGCGGCGAGGATTGCAACGGGCACCCCCTGACCTGGGCCGAGGGTATCGCGTGGAACATGCCCGGTTGGCGCGAAGGTTGGGGCGGGTGTCACTTCAACCCAGGCCCGCGGCGCATGAAGGATTATCGGCGCATCGGATCTTACGGCCGCCACGTTGGCTACGGTTCCCACGGGTGCGGCTTTGAATTGGCATTAAGCAAGATGCACCTTGACATGGGCTACCGTATCGCAGCGCTGCCCCGAAGTATCGCGCACCTAGGCGCGGGAAAGAGCAAAGCCATTATGCCATTACCGAAGCAACCCCGAGTCCTTCTTGCCGTGCCCGCGGCACAGCAATACGAGTACAGCAAGCACACCCTTAGCGTGCCGCGGATTACCGCGGGCCGCATCGAAGCGGTACGGGCAACATGGTTTGCGGACGCTAAGAAATTCGCGAGTGTCACGGCCCGATTCTTCTACGGTAAGCCGTGGCGCGAAGGGGCCGAGGATGAAGTCTTTCTAGATTGCCCCGATGATTACGCGGGGCTCTCGGCCAAGGTCAAAGCGGTATGCCGCTACGCTTTGGACAACGGTTTTGATTATTTGGTCAAGGCCGATGACGATACCATCCTTTATATTGACCGGCTACTGCGCTCGGGTTTCGACACCGTAGACCAAATGGGGTACTTCGGGTGTACGCACACCGCGGGGCATTGCTCATGCTACGCAACGGGGATGTGCTACACGCTTTCTCGGCGCGCCATGGAAATGGTAGTCCGCGCCCCGATTACCCATTGGGCGGAAGACCTCTGGGTTGGCCGCGTCCTTCGCGACGGGGGAATACGCCCCAGGCACAACGCGGGATGGCTGCCCGGCTTTGACAAGCATTACGTCGCGTTTCCCTTACCCCCCGGCACCGTGGCGGCACACTCGGTTCTACCCGAGGATATGCTGTCTTGGCACCGCGGACTCAACGCACCTTTAACGACACCAACGACACCAACGACACCGAAAGAGGCCAAATGCTCAACCTACATGGAACTGCCCCCGGCGTTGCTGTAGAGCGCGCCGTAGCCCTACCCCTCAAGCGGCGCAAGCCCGCGGAAGCGACTCCGGACCCGTGCCGCGTGTGCGGGCAAAAGCTGGTGGATTGCCAATGTTTCAACGAATACAAGACACATGCGGTAACCAATAAGAAGTAACCAAGGCGCATTGACAAAGCTAGGGGTATCTTTTATCCTTTTGCTCATGGGCATTCAATGGGCAACAACGAATCTGGACAAAGACGCAAGGGCAATCGCACTTGCCAAAATTGCACTCGGGTATGACTCCATGACTTCGGCCCAGCAGTGTGCCGCGTGTAAAGTGCTTGTAGCGCGCGCAACCGAAATAAAGAATGCCCTCTAGGGGGTAAACAATGACTTGTCTAATTGTGCTAGCGGCACTGTTGGTACTCGCGGCCTTTGCGCTTGTGGCCGCGGACGTGGCGGCCGTAAAAGAGGTGCCCGAGGCCCCCGGCTTTGACGGCGGCACACCGCACCGAAGGGCGGGCCGCGGTGGAACAAACATTGGTTTACGCTGGGGCAGCTCACCGAGGAAGGGCATCGGGGATTAAAGATTTAGTTAGCGGCCGCGGCCCCCGCTTTGGTTTTCTTGGGCCGTCCCCGCGGGCGGCTTCCGGGGCGCGGGGCCATCTTCCCCCACTTGGCCGCCTTCCCAGGATGTAGCTTAGCCGTGCGTAGCCCACCTACTTGCCCCGCGCACACGGGGCACTCCGACACTTCAAAACATACCGGACAACGTGGCAACAGCGTGTGCGGCATTCCCACCCCTCGGCTTGGGAACGTCCACGGCTACGGCTTGGATGGACTAAAACCATCACATCACTTCTCGCAAGAAATAAAAACATACTCCTAGGTTTTGAGCAATACAGGGCAGACACGTTAGTGCATCGTGCCGCACACTATCCCCCGAGGCCCACGCAAATGAATCGCGCAACTATTAAGCTTGTTCGCGACATTGACCGGCTAGTACAGGTCGCACTCTCGGCGCATGAGACAACGGATTACGCACTGGCTGAAATGGCGTGCAAGAGTGCGCGCGACATTTTAGATACGTTGTGCGCGGAGATGGCGCGGCAAGGCCGGGGCAAGAATGCCGTAGTCAATCACATTGCCCTCATGCAAGCGCAAATACAGCAAGAGGCCGATGCGGCCGAGGTGCGCGCGATTGTTGACGGCGTACCCGGTGAGCGGGCCAAGCGCGCCCGCAACGCCGAAGACTTGACACGCTAGGCCCGTGTGCGCTAGCGTACGGAAATCTGGAAAAGGTGCCCCTAGGTTTCTTGGAGCGGGATCTAGGCACCCTTCCCCGGCCGCGGGGCGCACTGCCCACACCGAGGCCCCGCGGCCCCTCGGGGGTATCGTGGACACTCAAGACGTGCGTACATATATCTTGGCCTTCCTTCGTGCCCGGCGTAACAGCCGGACCTCGGATATTGTGACGTACGCCATGGACCACGGGGCCACAAGCACACAGGTGCTTAACGGCCTCTTCCTGTTGGTCGAGCTGGGGCAGGTTGAGCATGACCGCTTTGGCACCGATAGATGGAATCTTACCCCGCGCGGCGCGGCCGCTACCGCTAAACAATTCCCCGCAAGCCCCGAACAATTCCCAGAGTGAGCAATTTTGAACAGACTTCCCTTCCGCACTTGCAATAACCTACCCCTAGCTTAACAACAATCATGGCGTTTGAAGATGACGTTTACACCCCCGAGGCCGGGCAGCTCATGGCGATTCGGCTTTGCCTCGAATCCATAGGAAGGAAGGTTGAACAAATTATGGCAGACCTTACGGCCCTTGCCGCACAGGTAAAAACAAACACCGATGCCGAAGCAAGCGCGGTCACGCTACTCGCTACCTTGTCCGCGGATATTGCCGCAATCAAGAATGACCCCGTTGCCATTCAGGCATTGAGCGACCAATTGAAAGCATCCGCGGCCACGCTAGCGGCGGCCGTTGTAGCCAACACGCCCGCGGCCTGAGAATCTTCAGAGGCGCGAAGAGCGTATATACCCCAACCCCGGGGAATAAAGGACAACCGCATGTCTACAGTTAAAGAACTACAACAAGAGCGACACGCTATCAGTTTGAAGATGCGTGAAAAGTTGGACAGCACGTCACCCACAGCAACGGCCGAGTGGAAAGAACTGCGCGACCAACACGATGCAGTTCTAGCCCGCCAAGAGGCCCAGCAAACGCAAGAGCGAATCGAAGCGGAAATGTCCGCGGTCTTAAGCCGCGGCGTAGACCGGCCCAACCTGGGCACCGAAGCCCTGATTATTCCGAACGCAACCGAAGCCGCGCGGGCCTTCAGGAAGACCCCCGCATATAGCGACGGATTCCGCACGTACATGAAGAGCGGCACGGTAGAAGCCCGCGCAGCTCTTTCTGTGAGCGCGGACGGCGTTCTAATCCCCCAGGGCTTTCAAGACAATTTGGAAATTGTGCTGAAGGCATATAGCCGGATGCGCAATTATTGCACCGTCATTTCAACGGAAAGTGGAAACACTCTCCCGTGGCCCGTCATGGATGACACCGCTAACGCGGGCTCATGGTTGACGGAAGCATCGGCCATGAACCAAAGCAGTCCCACGTTCTCTAACGTGTCTCTGGGCGCTAACCTCTTGTCCTCGGACCAAGTTTTAGTGTCCGTCCAAGCCTTGCAAGACTTCGCATTCAACCCGGAAGCATTCTTGACGGAAGCCTTCGGCATCCGCCTGGGCCGCGGCACCAACAAAGCGTACACGGTGGGCGATGGAATCACCATCCCCATAACCGGGCTTATGACCGCGCTAGTAGCGGCCGGGGGCCGGTCTATCCGCTTGGTAGGCGGCAACGCCAACAGCGGCAACGCTGGGGACACCAACCTAAACAGCATCGGCACGGATGACTTTGACGCCCTCATTGCGGCGTTAGACCCGGCCTATCGCGTGGGTGCCATGTACATGGCAAACCAAGCGACCTGGGACAAGGTGCGGATGCTTAAGGACAAGTACGGCCGTCCGATCTGGCAGGTATCTCTTGCCGTTGGGTTGCCGGACACCATTAACGGCTACCCCTACGATTACAACCAAGACCTACCCTTAATCGGGGCGGGCCTTAACCCGATCATCTTCGGCAATTTCAAGAAGTACATCGTACGCGACGTACTCGGGATTACCGCGGTTCGATTTAACGAATTGTACATGGTCAACCACCAAATCGGCTTTGCCGCATTCCTTCGCACAGACGGAAAGCTTCTACAGCCGAAGGCGTTTGTCTATGGCAACACATCCGCAAGCTAGCACACCTAGCGGGCTTACCGCGCGGCGGGGGACATGATGATTGACCAAACTTTTATCGTGCCCCCCGTTTTTACTAGCCGCGTGGTTGAGATATGGTGTCACCACGCCCACGGCTGCGACTATTGCCGGTTGTGGGACATTATGGGGCGCACGGTAAAGCCGTGCCCGGTGGGCGTAATGATACTCCGAAGCTTCTACCATCTCTTACACAGTGCCGACCAATAGGGGGTCAATCATGCGCGTTAAAACGAAGGTGAATCTTGAGCAAATGGCGTGCGAAATTCTAGCCCATTGTGGTTTCCAATGGACGGGGCACCCAGACATTCCAACCCTGGGGGAAATGCAAGACCAATTCCCACAGCTCATGGAACGGGTAGAGGATTTCTTGCGCGACAAATTGAAAGACTGTCTAGAGGATTAAAATCCCGCGGCGGGCGGCCCGGTACCGCGTACGCGCTCTGGCGGGGTACCGGGCTATAAAGGGGACGTATGCTGACGGAAAGTAAGCGCATTGAACTTGTCTTGGAAATGAAACGGTTGGGGCGGAAACTATCCCCGGCCCAACGTGCGGCGGTAATCGAGGTGTTGAAAGAGAAGCGGGCGCAAGTGAAAGCGGACGAGCGCCGAGTGATATTAACTGACAGCTAAAGGGCTTGACTACGGCCAAAAGGTTGGAGTACCTTTTTGAAAAGGGGGTGCCGATGAAACAGACGTAATCCTTCCTGAAATTCCGATACACCCAGAACATTCTACGTGCCCGGTCCAGCGGGGCCGGGCATTAAAACCAACGAGGCGAAATTGAGCGAGGCCGAAGACAAACGCGACGGGGCCCTACGGCTAATTGAAGTAGTCCGGCAAGCCTTGGCGTGCTCGGATGTCCACTTGCCGATTGTCGTTATTTGCTCCCACGGTGCCGAAGGTGACGCGGACATGACCACCATTAGCGCAGAGCGGACGGATACCGGCATGGAATACCGCGCGGCCCTAGAGGCCATAATCGAAAAGCGTTGTATTCGGGCGGACGCCCCAAACCCGCCAACCCCCTTGCCGTGGCCCTCACCGCGGCCCGGCAAGCGTGGGACGCGCTGAAACGGTGTGCCGCGGCCGATGCGTAGACCCGCGGGTTGGGGCTTTGACGGCGGAACAGCGGAAGGGGGAAATTCAAATGGAACCGAATGACGATTTTTACGCGCTTATCCAAACGCTAGACGCGGGCTACCGCGTGGGTGCCATATACCCGGACACGCCCGAAGTGCGGGCGAAGATAGCGGCGCTGAAAAATGCGCACGGTCCCCTAGCGGATGATTTTGACGGGGGAACGAAAGAGGGTTGATATATGGGACGGCCACGGAAATATGTCACGATAAATGAAAGCCGCGTGGCATCTAGCTTGCGCGCGTACCGGAAAGCACAGGAACGCGACCGGTTAGCGTTGCGCGACTCGACAAAACCAACCCACGTAATCATTGGCGGCACCGTGTTTGAGCACAAAGCCAAAGAGCCCTACGTGCCCGCGGGATACTCAATTAGCGGGGGCCTTGAGTACAACCAAGAAAAGGAACTACTTCTGTGTCACGTATGCGGGGATTGGGTTAAGGAACTTGGGCGGCACGCCAAGAAAAGGGACGGCGTGTCCCCGGAAGAATATCGCAGGAATTTTGGTCTGCGCAGCACTACTTCGCTCGTTATTCCGCGCTATCACCACATTGCCTCGGAGAGAGCGCTGCATAACCGTGGACTCATGGCGTCACGCAAAACGGCCGGGCTTGCGCAGCTTGCGGACGCGCGGGCCTCACTCGGCCAACGGGCGGATAAGCGTAATTACGGATGCGCCGAAACCCAAAACTTGACGCTACGGTGCCGTGAGCAGCTAAGGGCGCGGATAAATAAACTGGCCGTGCAAGTAGGCGGCACACCCACAATACGCGACATGCGCGAAGCCGGGATATACCCGTACTCAGTAGAGCACGCGTTTAGCATGAAAATAGCCGCGGTGCTTCGCTCTTTTGGTTTGACCCCGAACCCCCCGCACATGGTAGCCGATAGAAGCCCCGAGCGCTGTGCCACAATACGGGCACACATTTTACAATTGGCCGCGCAGGTAGGCGGCGCGCCCACGTATGCAGAACTATTAGGCGTTGGACTCGTTCCCGCTACTATAGAGAGTGTGCTTGGCATGAAGATGCCCGAGGTAATGCAGTCCCTCGGTTTCGCCCCGAACACAACCGGCACACGTACGAAGAGTCTTAAATACAAATCGAACGCGGAAAAATGTGCCACTTATCGCGCCCGAAAGCGTTTAGTCCTGTCCGACGGCACGCTGTTCGGCCATTAAACACGGTGCGCTAATTGCGCTAATTTGCGCCTAAAAAACTGTGTCAGATTGTGACATGCGGCACTCAGTCTTGCACGTTTGGCACGTCTGCGACATAATAGAATCAATAACTTGCTTTGTTTGCAACGCCGAATTAGGTAGATAGAATACCGGTAGGCATGTCGATGCGCAGTTGGTCCATCCCGGTCGGACGTCTTTTCGGAATCGAGATTCGCATACATCTGACCTTCCTGTTTCTGCTGGCTTTCGTGTGGAGCACCGAAGCCGCTGCACAGGATGCCAGCGCCGCCCTGCGCGGGCTCGCTCTGGTGGGCATCGTTTTCGGCAGCGTGGTCCTGCACGAATTGGGTCACGCTCTGGTGGCCCGCGGTTCGGGCATTCCGGCGAAGGGCATCATCCTGCTGCCAATCGGGGGAATCACCATCCTCGACGAAGCGCATGCCATTCCCGATTCGATCGACGCCTGGAAGCGTGACATCCGAATCGCGGTGGCGGGACCCCTGGTGAATCTTGTCATCGCTGGATTATCCGCAATCGTTTTGCTTGCGGTTATACCGGGCTTTTCGCTTACCGCGAGGCCGCTGCTCCACTCCAGCGCGCTGTTGCGGAGCATAGTCTGGTCGAACCTCTACCTCGGATTGTTCAACCTCTTGCCGGCGTATCCCATGGATGGCGGGCGCGTGTTGCGCGCTGTTTTTTCGCGCCGCACTGACATGGTTCAAGCCACGCAGCGCGCCGTCCGCATTGGCCACGTCTTCTCGATCCTGTTCATGATGGTCGGAATGCTCATGGGCAACTGGTGGCTGGTGATGATCGGCTTGTTCCTCTTCTTTGGCGCACAACTGGAAGAGCGCTCGGCGGTTTTTCAATCCGTCCTGCAAAGCGTGCGGCTGGAAGAGGTCATGCTCACCGATTTTGCCACCCTTTCGCCCGCTGACACGCTAGAAGACGCGCTCGAAAAAGCGGTGCACACCCTGCAGGACGATTTTCCGGTGGTACGCGGCAGCGACATGGTGGGCGTCGTGTCGAAGCAAAAAATTCTCGAAGCGCTGCGGGCCGAGGGAAACGGCTACGTGCAGGCTGTGATGAATCGCATTTTCGAAGTTGCCGCCAAGCAGGAGTCGCTCGCCTCCGCATTCCGCAAGCTCTCCGCGAACAATCTCAGCATCATTCCGGTTGTCGACGAACAGCATCTGGTCGGCATTGTCACGCTGCAGAACTTGATGCACTCGATGTCGCTGCTCGCCGAAAGCCGCAAATTGCGCCGGGAAGCGCTGGACTCCTAAGTAAGGTCAGAGGTAAGAGGTCAGATTGCAGAGGTGAAATCCCTGGTTCGGCGACCGCGCGTGCGCAACCGTCATTAACCTCTGCAATCCGACCTCTGAACTCTCATCTCTCGCCTCTCGCCTTCGCATAGACTACCTGCGCCGCGCGCACGGCGGATCCAAACTCGACCCTGTTCCCGGTCTCTTCGGCGATCACATGTTCGAGGGCGGCGAGCACTCCCACCGTGTCCAGATAGTCGTAGTAGCCGATGTGAGCGATGCGGAAAAGCTGTCCCTTCATCTCCGCTTGTCCGTTGGCCACGACCGCGCCAAACTGCTCGCGGAAGCGTCTGCAGATGGCGGTGGAATCGGCGCCAGCCGGCGCAGCGACCGCAGTCAGCGCGGCCGCGGGAGAGCCCGGCGCGAACAATTTCAGCCCCAGCGCTTGGACGCCGGCACGCGTCATCGCCGCGCACAACTCGGCGTTTGCGATCAGCGCGTCGCGCCCCGCGGCAAGGCTCCCATCTCCCATTTCACGCACATAATCAAGCGCAGCGGCCAGTCCTGCGAACAAGGATGTCGCGGGCGTGTATGCCGTCTCCGCCTTGGCCGCCGATTTTCGTTCCTTCCGCAGATCGAAGTAATATCGCGGAGACTTCGCCGTCTCCATTCTTTGCCACGCCCGCTCGCTGATTGCGCCATAGGCCAATCCCGGTGGGATCATCAGCGCCTTCTGTGAGCCTCCAAGGATGACGTCGATTCCCCAGGCGTCTACGTCGAGACGGGTTGTGCCCAATCCGGTAATCGCGTCGACGACGAATAAAGTATCTGGCAAAGCCCGCACCAGTTTCGCGATCCCCTCGACGTCTTGCCGCGCGCCCGTGGAACTTTCGGTGGCTTGCACATAAACGCAGCGGATCTCCGGCGTCAACTTGTGCTGCACTTCCTCGAGCGAAATGGTCTCGCCATAGGGAGCGGTCAAGGTCTCCACGGCGCAGCCAAACGCCTTCGCCAGTGAGGTCCAGCGTTCGCCGAATTTTCCGGAGCTCAACACGAGCACGCGGTCGCCGGGAGAAGTCAGGTTCGAGATCGAGGCCTCCATGAAACCCGTGCCGGATGACGAGAGCACGAGCACGTCGTTCTTCGTGCCGATGAACTCTTTTAAGTCGGCGAGAACGCGGGTGAAGAGGGCGCGGAAATCGGCGGTGCGATGGTGCGCGCTATAGGAAGCCATCGCCGTCTGGGCTTGCGGCAGCAGTGGCGTCGGTCCGGGAGTGAAGAGCCTGTTTTTCTTGAGCATGGGAAGCAATCAGAATAAGGGATGCAAACGGATTCG
>Ga0210399_10002660_pt1 | contig 13920 bp, 13 predicted proteins | sample IncBWC14MmetaG_FD_150865 | JGI IMG/M metagenome (GOLD analysis project Ga0210399, IMG submission 150865) | Forest soil microbial communities from Barre Woods Harvard Forest LTER site, Petersham, Massachusetts, United States - Inc-BW-C-14-M | ecosystem: Environmental > Terrestrial > Soil >... | reverse complement strand
CGCCGTGCACCGACGCCCATCTCGTCGCGCGCCGCACGCAGCTGCTCGATCTGGATTCCCAGCGCACGTCGGCGCGACGCCAGGTCGGCCAGCACGCGCCGGCGCGCTTCTTGCACCTGCTCGAGCAGCGTGCGCCCTTCGTCCTTTGCCTTTGCGATGACGGCCTCGCCCTCGGCGACGGCGTCGCTCACGATGCGCTGGCTGTCGACGCGCGCCTCCTGTTCCGCGTTGGCCACGAGCAGCTCCACCTCGGCCACTCGCTCTGCCGCGGAGGACTCCGTACTCTCCTGGAGCGCCTCGACCTGGATCTGGGTCTCGCGCAGGAGGGCGGCGGCCCCCTCCTGGGCCTGGGCCACGATCTTGGCCGCCTCGTCGTGGGCGTGGCGCAGGATCTGCGCGCTGTGTTGGCCGAGCGACGCGGTGAGCGTGGCCTCGTCGACGACGGGGTGCGCCGCCCGTTCCTCGGCCTCGGCGACGGCGTCCCGCAGCTCCTGCTCGCGCTCTTCGAGCGCCTCGAGGCTCCGCGAGACGGACTGGAGGTAGGAGCGCACCTCGTCGGTGTCGAAGCCCCGTCGCACGATGGCGAACGAGTGCTTGGCGATGTCCCCGGTGACGAGGCGGGAGGAGGAGATGGGTGGACGGACGTCGGCCATGGAGGCAGCCTACGACGCTGCCTGGGCCGGCACCGGATTCGTCGTGATCGTGCCGCCCAGCCGCTGCAGGATCCGCAACACCTGATCCAAGTTGCTGACGGCATAGACGTGGAGCTGCGAAGAAGCCTTGGCCTCTGCGGTCTTGAGCTCCACCTTGGGCACGAAGAACACGGTTGCACCCGCCCGCTCCACCGCGATCGTCTTCTCGGCGACACCGCCCACATCACCGACGTTGCCGTTCTGGTCGATCGTCCCGGTCGCCGCCACCACGTGGCCGCCGGTGAGCCGGCCGCCGCTCAGCTTGTCGATGATGCCGAGCGTCATGGCCAACCCGGCCGAGGGGCCGCCGATGTCCTGGGTGTGCACCGTGACGTTGACGGGGAAATGCCAGTCCTGCTGGGTCTCGGCCTCGACGCCGATGAACGCTGTCTGCGTGATCGGCGCCCCGCCGCAGAAATTGACCACCGACGCCTTCGGTGCCTTCGCCAGCGTGACCGGCTTCTGGTCGACCGGGCCGCTCACGAACGTCCCCACGTCGTTGATGAACGACTGCTCGACGCTCAGGGTCACCTTCGTGCCGGGCGCGTAGTTGTGCAGCGCCTCGATCAGCCCGCATTCAGATGTGGTCGGCGTACCGTTGACCGCGGTGATCACCTGCGCCACCTTCAACGTCTTGGCCGCCGGGGAACCCGGCACGATTCCGTAGATGAGCGCGCCGACGTTCGATGAGGTCACCGTGTAGCCGAGATGCGAGAGCGCGGCCGCCGTGGCGAACGACTGGGCCTGCGCCATCTGCAGGTAGCCCTGGTCGACGAACTCGCCGCTGCTCGTCGACGGACCGAGCAGGTCCTGGCTCGAGTAGATCTCGTTGTTGGAGTCGAGGAAGTGGTACTGCAGGTACCCGAGCGCGTTCAGCTGCGACACGAACACGTCGGTCAGCAAGATGTTGCCGCTGATCGCATGGTTGTCCGCCTGGGGCACCTCGATGTACTGGCCGACCGGCGACGCGTCCCCCGGCGTGATCACGTAGTAGGGAATCGAGATCTGCGCTGCGATGATGGCCGCCAGCGCCACCAGGACCAGGAAGCCGAGCACCACGTAGGGCCACCGGCGCCGTTTGCGCTCTTCCCCGGGCGGGGGTGCGGGCCACTCGGTTCCTTCTCCCTCACCTTGGACGAATCGCCGCATCGCCTCGCCGGGTGGGGGCGGCTGGGGTGGGTTGGGGGCGGGGCCCCCGTCGGCGGGCGCGTGAGGGTCGGACATACTCGAAACCGGTGAACGACGATGTTGCCATGGATGATGGCCGCGACCGTCGCGCCGAGCGCCGCCGCCGCACCGTCGCCCTGGCGGGCCACCGGGGGGACGAGCCCGCCGCCCGCCGCGGCCTGGCCGACTCGGATGCGAGCGTGCGCGCCGCCGCCGTCGGCGCCCTGGCCCGCCTCGGGGCGCTGACGGTGGCCGACGTGGTCGGGGCCCTGGCCGACGGCGCCCCCGCGGTGCGCCGGCGTGCGGTCGAAGCCGCTCTCGAGGTGCGGGGCAACGGGTCGCGCTCCGCTCTGCCCGCAGCGCTGACCGCCGCCCTGGCCGACCCCGACCCGCTGGTCGCGGTCGGGGCCGCGTGGTTCGCCGGCGAACGCCGGTATCGCCCCGCCGTGCCCGCGCTCGTCACCCTCGCGACGACACACGACGACGCCCGCTGTCGCGAGGCGGCGGTCGCTGCCCTCGGCGCCATCGGCGACCCCGACGGGCTCGACGCGGTGCTCCACGCGCTCGCCGATCGTCCGACCGTCCGGCGACGAGCCACCGTTGCGCTGGCGGGTTTCGACGACCCCCGCGTCGAACCGGCCTTGCGCGGCGCCGCCGAGGACCGGGACTGGCAGGTCCGCCAGGCGGCCGATGAACTGCTGGAGACCGAACCGGGCGGCGCGGCCCCGGCCCCGCCTACTCGTCCTGGGTGAACAGCCGCTTCAGTCGGTCGAAGGACTGCAGGCAGATCCCCGCGCCCTGCACCACGCACTCGAGCGGCGTGTCCACCAGGTGCACCGGCACCGCGGTCGCGTCGGCGAGCCGCTGGGTCATGCCCCGGAGCAGCGCGCCGCCGCCGGTGAGGTGGATCCCCTCGAACATGATGTCCTGGGCCAGCTCGGGAGCCGCCTCGCCCAGGCAGACGGCGGCCGTCTGCACGATGTTCGCGACGTTGTCCGCCAGCGCGCCCCGCACGTCCATCGGCGTGAGCACCACCGTCTTCGGCCGGCCCGTCGCCACCTCGCGGCCGCGGATCTCGGCCTGTTGCTCGCCTTGGTAGGGGAACGCCGACCCGATGGCCATCTTCACCGCTTCCGCCGTGCGCTCGCCGATCGCCACGCCGTGCTTGTTGCGGACGAAGCTCTGGATGGACGCGTCGAAGTCGAAACCCCCGCAGCGCAGCGCCCGCACCGCGACGACGCCGCCCAGCGAGATCACCGCCATCTCCGCGGTGCCGCCCCCGACGTCGACCACCATGTTGCCGACGGGCTCGTGGATGGGCAGGCCCGCACCGATCGCCGCCGCCATCGGCTGCTCGATCAGGTAACTGGCCGAAGCGCCGGCCCGCCGCGCCGCCTCCTTGACGGCGCGCCGCTCCACCGCGGTGATGGCGGAGGGCACGCAGATGAGCACCTTGGGCCGGTTGATGCGGCTGACCCCGACCCGGTGCAGCAGGACGCTGAGCATGCGCTCGGTCACCTCGAAGTCGGTGATGGCGCCGCCGCGCAGCGGGCGTTCCGCCACGATGTAGCCCGGGGTGCGCCCGATCATCTGCCAGGCATCGGTGCCGATCGCGAGCACCTCCCGGCTGCGCGAGTCGAGGGCGACGACGGTCGGCTCGTTGAGGACGAGGCCCTTCCCTTTGGCGTAGACCAGCGTGTTGGCGGTACCGAGGTCGATGGCCAGGTCCCGCGACATGCGGTCTCATGGTACGGCCACCCTGAGGTGCGACGGCACTTTTGCGATTGATCTCGGTAGCCTCGCCCAGGTGAGTGGCCTGCCCGATGAGCCGGAAAGCGGCGATCCGGGACGTGACGAGGGGGGTGCGGACCCGGACGAGCCGGAATCGCCGCTGCGCGGCTGGATCGACCCCGACGACCGTCTGTGGCGCCATCCGAGCGAGCAGGTGCCGGCGGTGCCCGCCGCCGGCCCCGTGCTCACCCCGCCGGCCAAGCACCGCTATCGCGGCCCGCTCATGGTCTTCATCGCAGCGGCCGCTGTCGCCGCGGTCGGGGCCTTCCTGGTCGTGCTCCTCTCCCCCGCGTCCCAGAAGCCCCTCGGGGGCGGCGCGCGCAACGCACCCGGCGGGGCGACGCTCACCACGCTGACCAGTCGCATCAACGGGGTGCCGGCCGCCGCCCAGACCGCCGCCCGCTCCCTGGTCGAGCTCCAGGCGACGACGTCGCACGGCAGCGTGACGCTGATCGGCGTGGCGGTGGCCGAGGGCGGCATGGTGGCGACGACGGCCGATCTCCTCGCCGGCGTCCAGCGCATCGACATGGTCGCTCCCGGCGGCAAGCTCGAGCACGCGTCCGTCGTGGCGACGGACGCCACGTCCAACGTCGCGCTGGTGAACGTGCCCGCCGACGTGCCGGTGGCGCCGTTCGCCGACGACGGCGCCCTCGGCGGCGGCGCCCCGGACAACGCCGTCGGTTTCGCGCCGGCCACCGGGTCGACCGTCGCGCTCCAGGCCACCCCGGGCTCGCTGACCGCCGTCGCGACGGGGAGCACGAGCGCCGCCTGTCCCGACAGCGGCATGGGCGCCATCACGTCGTCACCGGGGCTCACCAACCAGACGCCCGGCGAGCCCTTGCTGAATGCGAGCGGCGCCGTCATCGGCATCCTCTGCGAGCCCTCGCCGGGCTCGTCCACCGTGACGTTCATCCCGACGCAATTGGTGGTCGGCGTCGCCAACGACCTCCGCTCCGGCAACCGGGTCGTGCCCGGGGTGCTCGGCGTCCAGGGCAGCGACGTCCCGGGCGGCGCGGGGGCCAAGCTCATGACGGTGCCGAGCGGCACCCCGGCCTGGGGCCACCTCCAAGCCGGCGAGGTGATCACGGCGGTGAACGGTCTGCCCGTCCGCACCTTCGCCGAGCTGCGCGCCCGCCTCTACGTGCTCGAGCCGGGCACCCCGGTGTCCGTTTCGGTCACAGGAGCGCCGGGGGCCTCGGGTGCCAAGGCGGTGGGCGTGACGCTGGGCAAGTCCTCGTAGCATGCAGGGGTGAGCATGTTTGGTGGCTCGATCGACCCCGACAATCCGATGGGGGGTCTGCTCGGCGATCTGATGAAGGTCATCGGGTCGGGGCCCGGCGCGGGCGACAGTTGGTTCGAGGCGGCGCGCACACTCGCCTTCGGCGTCGCCACCGACGGCGGCCAGGACGAAACCCCCGACCCGCTCGTGCGCATCGCGTTCGAGGAGCTGGCCCGGGTGGCCGAGCTCCACGTGGCCGCCGCCACCGGCATCACGCCGACCTCGGGCAGCACCGGCGTGTCCTTCGAGGCGGTGGGGCCGGGGCAATGGTCCTTCCGCGCGCTCGAGGCCTACCGGCCGGTGCTCAAGGCGATGGTCGAGGCGCAACAACAGGGCGCCGCCGCGGTGCCCTCGACCGACCTCAGTGCACTCGACCTCGAGGCGGGCGGCGGGCTGGGCGGGCTCATCGGGCAGTTCGCGCTGACGCTCGGCCCTGTCTTCCTCGGCATGCAGTTCGGCTCGGCCGCCGGACATCTGGCGCGGCGCGCCTTCGGCCAGTACGCGTTGCCGCTCCCGTGGCCCGAGTCCCCGACGCTGCTGCTCGTGCCGGGCAACGTGGCGCGCTTCGCTGACGACTGGAGCCTGCCGCTCCAAGAGGTGCAGCTGTGGGTCTGCCTGCGCGAGCTCACCATGCACGCCGTGCTGACGCGCCCCGGCGTGCGCTCCACGCTCAGCACGCTGCTCGGCGATGCGTCGGCGCACGCGGCCGCGGCGCAGCGCAACATCGTCGAACGCCTGGGTGACGGACTGAACCTGGGCGACCAGGCCTCAATCGAAGAGGCCCTGGGCGACCCCGAGGCGCTGCTGGCCGACCTCATCAGCCCCGAGCAGCGCAACATCTCGAGCGCGCTCACCGCGCTGACGACGGCCATCGGCGCGTACGTCGACCACGTGACGGGCACGATCGCCGAGACGTTGACCTCGTCGCCGGGCGCGCTGCGTGAGGCGTGGTACCGCTACAGGATCGAAGAGGGGAAGGGTGAGCAGGCCTTCGCCGGGCTCTTCGGGCTCGACGTGGGCCAGGAAGAGGTCGACCGGGGCCGTGCGTTCGTGCAGGGCGTGATCGAGCGGGCCGGCGACGACGCGCTCACCCGCCTGCTGGGCGACGAGCTCGATCTGCCCACGCCCGCCGAAGTCGACGCGCCCGGCCTGTGGCTCGCGCGTATCGGCTTGATGGACTGAACGTCAGGCGACTGAGGCGGAAAGCGCTCAGGCGGCGCGCGCCAGCTCGTGGCGCTCGACCGCGGTGCTGATCGCACCCCCCAGCACGAGCAGCTCGATGCTGTCGTTCCAGTCCGGCGCGATGGCGTAGACGTAGTCCGCCATCTCCTCGTCCCGGCGCACCGTCGCCAGCAGGTCGACGAGCTCGAACATGTGCTGGACCATCTCGCTCCACGACAGGTCCGCCGGTGTCAGCGCTCGCACCAACGCGGCCTCGTCGCCGCTCAGCGGGCCGATGAGCCCCTGCATCTCACGGACGATCGGTGCCTCGTCGATCGTGTGGATCTCCCCCAGTCCCACAGCTGCCTCCCCCTCGTGTGGCCCCGGGAATCCCCCGTCCCGGGACCGTCAACGGAGGGACATGCTTCCACCGCCGGGGTGTCGGCCCAGTTTCCCCTCGGATGCAAGATGGGTGCAGCCAAAAGCCGTCCCGACCAGCGCCGGGACCGGCCGCGCCGGGCTCAAGCTCTGCCTAGCCCTCGGCTTCCTCGCCGTAGTCGAGGACCCATTCGAGGGCCAGCTGCTCCCGCTCGGCGTCGCGCACGACCCGCTCGCTGTTGCGTCGGAACTGGGGGTCGTGCGGCGGCAGCAGGACCAGCCGGGCCAGCACGCGGTCACGGAATTGGTCGATCACGTCGGCCGGCCCGTAGTCGCTCTGGACCTCCCAGTGGGGCGCGACGGGGCCGAGATACACGACGCGCACGTGGCCGATGGGCTCGAACTGCTCACCCTCTTCGACAACCTCGTCCTCGGCGTCCGGGGACATCCGCACCTCCTGGCATTTCGGCGATCGGCGCCAGCGTAGCCCCGAGCGCCGCGCACACGTTCTCCCTGGTAGCAGCGAAATCCCGCCCCGAATTCTTACGAAACTCCTATCCCAAGACCCTAGGACCCGACTGGCACCTGCTTTAGAATGGTGCGTGAAAGAGGAGCGGAACAATGAATACCGATTGGATGGCCCGGGGGAAGTGCAAGGAAGTTGCACCGGACCTTTTCTTTCCCAGTGACGGGATGGGCGTGCTCGTGGCCCAGCGGATCTGCGCCGAGTGCCCGGTCGCACAGCCCTGCCTCGAATACGCGCTCGAGCATCACATCGACCACGGCGTCTGGGGTGGTGCGTCCGAACGTGAGCGCCGCCGCATCCTGCGCCGCCGCCGCCTCTCCCACGCCGTCGCCGCCAAGTAGCCCCGCCGGGCCGCCCGGCTGAGCCGGCCGCCGCCCCGATCCACCGCCCTTCCACTTCCTTTCCTCTTCCCTCTTCTTCCCTTTTAGACGCGTCGGCCGCGCCGCGTCCCCGGTGCTGGCACGCTGGCCCCCGTGACCACGAGCCCGCGTTGCCTCGAGTGCGTCGTCAACGTGAGCGAGGGCCGCGACGAGACCGTTCTCGCCGCGCTGTCCGCCAGTGCGGGCCCGGCCCTCCTCGACCTGCATCGCGACCCGCACCACCACCGCACCGTCCTCACGCTGGCCGGCGCACCCGACGACGTCGCCAGCGCTGCCCGCTCCCTCGCCACCGCCACGGTCGGACTCCTCGACCTCCGCGCGCACGACGGGGTCCACCCCCGGCTCGGCGTCCTCGACGTCGTGCCCTTCGTCCCGTACGAGCCCGGGCACGCCGCGCCCAGCGACCTCACCGCTGCCGTCGCGCACCGCGACGACTTCGCGCGCTGGCTCGCAGACGAATTGGGTGTGCCGAGCTTTCTCTACGGGCCCCTTCCTGACGGCCGGAACCGGACCCTGCCTGACATCCGCCGTGACGCTTTCGGTGCGGCCGCAGGCCTGACTCCGGACTTCGGTCCCGCCCGGCCTGACCCCCGCACGGGCGCCACGGCCGTCGGCGCCCGCCGGGTGCTCGTGGCCTACAACGTCTGGGTCTCCTCGCTCGAGGTTGCCCGCCTGGTCGCCCCACGGGTCCGGAGTCCGCACGTCCGGGCCCTCGCCCTGGCCGTGGGCCAGCGGGCCCAGGTGTCGTGCAACCTTCTCGAGCCCGACGCCTACGGGCCGTCCCAGCTCTACGACGCGGTGGCCGTCCTGGCCGCCGAGGCCGGCGGCGCCGTCGAAGGGGCCGAGCTCGTCGGACTGCTGCCCGAGGTCGTGCTGGCGGCCGTGCCCCCGGCGCGTCGGCCCGAGCTGGGCCTCAGCACCGAGGCGACGGTCGAGTTCCGGCTGCCCTAAGAGGCGCTGGCGATGTCGCGCCGGGCCAGGGCCCGGGCACGACGCAAGCGACGGCGCTCGCGCTCGCTCATGCCGCCCCAGATGCCGAACTTCTCGCCATTCGCCAGGGCGTACTCGAGACAGTCCTCCCGGACGACACAGCCCCGGCAGACCTCCTTGGCCTCGCGGGTCGACGCGCCCCGCTCGGGAAAGAACAGATCCGGGTCGACGCCCATGCAGTTTGCTTGCAGCTGCCAGCTGCGTTCTTGGCGACCGTAGAGCGTGGTGATGATGTCCATTGCCACTTTGGTTCGCCCCCCTTCATTCGCCTGAGGTAGCACCGTTGTAGTTACAGCGATGTAAGCAACATCTTTGACTGTCCGGGAGCGACCGCGCAAGGCCCTAATTCGCGATTGGGGCAAAAAACGTGTGTTCCCCCTGCTCGGGCGGGTGTGGATAACTGCGCGGAACCCCGGTATTCAGGCCCCGCACAGGGGCAATTGGTGCATCGAGCGGGCGTTCGACGCGGTCCTGCCGCGACTTGCGAGGTCGGCGGGACGAATCGGCGGCGCCGAGATGCGGCCGCGGGGAGCGAACGGTCAGCCGGCGGGGCGGAGGACGCGGCGGTGCTGGAGGAAGTCGACGAGCACGTAGCCGCCCAGCGCGTCGGGCGTCGTGTAGAAGGTGCGGCCGCCGTTGACGCGGGCGATCTGCTCTACGAAGGGGTAGTGGGTGCGCTGGAGGTCGAGGGCGAACGTGTTGATCACGATGCCGGCCCGCGTGCAGCGGATGACCTCGGCCATGGTGCGGCGCAGCGTCTCGGGGACGGGCGGGTAGTTGAACGTCACCTCGCCGTAGTCGTCGACGTGCGCGGTCGGCTCGCCGTCGGTCACAACGATGATCTGCTTGGTCCCGTGCTGGTGCGCCAGCATGCGCCGCGACAGCGCCAGCGCGTGCTGCAGGTTGGTGCCGTAGACGTAGTCCCACATGGCGGTCGGGATCTCTTCGGGCTTGATCTCGCGGGCGATCTCCGAGAAGCCGACGATGCCGAGGAAGTCCCGGGGGAACTTCGACGAGATCAACGTCTGCAGCGCCATGGCCATCCGCTTGGCCGGCACGAAGTTGTCGCGCATCGGCATCGACATAGACAGGTCGAGACACAACACCGTCGCACTGCGCGAGAGCGCCTCGACTTCGACGACCTCGAAGTCCTCGGGCTTCAGTCGGACGGGCACGCCCGAACCGCCGCGGCGCACGGCGTTGTGCACGGTCGTCGAGAGGTGCAGGTTGAGCGGGTCGCCGTACTCGTAGGCCTTGGTCGTCTCCTCGCGGTCGTGACCCGCGCCGGTGAGCACCGTGGAGTGGTCCCCGATGCGGTCCTTGTTGATCTGGCCGAACAGGTCGGCCAGCGCCTTCTGCCCGAGGCGCCGGACCCCCCTCGGGGTCAGCTCGATCTGGCCGCCGTGCTGCTCGATGAGGCCGGCGTCGGCGAGCGACTTGGTGAGGTTGGCCAGGCGGTCCAGCGCGCGGGCGGCGTCCTCACCCATGTGTTGCTTGACCTGGTCGAGGTCGATCTCGCCGAGGGCGGCCGGCGTGGACGCGGACTGGAGGACCTCCTCCATGCGGTCGAGCTGGCCGAGCTGCGTCGCCAGGTCCGTCGCCCGGTTCATGCTCATCGGACCGTCGCCCTGGAACTCGTAGGAACGCTGCCAGCCCGCCTCGGGGAAGGCCCGCTGCAGGTTCTGCGCCAGGCGGTCGACCTGCCAGCGCAGGTCCATGTCCTCGAGCACGGCCTCCATGAGCTGTCGCAGTTGGGCCTGCTGCTCGGGGCTCAGCGAGTTCCACACGGCCTGCGCGGCGGCCATGCGCTCGGCCAGCTGCTCGAGCAGCTCGTCGAGCGACTGCGGGTTGCCCGGGAACATGTCGCCGAACTTCTCCATGAAGTCCTCGAAGCTCGGGTCGATGTCCTCACCGGCCTCGCGCTGCTCGAGCATGCGGTTGAGCGCGTCGTAGGCGTCGCGCATCCGCGCCATCTGCTCGGCGTCCATGTTGGAGAGCGCGTCGGACGCACCTTCGAAGAAGGTGTCGGCCATTTCTTTGCGGAGCTCCTCGACGAGCTCTTCGAACTTCTCGCGCGCCTCGCTCGAGACGAACTCGTAGTGCTGCATCGACTGGATGCGGCCGGCGGGGTCGTCGGGCTGGAGGTCGAGCGCCATGCGCCGCTCGGTGGCGACGTCGTCGGTCACCTGCTGGCGGCGCTCGTCGTCGGAGGAGGCCGCTTCTTCGACGAGGTCGTCGATCGCGGCGCGCTCGTCCTGCTCGATCTCGTCGAGCCGCTGCGAGAGCTCGGCCATGCGGCCGTCGGGGTCGCCCTCGGCGAGCATCTCCTGGCGGCGGCGGCGGAGTTGGTCGAGGAGGTCCCTCAGTCCCTGGACCTGGTCGCCGTCGGCGGTGCGGAAGCCGCTGCGCAGGAGCCGGCGGAGCGCGTCGTCGAGGTCACCCCCGGCGAGCAGGTCGTCGGTGAGGCCCGCCAGGAGGTCGTCGGGATCGAGGTCGGCGAACTCCTGGGTGCCGTCCCATTCCGTGTAGTCGTACCGGGCGCTCACGGTCGTCGGTCTACTTGCGGCCGCGGTAGAGGGCGCGGGCGCCCGAGGCGTCCTTGTTCAGCCGCTTGGTCAGGTGCAGGCCCTCGAGGAGGAACTCGAGCGCGCTCGCCATCAGCGCCGGCGACTCCGCCTCGGCGGCCTCGGGCCCGGCCAGCTTGCGGGTCGGCGGCTCGAGCTCAGGCATGTCGGCGAGCACGGACAGGTAGGCCGCGCTCGGCATGTCGTCGCCCACGTGCACGACGACCTGGTCGTGGAACGCGCCGACGATGGACTGCGGGTCGTCGAGGGTGACGCGCCGGCGGAAGACCGACAGGGTGGCCGCGGCCACCAGCTGGGCCACCACCTCCTCCTCGTGGCCCTCCTCCATCGCCTCGACCTCGATCTTCCCCTGGGTCGAGGGGACGAGCGCCGACAGGTCGCTGACGCGCGGGACGGCCACCGGCTCGCCCGTGCGCAGGGCGCGGCGGACGGAGGAGGCGACGAGGGTCTCGTAGTTGGCGATGGAGAGCCGGACGCTGACGCCGCTGCGCTGGTTGAGGTGGGTGCTGCGCCGGGCCAGCTGGCTGACCTCGGACACGATCTCCTTCATGAAGGGCGGCACTTGGACCGGGACGCCGGACTGCGGGAGCTCCGCCTCGGCCTCCATGATCTTGACCTCGGTCATGGTCTCGAAGGGGTAGTGGGTCCGGATCTGCGCCCCGAAGCGGTCCTTTAGCGGGGTGATGATACGGCCGCGGTTCGTGTAGTCCTCGGGGTTGGCCGTGGCGACGAGCATCACGTCGAGCGGCAGGCGGATGCGGTGACCCCTGATCTGGACGTCGCGCTCCTCGAGGATGTTGAGCAGGCCGACCTGGATGCGCTCGGAAAGGTCGGGCAGCTCGTTGATCGCGAAGATGCCGCGGTTGACGCGCGGGATGAGGCCGTAGTGCAGCGCGAGCTCGTCGCTCAGGTAGCGGCCCTCGGCGATCTTGATCGGGTCGACCTCACCGATCAGGTCGGCGATGGAGGTGTCGGGCGTGGCCAGCTTCTCGCCGTAGCGCTGCGAGCGGTGGACCCACGTGACCGGCGTGGCTTCGCCGAGCTCTTCGGTCCGGTCGAGTGCGTAACGCGACACCGGGTTGTACGGGTCGTCGTTGATCTCGGAGCCCTCGATGATGGGCATCCACTCGTCGAGGAGCCCGACCATGGAACGGATGACACGCGTCTTGGCCTGGCCCCGCTCGCCCAGGAGGATGATGTCGTGCCCGGCCAGGATGGCGTTCTCGAGCTGCGGCACGACCGTCTCTTCGAAGCCGAGCACGCCGGGTGTGAGCGAGGCGCCCGTCGCGATGGCCTTCTGCGTGTTGCGGCGCATCTCGTCGGCCACCGAGACCGACTCCCAGCCCGAGGCGCGCAGGTCGGCCAGTGAGGTCGGGAGGTCGCTCGGCGGCTTCATGCCGCCCGGGGGCGGCGTCACGGAGGGATCGAAAGAAGAAGGGCCAGGCATGGGTGAAGCCTAAACCCCGAACTTGTTCTGCGGCGCGTCGGCATCTGGACGTGGTGGCACTCGAAGTGACACCGCCGTCGCCGGGCCCGGCGCCACGGGGCGGTGGACGGCAGGGCTCGGAGTCTCAGACCGCGAAACGAGCGGTGAGCTGATCGGCCAGGGCGCGCGCCGGGCGGGCGAGCGTGCGGTCGCCGCGTTGCGCGAGCGCCACGGTACGGCTGAGCCCGGGACGGGTGAAGGGGATGCCGGCGAGCGAGCCGTCGCCCGGGAGCGCAATGGCGGGGACGACGGCCGCGCCGAGGCCGGCGGCGACGAAGGAGAGGACGCCGGCCATCTCGCCGCCCTCGCTGACGAGATGGGGCTCGACGCCCGCGGCCGCGCAGGCCTCCAGGGTGACGACGCGCAGGTCGTAGCCCTCGCGGAACATGACGAGGTCGAGGCCGTCGAGGTCCTTCACGTTGAGGCTGCGGCGGGCGGCGAAGGGGTGGTCGGGCGCGGTGGCCAGGACCAACGGGTCGTCGAAGAGAGGCGTCGTGACCACGAGCGGGTCGGTCACAGGCATGACGACGAGCGCGAGGTCGACCTCGCCCGTGGCGACCTGAGGCACGAGCTGGTGCGAGCCGGCCTCGACGACCGCGAGGTCGATGCCGGGATGGCTCTCGTGGAACTCGACGAGGGCGGGCGCGAGGGCGCTCGTGATCAGGCTGGGGGTGGCACCCACGGCGAGGCGGCCGCGGGCCATGCCCGAGAGCGCGCGGGCCTCGGCGCCGGTGGCCTCGACGTCGGCGAGGACGCGCTGCATGAAGGGGAGCAGCGTCTCGCCGTCGGCGGTGCGGGTGACCGGCCCCTGGCCGGGGCCGCGGTTGAACAGGGCGACGCCGAGCTCGTTCTCGAGCAGGCGGACCTGGCGGCTCAGGCTGGGCTGGGCCAGGTGCAGGCGGGCGGCGGCCCTGGTGAAGCTGTGCTCCTCGGCGACGGCGAGGGCGTACGCGAGTTGGTGCAGCTGCATATGGGTGACCTCTTATTTAGAGCCTATCGCTCTGGAAATGATGCTCTTTATGTCTTTGACGTCCGGGTCGGGCGGTCATAGGGTTCGCCCTGGATGGGCGGTTGCTCAGCGTGTCGCCCTGGCGCCGCTGCGGAGCGGCCCGCAGAGATTTGGCGGCCGCCACCCGAGGGACCGGCCACCGAGGAGGTCTGAGTGACGACGACGGTCGAGAGCGCATCGAGCACGCCGGTGGAGATCGGGGAGCGGGGCGGCCCCGACGTCGCCACGCTGCGGCGGGACAACTGGTGGGTCGAGCCCGTCGTGACGGTGACGATCCTCACGGCCTTCGTCGTGTACTCGACCTGGGCCGCCTTCGTCGGGAAGAACTACTACGCCGGCGCGGCGCTCAACCGGAACTACATCTCGCCCTTCTACTCCCCTTGCATTGCGCACAGCTGCCTGCCGGGGACGCACACGTTCGGCACGCTGAGCTTCTGGAACTTCTCGCCGGCGCTGTTGATCCTGATCTTCCCGCT
>Ga0210399_10002659_pt1 | contig 13920 bp, 10 predicted proteins | sample IncBWC14MmetaG_FD_150865 | JGI IMG/M metagenome (GOLD analysis project Ga0210399, IMG submission 150865) | Forest soil microbial communities from Barre Woods Harvard Forest LTER site, Petersham, Massachusetts, United States - Inc-BW-C-14-M | ecosystem: Environmental > Terrestrial > Soil >... | reverse complement strand
CGAGAAAGGCGTCAGCCGCGATCACAGAATTAATTACCGTGCTGATCGCAGACCCAAAAGTTCCGTCTCCGTTGCCGAGCAACACGTTGATGCTGGGCCCCGCGGGATTGTAAGAATCCGCCAACACCAGGTCCAGCTTGCCGTCTCCATTCACGTCCCCAACCGCGATGCCGGGAAAAAAGCTGCATAACACGCAGGAAAATTGGGGAGTGATGGCGGGGAAATCATGGGCCGCCGACAATGTGCCGTCAGCATTGGCCAGCAGAATACTGACCGTCCCCGCAGTCACGCTCATGACCGCCACATCCGGCCTGCCGTCTCCATTGAAATCTCCGGTAACGACTTGAAATGGCGTTTGAGTCAATGGGTAAGTCTGGGAAGAAAATGTCACCTGGCCCTGAGCTGCTGCAGTGACGGAAAAAGTCACCAGCACCTCGGCGATCACGGCCCAAATTCGCTTGTAACCTGGCATCGCAAGCCTCCTTCCAGCCGAGTAAGTTTGAGCCGGCTTGAATTGCACTGTCGATGCGGCCGCCGCGATTGTCATGAAGGCCATCAGGGCGGAAACGCCACTGCGAACAACAATCCCTGCTTTCTTTAGGCTTATTGTCGCTAACAGGTGGACAAGATTGCGCTTCATGACAGCCTCCTCGATTGAGTGCGCTCTCGTGGGGTTCCCCAGATCGCCTTGTCCCACAGTCACTGCGCATGGTTATGCCTCGAATTGATTGGGCATTCAATCCCCCGTGTCTCTCCTCTCGCTCTCCAGTAAGTCTCTGACAGCTGGGAGTCGGGATCGGAGTGCGCACCGCTTCGACGAGGCCATCGCGTCGCTTGAGAACGCCGTCGAGATCGATTCAGAGAGTGCTTTGGCACGTGCTTTTCTTGGGTACATGTTGATGTACATCTCACGATGCGAGCGTGCTATCGAGGAAATGCAAGGGGGTTTCAGTTGTCTCAGGGTGCTTCGGCAGGTGTTGGCACCTTGGGAGGAGGTATACGCAGCGGCCGGAAAACGCGATGAGGGCGCAGAGGATCTTAGAGAGGTTACATCAGCTTTCAAGGCATCAGCACGTGTCGTCGTACCCAGTAGCACGAACCTACATGGTTCTCGGCGAGCCAGAGGAAGCGTTTCGTTGGCTGGAAGCGGCTTACGCTGAGCACTCGGCCTTGATGATGCTGGTAAAAGTGGATCCAAGATTCAGTGACCTGCACGCCGACCGACGGTTCCAGGACATTTTGCGGCGCATGAAATTCGTGTGATTTCCAGCGGTCGTGGGACTCCGAATAAGTTCAAGAGTGCATGCGGAGGTCATCCCGGTTTCCGAGACCATGCTCCGATCAGTGCAGGGGAAACCAACACTCCGTTGCAGGCGGTGACCTCATTGCGAATGCGTTCTGCAAGAGTTGCCGGCTCAACTTCAATGGCGGTGGCGATTTCCAGGCTCTCCATAGCGGGCAACAGACTCTTTACAACTCCGGCAAAAACTTCGTAAGGGAAATCGCCACCACCACCGATTAAAGCGTCCATTCGGAGCGTCGGTCCGGGTAAACCAGCAGCCAGGAACACCGAGAATAGTTCCACGCCCATGTTGATTCGTGTTCCTGTGGCGCTCAAGGTTTTTTTGACCCAGGCCGCTGCGCGGTCAAAGGTGGGAGCCGCTGGAATCGATCGAATATTCTCCATATCGAATTCTTGAAAAACGACGATTCCCTCAGGCCTCACATGCCTGAACAATTTCTGCACGGCAGCCACGGGATCGGGGTAGTACATAAGGACGAATCGACCTACAACAGCGTCGAACGGCTGCTCGAACTCCAGGAGTGTCGGATCGCCCAGCTGAAATTTCACGGTTGCCTGTTCCCGTGCCCGAGCACGGGCGGCAGCCCAGCCAACCGCCTTCTCAGAAAAGTCGGTACCGACCACTTCTCCCGACGGGCCTACCAACTGTGCCGCTAAGAAGGACACATCTCCGGCGCCACAGCCGACATCGAGGATACGCATGCCAGGCCCTATCCCGGCCTCCTCAAATAACGTGCGGGTAAACGGGGTATAGACCTGGGCCTGTTGACTGAGACGCGTCAGTTCGTCTTCAGAATGACCCAGTGCATAGCCCAGCTTTCGAATTGCGACAGATGTCATTTCTGCCCCTTAGAAATCGAATCGAAGACCAAGCTGGACTTCGCGTTTGGGCAACGCTGCGGTGAAGCCCAGCGGCTGGCTGGGTGAAAGACCGGCCGTCCCATGCACGTTGAATGGCGGGGCAAAGTCCGCACCCACCACATTGTTCACGGATGCGTAATTCGCCCGATTGGTGAGATTGAATCCTTCCGCCATGAACTGCAGATTGGAGGTCTCACCCAGCTTGAAGCGTTTGCTAAGGCGCAGGTCGAACGTGGCGTAATTGGGGCCTAAGCCACTGTTGCGGGGAACTGCCGGCGGACGGTCATTGGTGAAATGGTTGTCTCCGTTGATGTCCGCGCCCGCCAGCAGATTGAATGGATGCCCACTGTTGTAACTGACAATGGGAGCGAGTTGAAAGCCGGCCAGGTAACGATTCTGCCAGGGACTTTCGACGACGGCAGCCACGACGACCTTGTGCCGCTGATCAAAGTCCGAAAGCGAACGTTCCGCGGCGAGATTTACTTCATTGAAGGCGGCGTAGTCGCTGTTGAAATCCGTCGAGTCGTCGATTGCCTTGCTATAAGTGTAATTCGCCAAAAGTGTAAAGTGGTCAGCGAAGCGCTTCTTGATCTCCAGGATACCGCCATGATAGACGGCGTTCGCCAGTGAGCTGTACTGATTGTTTTGCAGAATCATGCGGGTTGCGTCTGCGAAGCAAAGAGCAGGATTGCCTGTCGGGTTCTGCGGGGTTGCCGGCTGACACTGCGGTGCTCCCCAATCCTGGAATGGGAGCCCATTTGTGGGGAGCCCATTGGCACCCGGCACACCGCTGACTACCGGCGCTCCCGGCAATAAATTCTTATCCACAGCCCAGGGGAGATGCGTGGTGTGGACGTAAATGTAATTTGCTGAAACAGACAAGCTACTCCCAATCTGACGCTCGATGCCGAGCGAGGCCTGTTGAGCTTGAGGGTTGCGATAGTTAGGTTGTCCAAAGAAGAGCACCGTTCCGGGTGGCAGCGATCCCGAGTTGCTCACGGTGACGAAATGCGCCAAATCCGATTGTGTAATGCAGTTGTTCGATCCTGCTGGAGGCGTTCCACACAAGATTTTGCCCTGCGCAAACATGGCCCCGAAAATCTCGGTGGAATTCGCCGGCGGCGCTCCCTGGATCGTCACCAGGGTGTTTGCGATCTGTCGGACGCCGTTGATATTTCCCAGGGTTTTCACCACATCGGCAATCTGGGCATAGATTGGGGAGTAAAAAATGCCGTAGCCGCCGCGGACCACTGTTTTATGGTCATTTGTCGGATCCCAGGCAAAGGAAACGCGGGGAGCGAAATTCTTCTTGTAGGTATTGAGCGGACCGTACTGCGAGTCTAGTTCGTAACGCAGGCCGTAATTCAAAGTGAGGCCCCGGCCTGCCTGCCACGAATCTTGAAAGTAGCCGGCGGTGAATGGCCGGGTCAGGACATATTGCGGATTGCCGAAACCCTGTTCGTAAAAAGCTGGCGCCCCCAGGCTCCACGACTGCAGCGTACTGATCGAAGCTGGGGCCACGGAAGCCGGTAATCCGCAACCGCCCAACGCGACCGGGACGGAAGGGAGCTGCAGGCAATTGCTGAGGACAATTCCTGGGAGATCCAGAAATTCGAACCTGCCGGCGAAGAACGTGTCCGATACCGTCTTGTCGCCCCGAATCAATTCGTAGAAGCCCATCCTCATGGTGTGATGTCCGCGGATGAAAGTGAGATTGTCGGTCACTTCGTAGCGGCGCGCAGTGGTGTGGCTGGGTAGAAAGATTCCGCGCCCGAAGAACCCGTATCCTTGAACGTCCAATCCTGGGCCACCGCGATCGTTGGTATCCACGTTGAGTTGGTACCAATTCCACTGCAGTCGGAGTTCGTTCATTGCATTTGCGCCGAATTGATGAAACCAGATGCTTGTAGGGTACTGTCCCAGTTGAGCACCGACGTGCCGCGTGAAAACCCGATCAATGCCTGCACGTCGGGGTCGGACTCGCTGAGATGGGCGAAGCTGTAGCGCAGCGCTGCCTGGTTGTTGTTATTGAACCGGTGATCCAGGCGAGCGGAGGCCTGGTGCTCTCGGTTCGGAAAAGGAAATTGGCCTCCGTCTTTCTCAAACTGGTTCACGATGAACTGGTTCAAAGCGAGTTGCCCGGGACTAACGAAGGGATTCCCCGCAGCCGTCGGATCCACGGTCAAGATGCTCTGCAGTCCAAACGCGCAGGTCGCGGCCGGAAGAAATGTTGGCGCTCCCCCGGTGGAGAAGTTGGAAATGCACGGCACGGTGGGGTTGCCTGGGTCATTGGCTAGAGCGGCGATAATCGGCAATTGGGAAGCAGTAGGAGCGAAGATCTGGCTTGTCGTGAGCAACGGCACGGAGTCCTCGGCGTCGGATCGCAGTCCCTCATATCCGACAAAAAGGAACGTTTTGTCTTTGTGAATCGGAAAGCCGAGAGTTCCGCCGAATTGCTGGCGGGTTAACGAATTTTTCGCGGGTGCACCGGTCTCGGTCAATGAAAACTGCCCGGGCGATAGCGCCGGAGTATAAGCGAAAGGATCGCGGGCATCCATCGCCGAATCCCTGAAAAATCCGTAGAGCCCCCCATGCACTCTGTTTGAGCCGGACTTGGTAACAATGTTAACTGAGGCGCCGCTAGCGCTTCCTAGCTCAGCGGAATAGTTGCTGCGATTGATCTGAAACTCTTGCACCGCGTCCTGGCTGACATTCAGGCGGACGCCGCCCGCGTCGTCGTTGGCTTCGCCGCCATCGACTGTCACGCTGTTCCCTCTGCCGTTGCTTCCATAAAGCGAAAGGCCGCTCTGCGGGGTCTGCTTCACTCGGAAGTCCGCGTTATCAGCGATTGTGTTGGAGTTGCTCACTCCCGGCATCAGCAGGGCAAATGTGAGATAGTCGCGTCGATCAATGGGCAGCTCCGTTACGTACCGTTCCGGTACGCTGTTCGCCTGACTACTGCGTTCGGTATCCACGGTCGGGGGTATCGACATAACCTCAACGATTTCTTTCTGGGAAGAAACCGTCATTCGAAAATCGATGACCGCGGTTTCGCCGAGGCTCAGCGATACATTCTTTTGAACTTGCGGCTCAAAGCCAGACCGCTCTACTCGTACGTCGTACCTGGAAGGCGGAAGCCCGGTGATTCTGAATTGTCCGGTCGAATCTGTAAGTGCCGATCGGCTGGTTCCTTTTCCTGGTTCCAGGACAGTTACGGAAACGTTGGTTAACAGAGCTCCGGAAGGGTCCGTGACGGTTCCCCTGATGTCAGCCGATGAACCAACGCCTTGTCCAAACAGTTGAAGCGAAAGCCCCACCAACCCGAGCGCACAGTAGTGTAGGATACCTCGTTTCATAACCCCTCCCACGATAACGAAGTAACAAGACAGGCCTGCCAGGGTACGTCTAAAAATGGGAGGTTTGCTCCCGCAATATACACCCTCTTATGCACGTTGCAAGCACGCCCCTTCTTATCGCTCCAACCGACCTAGCCCCGTAGGCAGTACTTTTGTGCCACCAATCTGGCGGAAGATCAATCTCGCGCATCTCTCCTTGCGCTCTCTAGTGGGTACTCTGAATCCAGCAGAGGATTCGGGAAGGGGGCGAAGCGCAGCTTGGATGCTGTGGAATTGATCCTGGTCGCACACGTCCGACCAATAGTTCTGGATCGTCCCAGGGCGAGCCTGTTGGATCAGATTGGAATGTTCATGCGCTGGAGCAGGCGGTAATAGCGAGGGTCAGCTCGCAGCTTGTCAAACCAGGGTAGCACCTTTACGTACACCATCCACGGCGCACGTTCTTCGCGGGCTCGTTCCAGCCAGAGAAAGGCCTCGTCGATTCGGGGAATTGCCGCATAGATCGTGCCGGTCCAAAACGGCGAAACGTGGCGTTGTTGCGAGAGATGTCCCAAATCGCGGATAACTTGCAGCGCATCCTCATCTCTTCCGGCGGCGCCGTAGATGTAACCCAGGCCGCCGAGAAAAAAGGGGGCCCGGGCGCTGATCTGAACTGCCTCCTCTCCTTCCTCCATCGCCCGCTGGTACATTTGTTCTTGGACGAGAGTCAAGCCCAGGATCCAGTGCAGAGCTGCAGATTTTGGATCAAGTTCGAGACCCTTCATAGACAACTCGAGGGCTTCGCCATATTGCCGTGCAAAGTAATGGAAAGCGGCTTTATTCCAGATAAAGTGCACGTTAAGCGGTTCGAGTTGCAAGGCGCGTCCAAGTTCAGCCACGGCGTCTTCTGACTGTCCCCTCACTGCGAGACAAAGACCGCGTCCTTGCAAGGCAAGGGGGTTGTAGGGATCCAATTCAATGGCGCGATCGGCCGCCTCCCGGGCGGCGCGGATGTCGAAATCGTAATGAAGGCTCGTATAAGCCAGCGCGGCATAGGCATCCGAGAGAGTGTTGTCCATTTCAATCGCCTGCAAAGCTGCGGCTTTGCCCCGGGCGCAGGCTTCTTCGGGCGGCGCATCCGTCCAGAAACCGAGGCGCGAGGCCGTGTCCGCCAGGCCTGCGTAAGCCGCGGCGTATGTCGGATCGCGGTCGATCGCCTGCTGAAAGTATTCGGCGCCCTTAGTGAGTCCAGGGAGATTGCGCTTATTCCAGTGATAGCGGCCTTTCAGGTACAGTTCGTAAGCCTCCGCATTCACGCGGCGCGTGCGGCGAAGCTGCGCCTGTTCTTCCGGTGTCAGCTTCACGCGGATCTCCTCGGCGATGGCGCGAGCAACTTCCGCCTGAAGGGTCAGTACGTCCTGCAGAGCACGCTCATACGTTTCCGCCCACAAGTGGGTGTCCGTAGATGCATCAATCAGCTGCACCGAAATCCGCAACCGATCGCCTGAACGCAGCACCGTTCCTTCCACGATCCGATCTGCGCCCAATTCTTGAGCAATTTCAGGAATGGATTTGCTGCGCACGCCCTTGTACTTCATTATCGTGGTGCGGGAAACGACGCGAAGTGCGGCGATTTTCGCCAGGCTTGTGATCAAAGCCTCGGTCAATCCATCCGCGAAATACTCCTGCTCGGGATCGCGCGACAGGTTTTCTAAAGGCAGGACGGCCAAGGAACGAGCTTCTGCCGACGTTTCAAGTTTCGCGACGAAGCGATATCCGCGCCGAGGCAAAGTCTCGATGAAATGCGGTGTTTCGGCTGTATCGCCCAGCGCTTCCCGCAACCGCTTGATGGCGTTATTTATGCCGTGGTCGAAATCGACGAACGTATCGGAAGGCCAGATTTTGGAGCGCAACTCTTCCCGCGTCACGATCTGGCCATGACGCTCAATGAGAAATTGCAAGATCTGGAGAGGCTGGTCCTGAAGTTTGATCTTGCGCCCACCGGAGCGAAGCTCTCCCGAATGGTCCAGCTCAAATTCGTCGAAGCGAATCGAGGTCTTCTGTTGTGATGAACTTATGTTCATTAAGGAACCCGCGACTGCCGGCAAAGCGAATAGACGCGACTATCAGGCCGATCTTAAGTTGCTGGGAAATTCAGGCTGCGCAGTAGGTCATCAAACCGGCGATCGGAACGCAACTCATCGAAAAAGGGCGCAACCCTCGCATAGACCATAAGGGCCTCATGTTCACGGTAAGCGGCGGTAAGCAGATCGAAAGCCTCATCGCTTTTCCCTAAAGCCCCGCAGATAGCTGCTTGCCAAAAGCCGGAAATGTATCGCTGCTTGGCAAGATCGCGCATGCGCTTCAGAACTTGCGCCGATTCTGCGCTCCGTTCCGCCTTAGCGTAGCAATAGCCGAGTGTGCCAAGAAAGAACTGATTTTCATCCGTAGCAACAACCACCTTCTCCAATTCTGGGATACCACGGTCCGGGCCGCCTTTGGCGGCCAGAGAAATCGCAATCGTCCACCTGGCCTGTGCATATTGGTTTTCCATTTCGACACACTTCATGGCCTGGGCAATGGCCTGATCGTATCGCCTGCAGTGATACAGAATGCCGCTGACTGCCCACTGTAGTGGTGAAATCGGATCGAGATGCACTAATCGCATTGCCTCGGCAATGCCGTCATCGAATCGCGTGGTGGTGATCAGGCAAACAGCAAGGGCGAGCGCCGCCCATGGGTTTTGAGGATCGAGTTCCACAGCTCGCCGACACTCGGCCTCCGCGGCGGCAAACGCATAGTCATGATGAAGAAGAGAGAAGCCTAGCGCCGCGTGAGCTTCGGACGATGAATCGTCAAGCTCAATCGCCTTCAAAGCCGCGGCCTTTCCCCGTGCGCATCCCTCTTGCGGGTTTACGTAACCGTAGAACCCTAGCCTCGAGGCTGTGTCAGCTAGACCCGCGTGGGCGGCGGCATAGGTGGGGTCCCTTTCAATCGCTCGTTGAAAATACTCCTGCCCTCTGTTGAATGCTTCGGGCGTTCTCTTATTCAGGTAGTAACGGCCCTTGAGATAGGCTTCATACGCCTCAGGATCGACTTGCCGCGAACGCGCTAGCTGCGCCTGTTCCTGCGGCGTGAGCTTGACCTGGATCTCTCTGGCAACGGCTCTAGCCACCTCGGCCTGCAGAGCCAAAACGTCTCGAAGATTCCGATCGTAGCTTTCCGCCCACAGGTGCGTGTCCCTAGGTGCATCAATTAGCTGCAGAGAAATTCGCACCCGATCTCCCGAGCGCAGTACCGTTCCCTCCACAACCCGATCCACTCCGATTTCCCGCGCAATTTCAGGAACCGACTTGGTGCGTACCCCTTTGTACTTCATTGCCGTCGTGCGCGAGATAACATGAAGGCCTCTAATCTTTGCAAGACTCGTGATCAAAGCCTCGGTGAGTCCGTCCGCAAAATATTCCTGCTCCGGCTCTCGGGACAGGTTCTCTAAGGGCAGTACGGCAACGCATGGAATGGAAGTCTGGATGCACTCTACGGACTGCGTCGTTTGTCCGATGAAGCGATATCCCCGCCTGGGTAGTGTCTCCACATAGCGCGGTGTTTCAGCAGTATCGCCGAGCGCTTCCCGCAGCCGTTTGATGGCATTGTTGATGCCGTGATCGAAATCGACGAAAGTGTCCGACGGCCAGACTCGCTTGCGAATTTCTTCGCGACTGATTAGTTCTCCGGGGTGTTCCAACAGGATTTGAAGGATTTGAAACGGCTGCTCCTGCAACCTGATCTTTGCGCCGCCCTTGTACAACTCTCCCGCAATCCCGTCGATCTCGAACGAGTCGAAGCGAACGCGGTGCGAAGGAACGATCCCCATGCAGGTTAACCCGTTCAGCGCCCGTAGTTTAGCATCAGTCGCCTACGGGCGACAGCCCGCAATTGAAGGGCGCAGGATTGTCCTAAGCGGGAAAGTTCACGCGGCCAGAATGGCTTGAAAGCGCGGGTCGCGTTATGTCCATCCCCTGCTTTTCAATATCTCCTGGAAGACTGGGTGTTCACGCAACTCGGCAAAATCTGGCCAATATTTGGCTGCGATCAAACCAGGATCGCCGATTGCGTGAGCTTCTTGCACAAACCGAATCGCTTCGTCCTGTTCGCCGGCGGCGCACGCTGCCCAGGCTAAGACCGTAGGCATCACATACTCCCGTTTTGACCGCCACCGAAGTTCCATATACAGCGACTCCGAATCTGTGCGCTTTCCTAGCTGCGCGTAAACTCGGGCCAGGGACCCCATCACCCAGGCAGTTCTCCCTGATACCTTAAGCGCCAACTCTCCTACCTCTGCAGCCTCGGCGAAGCGACCTTGTAAGCTGAGTGCGGTAAGCTGAGCCCAGCGAGCGAGAAAAGAGTCGGGTTCGATTTGAAGTGTTTCCTGGGCCGCCTCCAGACACTTTTCAGGGTCAATGGGTAAGTACGTAACCCCTTTTATGGCTCTGGCATATGCCGAAAGCGGATCCAACTGAACAGCTTGTTTGGCCTGCTCTAACCCCTCTTCGAAACGCCCTGCCACCCATTGAAGGTAGTATTGCCCGTACCAACTTCGGGTGGATGAGTTGCGAGGTTTCAACTCCAGGGAGCGTAGAAATTCACATTCGGCGCTCGAGCGATCCCAATCGCAGAACAAGTGTGACATCGCCATGGACGTATGTGCATCCGCCAAGGAGGGATCGAGTGTGATGGCCTGCTGTGCTGCTCCCTTGGCTTGTGGTACGCAAGCTTCTGGTGGTGCCAGGCCGTAAAAACCAAGCATGTTGTAAGAGTCCGCCAGAGCCGCCCATGCCAATGCATACCTTGAATCCAGGACAACAGCTGTCTTGAGATACTCGACGGCAGGTAGGAGTCGCAGCCCTCTTTGGAAGAATAATGAGCGCCCCAGCAGATAGAACTTGAAGGCTTCCAGGTTATCCGTGCCTGCTCTGAAAAGGTGTTGCCGTTCAGAATCCAGCGTTACTTCCAAACGTTGTGCAATAGCCCTTGCGATCTCTTCCTGGACTGCAAATACGTCTTTCATTTCTCGGTCGTATTTCTCAGACCAGAGATGGTACCCATCGGTAGCATTTACTAATTGGGCCGTAATCCTAAGGTGGTTCCCCGATTTGCGGACGCTACCCTCCAACACGGTTCGCACCTTGAGTTGTTCCCCAATCACCCGGAGATCGACGTGTTTTCCCTTGAAGGAAAAGGAGGACGTCCTCGCCGCCACGTGAAGCTTGTTGATTTGCGCGAGGGCGTTAATGATTTCTTCGCACATTCCATCCGCGAAAATCTCATTCTCAACGTCGGTACTAAGACTTAGGAAAGGAAGCACGGCAATCGAAGCTTCCGCGATGGTCGGGGCTAGTGGCTGCAGAAACCGATAGCCGCGGCGCGGCAGGGTTTCAATAAAATGCGGGATCTCGGCGGTGTCCCCGAGTGCCTCTCGGAGCCGTTTGATGGCGTTGTTGATACCGTGATCGAAATCGACGAAGGTGTCCGAAGGCCAGACTCGCTTGCGAAGGTCGTCCCGCGTTACCACCTCGCCTGGACGCTCCAGAAGAATCTGTAAGATTTGGAACGGCTGTTCCTGTAACCGGATCTTCACTCCATCTTTGCGCAATTCTCCGGCGATCTCGTCCATCTCGAACGAGCCGAAGCGAACGCGGTGCGAAGGGACGATCCCCATGCAGGTTAACCCGTTCAGCGCCCGTAGTTTAGCACTAGTCAACAAGCCGCGATAGCTTCCCCATCAGGGAGTTCTTGTGAAATCCGGTACACACAAGAGAGAGACAGGAGAGTCGTGGAGGATTGTGCGCCAAACCATTTGAAGGCATAAACGTGCGCAGTGACTGTGGGACGAAGCGGTCTGGGGAACCCACAAAAACAAAATCAATCTAGGAGGCTGTCATGAAACGCAACTTTGTCCATGCAGGTCTGATGCTTGCCGCGATCTCGATTCTGACGATGATCTCGCTGCCAGCGCGGGCCAGTCAGTGTTCGCAGGCCTCAGCGGCAGGCCATTGGGCCTACACCTATACCGGCACGGTTTTCGCGCCAAGTGCATTGCCTGCAGCGGCGGTCGGTCATTTCCACCAAGACGCCAAGGGTAATGTCACTGGAAGTCAGACTCATACGCTTGCCGGAGACACGGAAGTCGAAGACATTACCGGGACGGCAATCGTGAACAGCGACTGCACGGGAAGCGCAACCATCAACGTTTATCTCAGCGGTGTGCTCGTGCGAACCGCCACCTTGAATCTGGCATACGACAGCGACGGAAACCACGCCCGAATGATTTTCACGTCGTTGACGCTGGCAGACGGCACAGTTCTTCCCGTGGTAGTAACGATCGACGCGAACCGTGTAACCTCCAAGAACTGACTACGGGCAGGACGGAAGTCCTGCCCTGTTGTTTTCTTCCCCAATCTGATCGCAACGGAAATCCATCGACTGTGCTCCGACTCGTTCATCGCCGCGGGTTGGGGGAAGAACACACGGGCGCCTTCAGTGCGGGCTGCAATGGAGGAAAACTCGTGGGACCTTTCTTAGGAAAAAGGTGAACCCCAGCGTTAACGTCTTTCAGTGCGCGGCGCTGATCTGGCCTTATGAGAAGGGTGTTTGAGCGCGTTTCTATTCTTGCCTATCCCGGAATGGCGGAGAGATTATCGCGTGGGTCAAGCAAACTCTGTCAAGGCGCGTGCCCGCGATAGCGGCGACCCTCGGTCGGCCTTGACAGAGTTTGCGCCCGCGCTAAGCTGCCATTATTCGGGGCAGGCAGGGGTTCTAAAAGCCCATTCCAAGACTGATGCCGCGTTCCTGTTGTGGTCCGTTGGGAATTTCCTGCTGCGCCGCAATCGTCTGCTCGGCGTTGATCTCCGGAGCATGTGCGCTCTGCCTTGAGACATCGTGACCGAGTGCCGTCGGCAGGTTCTCGCGGTCGTTGGTGAAGATGTGCGCATCGTGGGCTCCGCGCGAGACAGAAACGTATGCCATGCGGCTGTTGAGTAGAGCCTTAGCGGCCAACTCGGTGTCCACGTGAATGAGGACACGGTCGGCAGTTTGCCCCTGGCTGGAGTGGCTGGTCATGGCATAGCCATGATCGAGATGCAGATGCTTGCGCGGGTCGAGCTCGACCGGGCGACCGCCGTCCATCTTCAAGCGCAGCCTCCCATCTTCCTCAATGCTCTCGATGGTCCCCAACTCCCGGTTCGCAACTCTTAGTTTGTTGGCCGGTGCAGTGAACTGGATACGGTCGCCCACTGAAAAATTCCGCATCTCCTCGCGGAAGACCGAGACGCCCTGCTGTCGGCGTGGATCGTAAGTGCGCTGCGTGCCGTCCTGTAGCTCGACTGTCAGCCGGTTCTTCGGAGCGTCGATGCTCTTCACCTGCGCGTACGCGTCTTTCCCGATGCCGGTCTCCTTCGATGCGCGCGAGTAGCGCAGCACATTCCCCACCTCATAGCGCTTGGCCCATGTGCGGTCCGCGCCAGTGAGGTCTTGACGCGGCACCAGCGTTCTGATGCTGTGCTCCTCCCTGCTGACGAGGCCACTCCGCTGCAATTCCGCATGGACGCGCTTGTTGATCTCCATGCGGGAGCGATTATCGGGAGAAATCACCAGCGTGGTCTCCGGCGATTTTGTGTAGTCCTTCGCAATAGCGGCGATGCGGTCGTCGTGGCCTTGAATCTCATGGACGCGACCTTACCGGTCAAGATTCTGTATCGCATCGCGCACCTCTCCGCGTGCAATCTGCTCAACCACCTGTTTCAGTTCTGGGTCTTTCTGGCGCACGATCTCTTCCAGTTTCACCGTTTTCATACCGGCGTCCTGGACTTGCGCAAAGGGCCTCCCGGCCTCGACCGCCTCATGTTGCCGCCGGTCTCCGACGAGCAATACACGGTCATTCGGATGGAGCCGGTTCACAAACTCATGCACCTGCCTGGTCGATGCCAGCGAGGATTCGTCGAGCACATAGAGCCGTTTCTCGCCGGTATCCGGCTGCTGTCCGCGTATCAGATGCTTCTGTAGTGTGGATGTCTCCATGCCTGCTTCCCCGAGCTTCTGCGCGGCGCGAGACGTTGGCGCGAAACCTTCCACCCTGTAGCCCTCTGCTCCGCGCCTCCGCGGATCACAGACAGAGTTGTTGTCTTGCCTGCGCCTGCGATGCCATCTAGACCGACAACCTTCTCCCGCGAAAGAAAGATTTCGTCTACCGCTTGGCGCTGCGAAACAAAAGCGGCCTCGCCCAGGTGGTCGAGAATACAGATCCGCTTCCCCAAAAAGCTCCGGTGTTGCTGGAGTTTTCCCGGCGCTTCCTGGAATGGCTGGACAAGGTCAGACTGGAAGACAAAACCAAAACCTACTACCGCGATGGCTGGCGACTCCTAA
>Ga0210399_10002658_pt1 | contig 13923 bp, 10 predicted proteins | sample IncBWC14MmetaG_FD_150865 | JGI IMG/M metagenome (GOLD analysis project Ga0210399, IMG submission 150865) | Forest soil microbial communities from Barre Woods Harvard Forest LTER site, Petersham, Massachusetts, United States - Inc-BW-C-14-M | ecosystem: Environmental > Terrestrial > Soil >... | reverse complement strand
TCCCTTCCAGACAATGCGCCAGAGTTTTCCAAAAGGGTGCGCTCAGGCTGGTTGCGAGATCCATCAACATTGTCACGGCCCGTCCGGCGGCAACGAGGTCACCGGTCATCAATGCGAAAGGATACGCAGCATAGTGAACGACCCAGCACAGTGTGGGTTTGTGATCCGCGGCTTGTGCCGCTTCGAGGCTCGCCCGCGCTTGGGTTACACCCTGATCCACAAGGCCTCGCAGCCACAGCACCCGTGCAAGTGTCGCTTGGCCTATCGCGCGCATATCGTAGCTCGACCAGATCGTGTGCCGTTGATATCTACGCACGACGTGACCCTCGAGCACGCGTTCAAAGGACTGCTGGGCGTCACGCTGTTTGCCTCGCGAATGCAGAATGTTGCCCATGCACTCATAAGCGATTGGAGCGAGTGCCGCATCGCCGGTGCCAAGCACCAGACGCTCAAGCCGTTCTGAAATGGACTGCGCCTCACGGCATTCGCTGGATTGGTGGTATACGAGACACAGCGCAAACAGAATTTCGACCATGGCGCCCACATCGCCCAGCTTCTCGGCGGCACTCAGCGCTTTTGCCAAGACCAACTTGATTTTTTCAGCAGATCCCATGGTGTAAATCAGCGCAACCGCGAGCGCGACATGCAGCTGCACGCCCAGAGGCGAGTTCACGTCCGATTCACGCGTCAGACCGTCCAGCGCGTGCTCGATGCGCTCGCGACACTCGCCGACCAAAGACAGGTCCAACCACACCGGCGCATACGCAGCGGTCAGGACGACGCCGATCGTCGCATCTCCGACCGGGGAGAAGGACCAGTCGAGGGCCGCGCGCACATTGTCTATCTCCCTCCCATAGCGCGCCATGTCCTCCGCGGAAGGCGGTACCTGCGAACCGTGCATGGCCGGCCGGACGAGGTCTCGATAGAATTCGGCGCAGGAGCGTGCGGCCTGTTCGGTTTCACCGTTTTCTGCAAGTACTTCGAGCGCATATTCCCGTATGGTCTCGAGCAGCCGCCAGCGACCGACAGGTGCGGCTCCGTCCAGGGTTACCAGCGACTTGGCCACCAGATTGGCGATCAGTTCGAGGATCACGGGCGGCGTGTATCCTCGGCCGCTCATCACGGCGCCGGCTGCTTCGAGTGTGAATCCGGCAGCAAAAATGCCCAGCCGGCGCAGCAGGGATCGCTCCGATTCCGGCAGCAGTTCATAGCTCCAGTCGAGCGTTGCGCGCAACGTCTGATGGCGCGGCAGCGCCGTTCGGCGCCCGCCGGTCAACAATGCGAATCGCTCATCCAGGCGGGAAAGAACCAGTTCCGGCCCGAGTATGGCGGCACGGGCCGCCGCGAACTCGATCGCGAGCGGGATGCCGTCGAGGTGTCGACAGATGGCGGCAATCGCCAGAAGGTTTACCTGGCACGGCGAGAAGGCGGCCGAGTCCAACGCCTTCGCTCGGGCGATGAAAAGCTGGACTGCGCTGTGCCCCAGGACAATGTCCGACTGCTCCTGATCCTGGCTCGGTACATCCAGCGGTAGAACCCGATAGACGTGTTCGCCCTCTATCCTAAGCACCTCGCGGCTCGTCGCTACGACGGACGTGGCCGGACATAAACGTGCAATCGTTTCCGCCAGTCTGGCGGCAGCGTCGATGATGTGTTCGCAATTATCGAGAACCAGCAGAAGCTTTCGTCGTCCGATTGCGCGAGCGACCGACTCCGCGGAAAGCTCCTCGCCGCTCAGTTTCAGGCCAAGAATGCCTGCGACCATGGAAGGCAACAGCTCCGGATCCGACAGGGAGATCACATCAATCAGCCAGCAATCGCCATTGAAGTCCGGCAACAAGCTGCGTGCCACCTCCAGCGCCAGCGTCGTCTTGCCGATTCCGCCGGGCCCGGTGAGTGTGATCGCCCGAGACGTGCCGAGAAATTCCCTCAACTGCCGTACGGCAGCGGTTCGGCCAATGACCCCCGAGGCGGCCGCGGGTAGATTGCTTTGAATCGCTTGCACGGGTATCCGCGGCACATCCGGGACAACCGAGCCCGTCGGCGTGCTCTGATTGCGGATCGTCCACTCTCCCACGAGCCGATAGCCTCGACCGGAGGAGGTGCGCAGCGTTTCCCTATCCGCTCCGAGCGCCTTGCGAAGAGCGGAAATGTGAACCTCCAGCGTATTCTCCTCAACGATGGCGTCAGGCCATACGCGCGCCATCAGCTCGTCCCGGGTAACGAGCTTTCCCGCCGACTGAACCAGAACGGCAAAGATCGCGAACGCGCGTCCACCCACCGGAACACAGTCTCCTCCCGCACGCAGTTCACGCCGCGTGAGATCGAGCTCCCAACCACCCGATTCATAAACTACGTGATGGTCTTCAGACATGCGCGTCAACATTCCTCGTGTCATCGGCGTCGGGACGGAGTGTAACCCACTGATTTAGCAGCGTTCACGGTCACAAAGAAATTCTTCAGGATTATTCAGCTCAACCCCAAGGAATCGATGCGCCTGAGAAAGTAGGATGCCACCTCAGTGAGGTGAGCAATGTCCTGTTCAGATAACCAGGCTGGCGCCACGATCAATCTTCCATGCGACGAGCAGTGCAGCCCGGTGTATCGGACGGACATTGTCGATGACGAATCGGACTGGCGAGTTCCTCGGCAATCGGCGACGGCTCAATCGGCGTCGAAGATAGTTGCCACTCGATGGCATGCCCTCAGCGAACGCGCGCAGGAATTTACCGCCGAAACGGGCGCTGAGTGCCACGTCGTCAAAATCGTGCTGCGGAATATGAATATTCGCTTCAGGGCATCGAGCCGCATGGTGCACGACGGCATGACGACCCCGGGGACGGTTCATGTCACCGAACCCGCGGTAGCAGTTCGTTGCCTGTTTCGTGGCCCCTACGATGTCCTGCACCTGCACGTTCCCAACGCTTTTATAGCCGAATGCGCCCGCGACATGCCTGGCCGGCAGGTGCCGGTGATTTGCTCGAAGGGCGTTGCCGGCAAGGACCTGGTGATCGATTCGTTGGGGCGCGCATTGCTCGAAGCCAACCGGGTAGGCGGCTCGTTCGGACAGATCTACGCGGATTGCATCAGCATCGCCATCGTCACGCGGCTTCTGGCCGCAGCCAACGGTGCGGCCGCATTCGAGCGGCCGAAAGTGGGCGAACTTGCTCGATGGCGGCTGAAACGGGCCCTCGAGTATGTCGAGGCCCAGCTCGACAAGCCCGTGAGCCTCGCCGATGTCGCTTCTTCGGCCGGACTCACCCGCATGCATTTCGCCGCGCAATTTCGAGCTGCCACCGGTCTGCGGCCTCACGAATACTTGTTGCGCCGTCGGATCGAGCGGGCTCAGCAGATGCTTCTCGGCACCGGCATGTCGTTGGTGGATGTCGCGCTTTCGGTCGGATTCCAAACCCAGGCGCACTTCACCAGCGTTTTCAAACGTTTCACCGGACAGCCACCGCGCGCTTGGCGTGAGTCGCGTAGTGTTTAGTTTTCAAACGGCGGACCTTCAAATCGGATGGTGAGACATCATGTCAACGATTTCGAGAAATTGTCCCATTCCTGAATCGGACCTACAGCAACCAGAACGCCGCGCCCTGTTGACCCGTGCCGGAGCGGGTGCCGGATTGTTTGCCGCAGGTAATTTGCTTCATTCCACGGCTGCCGACCCGCAGGCCCGTGCCCCGGGGGCGGGCGCGCCCATCGCATCGGAATCTTCGAGAGCGACCGGAGGTCAGTTCTGGCCGGATGGCATCAGGCTGCCCGTATCCATCTCCATGCAGTTCGAGGCCGGCGGTCAACCGCCGAAAGGAACCGACAGTCCGTTTCCGAAAGTCGACTTTCCCGCCGGCGTGCCGGCGGATCTTGCCGCGAACACCTGGTTTGCCTACGGCTATAGGGAAGGTATTCCGCGAATGCTTGACCTGTGGGATCGCCACGGAATCAAAGTGACCGCGCACATCATCGGCGAAGCTGCAAAGCGGCATCCCAAGCTGGCACGGGAGATTGTCGAGCGCGGCCACGAGGCCTCCGGTCACGGGCCGAGGTGGAGCTCTCAGTACGCCATGAGCCGCGCGGAAGAAAAGATTTTTTTGCAACAGGCTGCCGGCATGGTGGAAGAAGTGACGGGTCAACGGCCGATCGGCTACAACGCCAATTGGCTGCGGCGTGGACCGAACACCTTGTCGCTGCTGCAGGAGCTGGGCTATATCTATCACATCGACGACTTGAGCCGCGATGAGCCCTTCATCGAGCAGGTCAACGGCAAGGACTTTGTGGTAGTGCCCTACACGCTTCGCAACAACGACATTCTTCTGATTGAAGGACGCAACTATTCGCCCGGCAAATTCCTGGAGCAGATCAGGCTGGACTTCGATCAGCTCTACGAAGAAGCGGGCGCTCGCCGCCGCATGATGTCGGTCAGCGCGCACGACCGCATCAGCGGCTCCCCGCAGATGGTGCGGGTGTGGGACGAATTTCTACGATACGCCGCGAGCCGCCCAGGCGTGGCATTCATGCGCAAGGATGAAATCGCGCGCTATGCGCTCAACAGCCCACTGACACTGCGGGAAGCCGAAACCATTTGAGGGGCCGCCGAGACAAGAAGCGTATCGACAGAACCGGGGCACACTGAGCAAGATCACACAAGTTCTGTCGAAATCCGACAATCGCATCCCATCCATACGGTGTAGATAGGTAGCATCTATGAATCCTATTTGATCAATCAATTTCCATGCGCCAAAAGGATGGCTTACCGTGGCGCAACACTCACCACTGGAATCTACCATGAGCAAACCCACCGACAGCGCCAAGAAACCCGCCATTCAACTGACCACCAGCGCCGGCAATCCCATTGCCGACAATCAAAATTCGCTCAGCGCCGGCCCGCGCGGGCCCTTGCTGCTGCAGGACTATCAGTTGATCGAGAAGCTGGCGCACCAGAATCGCGAGCGCATTCCGGAGCGGCCGGTGCATGCCAAGGGCTGGGGTGCTCACGGTACGCTGACGATCACCGGTGATATCTCGAAGTACACCAAGGCCAAAGTGCTGCAGCCCGGTGCGAAGACGCCCTTGATCCTGCGCTTCTCGACCGTCGCGGGCGAGCTCGGCGCCGCCGATGCCGAGCGCGATGTGCGCGGCTTCGCCGTCAAGTTCTACACGCAGGACGGCAACTGGGATCTGGTAGGCAATAACACGCCGGTCTTCTTCGTGCGCGACCCGTACAAGTTCCCCGATTTCATCCATACGCAAAAACGCCACCCGAAGACCAATTTGCGTTCCCCCACTGCGATGTGGGATTTCTGGTCGCTGTCACCCGAGAGTCTGCATCAAGTGACCATCTTGATGTCGGACCGAGGACTGCCCACCAGCGTGCGCCATGTCAACGGCTATGGCTCGCACACCTACAGTCTCATCAATGCTGCCGGTGTGCGCGTATGGGTGAAGTTTCATTTCAAGACCCTGCAGGGTCACCGCCATTGGACCAATGCCCAAGCTGCGGAAGTCGTCGGCCGCACGCGCGAATCGACTCAGGAAGACCTGTTCGAGGCCATCGAAAAAGGCGACTTCCCGAAATGGAAGGTGCAGGTGCAGATCATGACCGACGAGCAGGCGCAAGCTTGGTCCGAGCGCACCGGTTGGAACCCGTTTGACTTGACCAAGGTCTGGCCGCACGCCGACGTTCCGGTGATCGACATCGGCGTAATGGAATTGAACCGCAATCCGGACAATTATTTCGCCGAGATCGAGCAGGCCGCATTTGCACCGTCCAACATCGTTCCGGGCATCGGCTTCTCGCCGGACAAGATGCTCCAGGCGCGCGTGTTCAGCTATGCCGATGCGCACCGCTACCGCTTAGGCACGCATTACGAGGCGCTGCCGGTCAATGCGCCGCGCTGTCCTGTGCATCACTACCACAAGGACGGACCGATGCGCTTCTTCGACAACAACACGAAGAACCCTGATGCGTACTACGAGCCCAATTCGTTCAACGGTCCCAAAGAGGACAAGCGCTTCGCCGAACCGGCGCTACCCTTGCACGGTGATGCCGACCGCTACAGTCACCGCGACGGCCATGATGACTACACCCAAGCGGGCAATTTATTCCGTCTGTTCAACGCCGAGCAGAGGCAGCGTCTGTTTTCCAACATTGCCGCCGCCATGCAGGGTGTACCCGAGGAGATCAAGCACAGACAGATCGGGCTGTTCGCCAAGTGCGATCCCGCCTATGGGGCCGGTGTCGCGAACGCGGTGAAGCGCGAGGCCTCCGGCGCGGCCGCTGAGGATCGGCTCAAGGGCACCAGCGCGACCAATGAGCCCGAGGAAGCATCGACCGCAAATTGAAGCAGCGTCCGCCGGGCGCGCATTGTGGCTTCAGCGCTTGGCGTGCCAACCGCCGCCAAGCGCTTTGAACACGGCGATCTGATCCTGAACCAGCGCGGTGTCGGATACGGCAACGGCGGCGTCAACGGCGACCAATGACTGTTCCGTGGTCAGTAAATCGAGATTGGTCAATGCACCGGCGAGAAACTGCTCGTGTGCCAGATCGAACGCTGTTTGCGCCGAGGTTTGCTCATCAGCCAATGCTTGACGCCGATCGAGTTCCGCGCCGTAGGCAGTCAGGGACTGTTCCGTTTCCTTGAGCGCCTGCAATACCGCGGCGTCGAAACCCGCGAGTGCCGCGTCCGCGTTGGCCTTGGCCTGCCGAACGCGCGCACGGGGTCCCGCTTGGTTCGGAAAACTCCAGCTGATGCTGGGTCCTACGCCCCAGGCCCGCGCCTCATTCGTGGTCAGGGTCGGGAATGTCGTGCTGACTCCGCCAAAAAACCCAATGAGGCTGATTCGCGGATAAAGATCCGCGGTGGCGACGCCGACGCGCGCGGTCGCAGCGGCCAGGCGACGTTCCGCCCGGCGAATGTCCGGGCGGCGCCGGAGAAGTTCGACGCCGTCGCCGACGGGGATGAGGGCATCCAACTGCGGCGGCTGAACACAGGCCTCGGCTTGCATGGGGGCCCGGGAGGGCGCCCGGCCCAACAAGGTTGCGAGCTCGAACAACGCCGCTTTTCGTTGGCCTTCCAGGGGCGGAATGCTCGCGCGCACCTGCGCGACGAGACCTTGCGCTCTGACCACGTCGAACTGCGAATTCGCACCGGCCTCGTGGCGCTTCTCGGTGATATCGTTTTCGCGGCTGACCACCTCGAGCGAGTGCCGCGCGACCGCGACCTGTTCACCGAGCGCGCAGATCTGGGCGTAGGCGCGGGTGGTTTCGGCAGCGACCGTGATTTTCACGGTATCTCGCGCGGCGGCATTGGCGGCGGCGTCGGCACGCGACGCCTCGATGGACCGGCGCACGTGGCCGAACAAATCGACCTCGTAGGAAACATCCAAGAGCGAATCAAAGATCCAGAGGTTTTGAGGCCGATGGCCGCCGAACTCGAGGATCTCCTCCGTGATGGGGTCGCGGCCGTAGGTTCCGCCGGCTTCAAGCTTTGTGTCCGGATACCGCGCCGCCTTCGCCCCTTCCAGTATCGCCCGCGACGCGATGAGATTCGCCTCGGCGATTCTCAGATCCGTATTGGCGGTGAAGGCTTCCGCCAGCAACTGGTCGAGCATCGCGTCGTGATACAGCTGCCACCATTCATCGGGAGGCTGCGCAGGTGTTTCGGCGGTCGGCAGCAAGGACACGAGCGGCGCCTGCGCACCGTCCATCGGGGCGGGCGGCGTGTAGTGCGGCCCGACCGTGCAGCCGGCCAGCATCGCAACTGCGGTAACGAGCCCGAGCCAGGGCCTGCCCATGATCATGCGGTACCGATCACGGCGAGGGTGCGTCGCGCGCGGCGAACGGCGAGTGGTGCGAGGCGGGCCCCAGCGGAGCGGCCTTGCGGGTCACGATCAAAATGAGCGTCACGGCGGTCAGAGCCGCGATGACGATGAAGGCGTCAATGATCCCTTGGGTGACCGCCACGCTGTGGACCACGGAACCGAGTACGGCTGCGCCCCGAGCCGGCGCGGAACTCGGGTCGCCGGCGCGCGCCGTGGCGGCGGCGTAGGTTTGCAGCCGATGAATCACTTGATCATCGCCGGTCTGGACATGCAGGCCAACGAGGTTGGATGCCACCTGACCACGCACTCGAATCAGCGTCACAATGAACGCTGAGCCGAGTTCGCCGCCCATGAGGCGTGCGACTTGTGTCCCACCGCCAAATGTCAGGGCGTCCTGCGGCCGCAGATGCAGCACGGCAAAAAAAACCACCCCGGAGAGCGCGAAGCTTTGGCCGACCGACTGCAAGAGCTGCGACGGCAGAAACTGATCCGTACCCCAGAGCGGTGTGAGGCCGTAACCGACCATGAGACAGGCGATGCAAATGCAAATGAATCCGAAGCAAGCGACGAGCCGGGCATCGATCCGGCGCAGCAGATAGCCGGCCGCGACGCACACCAGCATCTGCGGTATGGCAACCCACACCAGCGTCTGTCCTACCTCCAGCGCCCGGAAACCGCGCACGACCTGCAGAAACTGCGGAATGGCATACGAAGTTGAGAGAATGGTCAGACGCAGGAAAGCGATCGTCAACAGCAGGCGCGGAAGCGGGGCTTCGAGCACCACCTTCAAATTGACCCCGGGGTGGGGGGTGCGTGCTTCGTGCACGAAGAAGCCGAACAGCAACAAGGCGCCGGAAACCATGAGGCCCCACACCAATCCTGAATTGCTCCAGTCGAGCCGGTTGCCCTGATCCAGCGCGGCATAGATCAATGCCAAGCCGATGCCCCCGGAGGCCAGTCCGAAAATATCCGGCGGAGGCCGGTTGGGATTCGACGGCTCGGGACGGACACCAAAGCGGAGGCATAGCGCCATCCCGACGGCGAGCGGAACGTTTTGCCAAAAGATCCATGCCCAGGAAAGATTCTCCAAATACCACCCCTCGAGCGAGGCGGATACGTTCAGCGAGGTCTCCAAATTCAACGCGTAGAGGGCCACGCCGTACGCCCACACCTTCGGCGGCGTATTGCGCAGCACGAAACTTAAAGTAAGCGGCACGAAAAAACCCGAGGCGAGACCGCTGGCGAACTGCATCGTCAGCAAGGTTGGCAAATTCGTGGCGAACGGTTCGATCGAGGAGATGACCGCCTGCGATGTTGCCGCTCCTATCAAGATCCGCCGAGCACCATAGACTCCGCCGACATAGATCGCGATGGGCGCGACAAGCATTTGGCCGACGGTCAGGGCCGTGGAAATCCAGGCACCTTCGTCAAAGCCGGCGTGCACGGCGCCGCGGATGTCCGCGAGGCCAAATGTCGAGAGCCGTGTGTTCAGCGTCGAGATGAATGTACCCAGCAATACCGCCAACAATCCCATCCAGGGGATGGGCGGCGGCGGCGCGGGCACCGCCGGTTCGCTCATTGATGCTTGCTCGGGCGGGTGTCGACGCGCGCAACCACCGACATGCCGGGACGCAGCAGGTCAGTAAGGCCATCGGCGTCGTCAATGACAATCTTGACAGCGATGCGTTGCACGACTTTCGTGAAATTGCCTGTGGCATTGTCCGGCGGAAGAAGCGCGAACTGCGAACCCGCACCCGGCGAAAACGCGAGTATATGCCCGTGCAGCCGGTGGCCGGGAAAGGTATCCACGGTGATGTCGGCGCGTTCGCCGACGCTCATGTGCGTCAGCTGGGTTTCCTTGTAGTTCGCAATGACCCACACATTCGGCAGCGGTGTGAGCGAGGTAACCTGGCCTCCCACCCCCACGAACTGCCCTGGCTTCACTTGGCGCTGCCCGATGACGCCGTCCTGCGGCGCCAGAATACGCGTGTACGAAAGATTGAGCTGCGCGATTTCCAGGCTGGCCGTCTGCGCGGCTACCGCGGCTTCTGCTTGAGCCTGTTGGGAGGCAAGAACATCGAGCAGGCGGGCTGCGGCACTTTGCTGGGCGCGGGCCTGGTCGATCTGCGCGGCGAGCTGTGCGCGCGTGGTTTGCAGCTTCTCCCCAGCCTCGGTGGTGGAAGACCCGGTCTTGAGAAGACGCTCTTGACGTGCCAGATCACGGCCGTTCTGCTCGATATTGACGGCGATGGCCTCGACCGTCGCACCGGCAGCGCGCACGTTGGCCTCCTGCAACCGCCGTTGCGCCTTCAGCGCCTCGACTTGCGCGGCAGCGGCGGCAATGCCGGCAATGATTTGCGCAACCGCGGCTCGATAATCATCATCGACGATTTCCGCCAATACCTGGCCTGCGCGAACACGATCGAAATCCTGCACGGGCAGAGCCCGGACGTAGCCGGAGACCTTGGCGGCGATCGGGGTCAGGTCTGCCTGAAGATAGGCATCGTCCGTGGATTGCCACTCCGAGTCGCTTTCCCAACGGTTCCAGCGGGTCGTGATGACGATGAGCACGGCCAGCGCCGCAAGGAAAATGAGCGCGCGCCAGAAAAAATCGTACCGAAAGACCGCCCCAAGGCTATTCCACGACAGCGCCACTGACTTCCCCGAATCTCCCTTCACAGGGCTAGCTTATACCACCGCGTTAAAATAGGCCTACCGCTCTGGATTCGGCGACCGAATTAGTGGATTATCCTCCTCAAGCAGGTATAGCAATCCGGAGAGCGACGGTGCGCAGTTTCGTTGCAGCATGCTTTGTCTCCCTCATCATCGCAGCGGTCGCGGCCGCGATTCTCGACAAAGTAGTTCAAAAGCCGGTGAGTGTTGCATTCTCTACGACGGCCGTTCGACTTTAGATATATCGCAGCAACCTGCCGCTTATTGCGACATCAGAAAACTCTGCGCCTCAATCTGTGTAAAGGTTCGGCCAAGTGCGCCTACGGCAGCGTAAAAATCCGCGGATGCGCTTTGCTCCAGATCCGAAAAGAACCGCGTGATCCATGGTGCAAGGTGGTCGTCAAAAATTTCACGGTCGGTTCCTATGGGCGCAGGTAGTTCCCCACCGGCAAGCCCCGCCATGATCTCCAGAAGAATCGCAGCATGATCTTCCGGCTCCGTCTGTCCGCTTATTCGCTCGATGCCGATGCGCTGAAGCGTCTGACGAAGCTTCGCAAGCGGGCGCCCATGCAGAAAACCGGTCAGATAATATGACGCGTAGGGCAGAAGTTCTCCGCGCCCAACCCCAACGAACAGAGTGAAATGCTCCCGTGCCGCCTTTTCGGCGTCGGTCCGTGCCGCGGCCTTCGCCAGCGCCGCGTGCGCCAGGCCCAGCGGGCTCTCATCACCACGAAGCTCAGCCAGGCGACTTAGCATTAGGGCGTCGGGACTGTGCGCCAGCAATTTCGAAAGCAGCGAGTATTCCTGCGCGCGCGCAACGTCGACCTCATCAGGCAGTTCGGGCGCCGGCAGTGCCGGTTGCTCGACGAAGCCAGGGCTATCCGGCGTTCCCGGCGCGTCGTTGCTCAGGCTGCCAAGGGCTCGAGCCGCGAGATGATCCTCGGCCTGTAGCGGACCAAAGCCCGGTATGGCGGCGGGGTCGTTGAAGTCCCATTGGCTTTCCGCAATGCCTATAAAATCGCGAACGGCAGGATCGGCGGCCCAGGCGCTGCGCAGCGCGGCGCGCGTCAACTCCGGCGGTACGTCGGCGTGCAGGTACTGGCGGATATCGCTGTCGGCGACGATCGATTCAATGGGCGGCAGGCTCGCCGGGTCGAAGGTTGGGGGAGCGGGAGACGGCACGTCTTGTTCCGGTGACGCGACTTCTTTGTCCGGTGACGTGACTTCCGATTCATGCTTCAACCGCGACCAACGGGAAAGAAAGTTTTCAGAGTCGCTCATGTTTTTTCCTCCGAACCTCTGGCCCGGTAGCCGGCGATTGCGACACGGAGCGATCACGTTCGCGCTTGAAGAACGACTGCTCGACATGATGCTGAGCCACGAAGTTCCGCACGATCTCCTGGATCGCGTCCGGCATCGGCACCGATTCGACCAGGTCGTTGCCTGCTCCCGTCAGCGCCTCACCCTCCGCCGGATCCGCCGTCACGGAGAGTAGATCGAATCCCATCGCTCCGGATCCAGGCCGAAGAATGACCCACAGGAGCGGGGCGCCTGAAGCAAGGTTGTCGCGATAGTTGGCGGTCTCGGTCCGGTGAAGCTCGATCACGGCGTCACCGGCATAGAACGTGGTCAGATTCTCCTCAGCGCTGATCGTGGTCCAAGCCGGCGCCGCCGGCACGCCTGCCAGCACCGAGACCGGCCGATACAGGAAATCCTGCCAAGGACTCTTGGCCTTGCGCCGTTCGACGCAAACACCCACGCGAATGCAGGCGAGCGCCGGCGAGTTCAATTCAGCGCTCCGGCGCACTGAACGACCGGTAGGCCCTTGATTAGATTCTGCGGCTTCAACCGCAGAGTCCTGTCGGCCGACATGGCCGCAATCAGGTAGGTTGGGGCTCCCCTGGCTTGCTCGATGATTTCCGCCTCGTCGGCGAAGGTCATACGATAGAGGCCGACCACGAGCGCGCGCGCCGCTGGATCGAGCTCATGCCCATTCCAAAGCGCATCGCCGATTCGCGTGGCATCGGCATCCAGGCCGACATACCAGGTGAATTTGACGTCGCGAAGTTCGGTCACCGGGTCGATTTTCACATCGACGGCGAGCAAATGGCGCACCCAGCGCGTGAGCACATCGCCAAGCGCGGCCAGTCCGCGGTGCCCGCCGGTAAGATCGAGCGCCATGTCGAACGAGTCGCTGCGCTCCCAGTACCTGCCGGCATTGGCCTCACTCAGCACATCGACGTCGACCGCAGGAGAAATCCCCAGCATCGCGACCAAAGGCGAGAGCGGCTTGGCGCTCGAGCCCGGAACGACTTCTTCGTCGGCAGCCACCAGCGAGCCTTCGTAGGATGTCAGTCTCTGCGTACGGAACAACAGCTCGGCCGCGCGCACCACAAACACATCGTCGCAATCATCCAATATGTTGCGCAAGATGACTTGTACGAGTTGATCGATAAAAATGCGTGGAAACTTCAGATTGTTTCGAACGATGGCAAGATACGCCGCCTCCAATGTCGCGTGCCGTACAAGATGATTCCGCCACGAGATCAGAAATTCCCAATTTTCGCGCGCGTCTGCGTCGGCAATCGCTGCGACCTGCCGCGGCTCGACCGCCGTTCGTGGATCTCCCAGCAAAAGCCGGTGCAGGGTTCGTTCAGCCGCGCAGGCATCTTCGGGCGGCGTCATCTCCGGGCGCGCCAGGTAGGCCTTCAGGAATTCGTCCGTAACGATCAAGCCGCCGTCCTCGCCGCGATCGAGCAGCAGGTGACCGCAGGAAAGCCAGAAGTCGCGCGCTTCTCTCAACGGCGTTCTCCACGGGCAATCGCGGCGAAGTCGACGCGCTCCGCCGACGCCTCCTCCTCGTGCTCCGCCTTCTCGTCGTCCGCCACCTCGACGAAGCTGAAGACGGGCGCTGCTTTTGGCATGCCGTTTGCCTGCAACGTCCGAAACGACTCGCGGGTCGCCTCATTCTCGTAGCGCCGCGACACCGCGATCAGCATCCCCTGAGGGTGATTGCCAAGCGACGCGGCGAAGGCGATCTCCTCTTGCGCTGCCAGCCGGGCAGTCGATAGATCGGGTGCACCGCAGCGCTCTACCAAGCGCGCAGCCAGCTGTTCCACCGCCGCAGCGCGTTGTTCCGCGCTCACCTCGACAATCTGTGCCAAGGTTGACCAACCGAACGAGTCAACCCCTAAAAAGCCGCAGCGGAATGCGGCACGAGTCTTGCCAGTCAGGGCTGCCGGATCCAGATGCGCGAACATGAACGCACCGGACACGGCCCACTCGCCGGGCTCCGCCGCTTTGTGAAAGACAAACGTATCCGAGGGATCCGCCCGGACGGTCTTCAACAGCTTCACGCGCGCGGCCTCATCGGCACGAAGGACTCCCGGCTGGCGGCATCAACCGCACAACTATATCCCCGGACCGGCA
>Ga0210399_10002657_pt1 | contig 13926 bp, 18 predicted proteins | sample IncBWC14MmetaG_FD_150865 | JGI IMG/M metagenome (GOLD analysis project Ga0210399, IMG submission 150865) | Forest soil microbial communities from Barre Woods Harvard Forest LTER site, Petersham, Massachusetts, United States - Inc-BW-C-14-M | ecosystem: Environmental > Terrestrial > Soil >... | reverse complement strand
TGACGAAAAGCCCGATCAGGATGATGAGGGTGAGCGGCACCACGGCGGGCGCCAGCGACGGCGCATCGACCTTCAGGCCTTCAAGGGCGCTGAGCACGGAGATGGCCGGCGTGATGGCGCCGTCGCCATAGAGCAGCGCAGCGCCGACAAGGCCGACGACCAGAAGCTGCGCACGCCACGTTCCCGGCTTTGCGTTGCGGGCGTGAAGCAGCGCCAGCAACGCAACGATCCCGCCTTCGCCGCGGTTGTCGGCGCGCAAAATAAGCAGCGCATACTTGACTGAAATGATCAGGATCAGCGCCCAGAGGATCAGCGACACCACCCCGAGGATCGCCTCAGGGATGAGCGGCCCGCCATGGGCGGCCGCCTTGACCGCTTCCTTCAGGGCATAAAGAGGACTGGTGCCGATGTCGCCATAGACGACACCGAGCGCGCCCAGTGTGGCGACAATCGGAAGACCTTTGGTGTGTGCCGCTTCACCTGGGCGAGGAACAGTCATTGTTTCCCCCGATCCGCATTTTTTCGCTGCACAGTCTGCATCCGGCCGACGCGAATTGCTAGCGGCGATGTCGGTTGATCTGCGGGTTCACCATCATTACGTCCGGGTTTGAGTGTTCGGTACACACGGGAGGGAATATGGCTCAGTAGAGCCATTCTCAAGTGTCGCACAACCGCCGTTTCGCGACCGCAGTATTTTGCGACACGACAGACCGTTCGTCAAAAGGTGCTACTTCCGCTTTGGGTCCAACTCGGACCTCGAGCCGCGTACCAGCCAAGTCCGTTTGTCCCCCAACAGCCGACATGGGGCAACTGCGTCGACATGTCGGTTTCGTGCCAGGAGCGGCCATGCCAGTCCTAGACCACGGCTCGCCACATCCAGCCGCTCAGTCCATTTGTTGGCAGTGGTTCTTCAGTGCCTAGGCGCCCTTGAACCGCGTGGCATGTCCGAGCCCTTCGTTGCGTCGCCGGCGCTGTAGGAATGCGCGCCGGTGCCGGCGAGCTTGCCGCCATCGACAATCAAATATTCGTCACGGATCGGTCGACCCTCGAACCAGCATTCGAGGATCTCACGGGTTCCGGCGGCATAACGCGCCTGCGCCGAAAGTGAGGTTCCTGAGATGTGTGGCGTCATGCCATGATGCGGCATGGTCCTCCAAGGATGATCCTTGGGCGCTGGCTGGGGAAACCAGACGTCTCCGGCATATCCGGCAAGCTGGCCACTTTCCAAAGCACGAACAATGGCGTCGCGATCGCAGATTCTTACCACGCGCGGTGTTCACGAGGTAAGCGCCGCGCTTCATCTTGGCGATAAGCTTGTCGTTAAAGAGGTTCTCGGTTTCGGGGTGGAGCGGCGCGTTGATGGTTACAACGTCGCAGACCTTGACCATGTCCTCGACATTGGGGTGCCAGACAAGATTCAGTTCCTTCTCCACGGCCTCAGGCAGCCGATGTCGATCGTAATAATGCAGGTGCATATCGAAAGGTTTGAGGCGACGTAAAACGGCAAGACCGATACGGCCGGCCCCAACGGTCCCGACGTGCATGCCCTCGACGTCGTAGGAACGCGCGACACAGTCCGCGATGTTCCAACCACCCTTCACGACCCATTGGTAGGAGGGAATGTAGTTACGAACGAGCCCGAGGATCATCATCACGACGTGCTCGGCGACGCTGATGGAGTTGCAGTAAGTCACTTCGGCCACAGTGATGCCGCGATCAATCGCCGCCTGAAGGTCGACATGGTCGGAGCCGATGCCCGCGGTCAGCGCGAGCTTCAGTTTCTTGGCCTTGGCGATACGCTCGGCCGTGAGATAGGCCGGCCAGAAGGGCTGTGAAATAACGATCTCGGCGATGGCAGCTCACGCTCAAGCACGGAATCGGGACCATCCTTGTCGGAGGTGACGATCAGGGTATGACCGTTGGATTCGAGATACTTCCGCAATCCGAGCTCACCTGACACGCTGCCGAGCAGTGTGCCGGGTTTGAAGTCGATGGCCTTCGGTGTCGGAAGAGTCTGGCCGCCGGGATAGTGGCTGATCTTCGGAATATCATCCCGCGGATAGGACTTCGGGTATCCTTCGACGGGATCATCATAGAGCACACAAACGACCTTGGACATGTCGCGTTCTCCTTCTCATGATCAATCAAGAGGAAACGCAGCGATTGTGCTCTCCGCTTGTTAGATTGTCCATCGGCGTCGGCTGACCGGACCATGGACTCTCTCGCAGACCCGTTCAGAGGCTTGGATCACCTTCCGGTTAGGGTCAAACTCGGAAGTCGGCCCGCCTGAACGGCATGTCCGTTCTATCCCCAACAGCAGACGTTGTCGGACCACTCCAGCATATCCGGGTTGTTTAGGCGACATCGAATGGCTAACTAGTCGGCCTTCGACTATGTCAGCCGCGTCTCATCCTTCAGATACTGCGCCACGCTCGTCCGCGCTGCGGAGTGCTCGAAATTCTGTGCAGTGTCCATCAAGAATGCGAGGAAGCTCGGCGTCAGAGCCTGCTGATTGTAGGGGCCGTAATCTTCTGGCGACAGAATGTAATTCCTGAAGAGCGAAATAAACACTCGGATCATATGCTCCCAATTTTTCTCACGCTTCAGGTCCATCGCCAGATAAAGCTCCTGCATCGCGAAGGACATAAGCGTGAAGAGCGTTCGATAGCGACGATAGCGCGGGATATCCTTCTTCAACTCCGCAAACGCTGTTGGATTTGACCCCAAGTAGAGTATGTCGCTATTTTTTAGAAAAGCGTCCAGCATCTCTCGATAGTGGTTCTTCGCTATCATTACGGCATTGATCTGCCGATTGCTCCTCAATTGTACCCGCGCTGCCAAAATGCCACCCACGATGGAGGCGGCTGGTGCGAGTTTCAAAAGGAAGTCGATGATTTCGGTCCAGCTCACTCCGAACAGCCCTGTAGCCATGCCAACCTCCCCAAATGCGGTGCGTCCGACGGCAGGATGCTAAATTTTGGTAGCCGCGACTACGGGTGTAACTCCCGAGAGAGTGCGCGCTGCAAAACAGCGCGAACTTAATCATCAAAGGCCGACCGCTCGGCGTGTTTTGCTGCGAAGCACGTTTTTGCTCGGCGGCCGTTTAGGTTTCCGAGTACCTGAGCAGTCGGCCTGTGTTTCTTGCTGCGGTGCGCCAAATGTATCGGCTACATCACAGTTGGTACTTTTTCACCTTTACCAGCTTGAGAAGCTGGAACTTCCTCATTTGTCGGAACGCAGCCTCATGAGTTTGCATTGTCCATTTGTTTGTGAGGCCATCATGCGTATCCTTTCGAAAATAATCGCGATTGCCACTATCCCAGCTTGGATTGGGATACATGCAGATTCTGCTGCAGCACAGTCGTTCGATGAGAGATGGTCCATCATTCCGAAGGCACACGCAGAGCCGGCTCCGGAGGCACCCGGCCAAACTAAGCAGGATCCGCACGCGCAACCTCCGGTCGGAGAAGAGCCGACACGTGGTTCGGAAGATCGCTCAGCGCATCGATCCTTCAACCGTGTTTTTTCTGGAAAGGCCTCATACTATTCGTATTCGAGAGGAAAAACAGCGAGCGGTTCCTCATTCGATCGGAATTTGCCAACTGCAGCCCACCGCAGTTTGCCGTTCGGCACCAGAGTTCGCGTCACCGATCCTGCGACCAGCAAATCAGTAGTAGTTCGCATCACCGACCGCGGACCGTGGGTTCGCGGCCGCGTCCTCGACCTTTCGCTCGGCGCCGCGCGCAGCCTAGGGATCACGGATCGTGGCGTGGCCCAAGTTCGCGCTGAGGTGCTTTAGCTTGTGCTGTGCTAAATTTCCAACCTGCGGGTCAACCTTACTTCACTTCAGATTTTCAGCCGCTTCTTTGCCCCTGTTCGAGACGATGTCGAACGTAACCTTAGCGCCCTCGCGCAAGTCGCTGAGCCCAGCCCTCTCGACGGCCGAGATGTGAACGAACACGTCCTTGCCTCCACCGCCGTCCGGCTGGATGAAGCCGTAACCCTTCGTCGCGTTAAACCACTTCACTGTACCAGTCGCCACGTCCGCACTCCCTTTTGAAACACACCGAAAACTTTAGATCGGTTGCCGGGCGCACCGCAAGAAGAAAGCCGGAATGTTATAGTGGGAGCACTTTGCGCCATAGGAATGGCAGCGAGTGCAAACGCTGCGATCAGGGAAGAGCCGGTCACCTATACGGACGGCGAGACCACGATGAAGGGCTTCGTCCTATACGACGATGCAATCATCGTGATGGTGCAGATGCAAGCGGTCTTCTGGCCCCACGGTACTGATGGCTTGTTTTTCGGGCCGAAGGTGACGTTAGGCCGCGAGTTTTCTGGCTGAATGCTCTGCCGCCCAAGCCCATGGCATGAGCTCGTCGAGGCGCGAGGCGGGCCACAGATTGAGGAGCTTGGTCAGCACATCGGTGAGGTAGGCTTGCGGCTCGACGCCGGTTAGTTTGCAGGTCTCAATGAGTGAGGCGATGCAGGCCCAGTTCTCGGCTCCATGATCGTGACCGGCGAAGAGTGCGTTCTTGCGATTGAGCACGATGGGGCGGATGCCGCGCTCGACAATGTTGGTGTCGAGCTCGATGCAGCCATCGTCCAGGAAGCGGGTAAGCCCGTCCCAGTGGTTGAGGCCGTAACGGATCTCGTCGGCGATCTTTGCCTTGACGGAAACGCGCGCAAGCTGCTGCTCAAACCAGGCTTTGAGCGATGCCACCAGCGGCTTGCTCTTGTCCTGGCGCACCTGGCGCCGATCATCTGCGCTCATCCCGCGGATCGTCTTCTCGATCCCATAGAGCGCAGCGATCCGTTCCAGCGCTTCGCTCGCGATCGGCGCATCGCCACCCTTGGCGATGTCGAAGAACCGGCGGCGTAGATGCGTCCAGCAGAAGGCGAGCGTAATGGCCTCGCCGGGGGTGGCGGCAATCTTCTTGTAGGCGGCATAGCCGTCGCATTGCACGATGCCGCGATAGCCCTCGAGCAGCTTGAGCCCGTGGACCGCGCCGCGCCCGGGCGCGTAGCTAAAGGCGATAGCCGGCGGATCGGCCCCGCCCCAGGGTCGGTCGTCCCGGGCGACTGCCCAGAAGTAACCCTGCTTAGTACGGCCGCGACCGGGATCGAGCACGGGTGCGATCGTCTCATCGACCGCGATCTTGGCGGAGGCCAGGATGAACTCGCGCAGGCGAAGATAGACCGGTTTGAGCTCGGCGGCGGCATAGCCCACCCAGAACGCCAGCACGGCCCGCTTGATGTCGATACCCTGGGCGCCCAGCATTTGGGCTTGCCGATAGAGCGGCAAGTGCCAGGCGTATTTGGCAACCAGCACAGAGGCTATCATCGCTTCCGTCTGGTCTAGCAGAGGCTTTTCAGCTTGGGGGCATCGATGCGCAACGCGCTTGGCCGGTTTTTAGCGGCGGCCATTTTCATTGGATTTGCCGTGAATCAATCTGCGACAGGCCGCTGCCGCGGACTTGGGGCTGGTGAGCTCCGGCCCCATCTTGGCCGCAGCGTTTTCGGCGCTAATTCTGTCAAGCAATGGGGCCACAAGCGCAAGCAGCTATCCCTTCGGCGACGAGCCCTACACGCTCGATTGGGGTTATTTCCCCTACTGGGACCACTGGCCCCAGATCCAGTCCGGCTGCTGGAGATGGAATTGGCAGCAATATCAATGGAATGATCATTGCCCTGTTTATGTTGCTCCCAAGGCCTATATGCATCCCCGCGCGCATCGCGCGGCTTTGAGAACAAAGGGCTGAGCGCCGCACACTAGCGGAATCCGAGCTCTCACGGATTTCGCCCATCAAGCTTCAAGGTGGGATCGGATCAGCCGGTCGTCTTGACGCGCGTGAACGTTCCGCGGCTAAAGGCGACGCTAGGTGCAAGAATCAAATCGGGGGCTGAGGCTGGTGATCGACTGAATTGCATGCCTTAAACAGCAACTAGAAAACGACTTCGCTGGACGTATTGCAACCAGTCGCCCTTTACGTGCTGCTTGCCGAACGTCACCATATCCTGGCGCCGGTGAACAGGAGCAGGCCCAGCGCCAACCGCGCTCTACTGGATCTAACCGAGCGAAGCGAACGGAGACGATGCGCGAGCCAACCGCCGCAAGCATGAAGTTCGTATGCATTAAGTCTTTGTTTTCCTGGCGCTCGGTGCGGTGGCCGCGGTCGGTTTTCCCGTCTGCTGGTTTGCCCTACCGAAAACGCGCGCCGATGGGCATATAGCCCGGTCGGGGGCAGACGGCGCTGACGCTCTCGGCTATCGCTGCCTATGATTTTCAACCCGCTATGGAGCCAAAGCGACGATGTCGCCGCACGAAGCAATCCCGTCCTTTAGCGTCGTGGTCCTGGCCACCGCCGGCGTCATCATCAGACCTTTTCGTCTTCCGGAAGCGGTCTGGGCGCTCGCGGGCGCGGTCGCGTTGTTGTTGTTCGGATTGTTGCCCCTTGACGATGCGGTAAGGGGTGTCGCCAAGGGAATCGACGTCTATCTGTTCCTGATCGGCATGATGTTGATTGCAGAACTCGCGCAACGCGAGGGTCTGTTCGATTATCTCGCGGCCTTTGCGGTCGAGCATGCGCGCGGCTCTCCACAGCGGCTGTTTCTGCTGGTCTACGCGGTGGGTATCCTCGTCACAGTGTTCCTGTCGAATGACGCCACCGCCATTGTGCTGACACCTGCGGTCTATGCGGCAACGCGGGCCGCCGGCGCAAAGCCCCTGCCCTATCTTTTCGTTTGCGCGTTTATTGCGAACGCGGCGAGCTTCGTGCTGCCCATCTCCAATCCTGCGAACCTCGTGGTGTTCGGCGACCGCATGCCGCATCTGGGGGAATGGTTGCGCCAGTTCGCCTTGCCATCACTCGCCGCCATTCTCGCGACCTTTATCGTGCTCCGGCTGACTCAGCATCGCGCGCTCAAGGAGGAGAGGATTGAAGCCAGCGTCCCCACCCCGCATTTGAGCCACGGCGGCAAGCTTGCCGCGATCGGAATTGCGGCCATCGGCGCGGTGCTGGTAACGGCTTCCGCACTCGACATTCGGCTCGGCTTGCCCACCTTCATCTGCGGCCTGATCACGACGGCGACGGTGCTTGCGCTCAGCCGCCAGTCGCCTTGGCCCGTCCTGAAAGGAGTTTCGTGGAGCGTGATTCCCCTGGTGGCGGGGCTGTTCGTGATGGTGGAAGCGCTGGTGCGAACCGGCGTGATCGGCCATCTCAGTGTCCTGCTGCGCGACGCCGTCGCGCAATCGCCGGCACGGACCGCGTGGGGCGCAGGCCTCATCACGTCGATTGCCGACAACATCGCCAACAACCTGCCCGTCGGTCTTGTTGCCGGCTCGGTTGCGGCCCAGAATCATCCTCCTCCACAGGTCGTAGGCGCCATGCTGATCGGCGTCGATCTCGGACCGAATTTGTCGGTTACCGGTTCCCTCGCGACCATCCTGTGGCTCGTGGCGTTGCGACGCCAGAAAATCGAGGTAACCGCCTGGCGCTTCCTGCAGATCGGTGCGTTGGTGAGCCCGCCGGCACTTGTCGCCGCGCTCGCGGCTTTGATCTGGTGAGTAGAGCCAATCTCAAGATGCCATCGCAATACTAGTTTCCGGAGGGGCGGATCGTCGGGTCTATGCTGCCGACCCTCGAAGGATCCCAAATGCTCTCGGGGACCCAGCCGTCGCCGTAATAGAAAGGCAGCACCTGATGGTAGACGCGGGCTCCGCGATAGACCCTTGGGGCGTAGGCTGGGCCATAGCCGTAGGCTGGCCCGTAATAGCTCGGCCCGTACCCGCGATCATATTGCGCGGATGCCGGGCCCGTGAGGGCTGCGGTAACGATAGCCATCGCGCTGAGTGTTTTGATGTTCATCGGATTACTCCGTTAACCTGGCGAGACCTTCCTGGGGCGTTCCCTTTGCAAAACCCGGCTCTATGAAAGGCGTTCCTGCATTCAAGTGAACGTGAGGCTTGCAAGTGAACGTTAGGCTTGCGTGCCTATCGGCCTCCTCGCGGTTCCTGCTGCATCTTACCTAATGTTCATTTTCATTTTTTGAAGATCGGGCGTTGTCTTGTGGCAAGGGCGACGGCGCAGCTTTGCGGTTGAATTCAACGCAGGAGAACACGATGCGACGTTGCTTCATCTTTGCCATCATGCTCCTCGGCACCACGACAGCCCACGCTCAAACCGGTGCGCCCGTGGGTGGAGTGACCGCCGATCCACTCAGCGTACCGACATTGGCATTGCCGCCGGTGTCATCGCCTTCGTCAAGATCGGCATCCGGCACTACATCGGGATCGACAACGACGAATGGATCGGCGGTCGGAGGCACGGGAGCAATAAGCGCGCCTGCGTCGACGAACCCTCAGTCACCGCTGATATTGCCCGGTGAGATACCGGACACCTCCACGCAGGCGGCGAGCACCACCGCGACAGCGCCCGGCGCTTCCTCACCCATGTGCCCGCCTCCGGTCCCCTCATCCGACGGGGGCTCTGCAAACCTGAGCGAGATCGCCGGCGTGCCGATTAATGGATGCTGAGTTACTTGCGGTGACGCCTTGGGCATTGACGCGTTCATTCCATATCGATGGCATTCGAAATACGCCCGTTCTCATCGAGAAATAGGCCGATAATGCCGCATAGCGCCGATCCTCAGCTCCCGAAAATGACGGACCATTTCACTCCTCGCGCGGTGTGTCAGCCAACGATGTGTCAACCACCGATCGGAGCATGGGCGGATTGGCGCCCTTCAGGAAATTAAGTACAGCAAAAAACGGCCCCGGCCGCCCAGGGAGAGCACCGGAGCCGTCAGTCTCCCCCCAGGGACGAGGCATCTTTGTTCCGAGGAGGAGGCCCCAATATACGTCAGGCGACATGCGCTTGCTGAGGGCAAATGAACTAGTCTGAATTCTCTAAAGGCCCCCAGTGCGCCTGGCGCAATTCAAAATTTGGTGGAAGCCGCCAGAGACGATGGGCGTTAATCGAGAAGCCAGATGATCGCCGCGGCAAGCGGGAGGCCGATACCCAACGACCAGCCAATGATTAACGCAACCGCCAAAACCAAACCTACCCCGGCCCGCAACTCATGCCATGACATGCCGCTGCTCCCTCAAGCCCGCGATCCGCGAATCAGCCAACGAGGCAAATTGTAACAGGTTGAAGTAGTCGGCTTAATGCCTGAACGACTCAATGCCGGTTGGCATCCATAAATTGGATAGCCGACTCCGATATCTCGCCGTACTCAACGACGCGGCGGCGCAATTCGTCGGCAATATCGACGGTTACATCCCGGCACCAGCCTTCAGCGGTATTGAAGGCGACGATGCGGACCGGGTTGCTGAACTCGCCCTCTACCAGATCACGGATCAGCGTCTCACGATCAGTGGCGTCTTCGTCAGTCTCGCGCCACGATCTGCCGAGACGGCCAAAATCCTCCAGCACGAGGTAAGTATCCTGTTCTGGCCCATGATGGGGCGCGATGGATGGCGAGGTATGCATTACTAAATCCTCCGAAACCAGCCGGCATGATCAATCATCATTCTCCTGTCCGGCAGACCGCCTAACGCAAGACAGTCCAGACCGAGGTCTTCGCCAAGAGCGGCCTGCGATACCGTTCAGGAACCGAAACCTGGGCAGTCGCAACACCAAGCGGTGACTCGATAAAGGTTCCAGTCCACGCCAACACCTGGATCACCCGGCTAATCGCTTGATGCTTGCGCATGTCTCCGCCTGTGTGATCGCTTGAAGGCGAGAGCTGCAAAACAGCCCCGGCCTGCGCTGCACCGGGGCCTCAGTGGTACAAGAATGAGTACTGTAGACTTAGCTTGTTCGGTAGCAGTGTTCCCGGTGCGTCTATCACGAGCGCAAAGGGAAGTGGTTCGGCGGCGTTAGTGGGACCCTCGCTAGCGGTTCGTTCTCGACATTCTCTGGCAATACTGTTCGCAGCTTTGCGCGATAGTTGATTTCTGGCATGTCGCCATGCACTTATCCATTGAAAAGCCGCTCTTTTGGGAAGTGCCTTGAGCCGATGCCGGCGTGACGCTGGCGATTCCCAGCGCAAGCATTGCGACGATGAATGCCGGAATCCGATGCATTGAATCCCCCATGAGTGAACGGCTCATAAGCGTCTAATTTCGCCCATCTCCCCACCGTTAAGTCAACGCGACAATTTGGTCCACCAACAGCCGACCATCGTGGCAGATTTCCCGTCCCAAGCGAACATCAGCGCCTCGCTTGCCGCAGGCTGAGCAAATAAACTGGGCTCGAGATGAGACAATCGAACATCATCGGGTCATTGGTCAGCGCTGATCGCGTTGTGATGGCTACAGCGATTATCCGCGCAATAGACCAGGATCCCGCGTACACCGGAGCTGCGCATCTTCAGCGAAGGTGGTCTTTTGTGCGCGGGCTGACATGCCCCATGATTGCGCCGATCAACCCCAGAGCGAAGCCGCTGGGGATTGATGCCGAAATTTGGATAGACGCCAATGTTCGAAAGTCGGCGGCCAGTGGGAATGCTCAATTTCTGCGCTGGGCCTAACCTCAGTTACAGGCAAGGCTTAAGCCACGATTGAAGCTGATGCGTGCCATACACAGCGCGCAATTCTCAGAAATCGCGCCACTCAATCAGATTACAGCGCAGGCGCCGCCGGTCGATCTCTATCCGCAAACGCTCTGCCTGTTGCCTGGCGGCTTCGCCTGCAAAGCGATAGCGATTTCCCGTGGCCAGATCCGCAGCGACCTGTTGCCGGATATCTTCATAGAAACGCAAAATGCTTTCGTCAGATAAAAATTCAATGCCCATGGTACGGCCCAGCTCCGCCTAATTTGCAAAAGAGCAGGATACGCCGAGGCATGCCGCTCCGTCGCCAATCCGTCGCCACTGGCTTGTGGACGGCCGGTGCAAACTTTCAGCAGGACAACGCCGGCGGTACTTCAGTCCCCGCGTGGCAAGGGCAGAATGGTGGTGATGGATGCCAAGGGGCGTGGTAGCTGATCACACCTACAGCCCTAATTTAAATTCTGCAGATTGCGCGCTATAAAAGCGTGGGCGAAACTAAGTCAAACTGCTGGGAGGAAATCGATGAAGCAGAGCCGTATGAAAATTTTAGCCGAGACAGGCAAGCTTTCATGCTTTGCCGTGTTTTTGCTGTGCGCGGGCAGTGTGCAGGCCGGCGAACCGCAATACAAGGTCGACGCTTCCACGTTCCAATGCATCACCAAGATGACGCCGGTAAAGCACTTCTTTGTCGACAATCTGGCCGGCAATCTGGCAGGCACCGTCGATGTGGCCCGAGCGGGAAAGGGCCAATTTCCCGAGGGAACCTTGCTGCAGCTAATCCCTAACGAGGCCATGATCAAACAACAGAAGGGATTCAGCCCGGGGACGAACGATTGGGAGTTCTTCGCCCTCGAAACCGACAAGAACGGCACGAAAATTGTCAGCCGCGGAGCGGAGGAAGTTAACAACTTCCTGGGACTCAATTGCTTCGAATGCCACAAGGCGGTGCGGACGGAATTTGACCTCGTCTGCGAGCAAGATCATGGCTGTGCTCCGTTGCCGCTCTCACGCCAAATGTTCCACGCCATCCAGCACACCGATCTGCGTTGCCCGCCGGAGCAGCTCAGCGCCGAGGACGCCGCCGCGCTGAAAGAACTTGGGCCGGTGATAGACCAGCTCAAGAACGAGGCCGCCGCGAACAAGAAATGACGCTTTTGACGTTGGCTCAAAATCAGGCGTGGGGCTTCGGTCCCGCGCCCATGCTCGTTCTCCAGCGCTACCAGTATCGTCTTTCCGCGACTTATTGCCCGCAATAGCGCTCGCACCGTTTCTTCCCGGATGCCTACGTCAGCCTTCGCAATTGAGGGGCGCTCGACGACTTGAGGCGCATCGGGGAAGATTGACTGCGGAACTTAAATCTCTCCCAGGCCCCTTGTGACGCGAGCGTGTTGATCGCGCGGTTAGATAACGAAATCACCATCATCGATGGCGGGCCTTTCGCGGCTGAATACGGCGGCGGCCTCGCCGATTTAAGGCGCGGGCTTCACGCCAAGCGAGAGATAATTCGGCAGTGTTGCAGCCGCGCCCGTTCTCAGAATCGTCCGTTGTTGCCATCATCGATTCCAACCGCCGATCTTGGACGGACGAGCACTATATGGAGCAAGTAATTCAATGGTTGGTCAACGCAGGCCTGCCGCGCTGTGAGCGAAATCCATCCAGAACCAGCTGAAAAGGACATCGCTGCTGAGGCAATCGACCTTGTGTTGCACGAGGTGGAGGCCGCGCGACGTGACCTCCGCATGACCCGCTTCCGTCTCCAGCAGGCGGAAGCCCTTCGTAGGTTTGATCGAGCCAAAGTTAGCGTTGCTGGTCTGGTGCAGCCCCGGAACCGCAAGAAGAGCACTCGCCGCGTATCTAAGCGTCCCGCCGGCAAGCGCCGTTAACTTCCAATCGAAGTCCGGCCGAACGCCTTGGACTGCCACAAGCCGTGGAGTGAAACGCGCGACCTGCGGACAAGCGGTGCAGATCTGCAACACACGATGATGAGCGCGGAGCCTCAAGGCTCGCAACGGACGCCGGCTGGTCCCGTGCTCTGCTTTTCCCTGGAACCGCTGACTATCGCTGCGCCGGCAAATTGCGCCGACGAATGCGACGTCGAATCCGCTCGCGCGTCTTAACGAGTGTCCGCAGTGCGATACGCAACTTTGATCTGCTGCTCGCCATTGCCACCCCTCTAACTGGCGTACCCCAGCTTTATCTCGGGATTGGAACGATTCCGATAGTGTGTGGCGGCAACAGGGCGAGCTTTTGTTCTCGTTGAGTCAAAAAAATACGCCGTCGGGCTCGAAATGTCTTGTGCCGGCGGCGCCCTGCTACCGGACCCTGCGGTCCCCAGCGTCACCAGATCTAGCAGGACCTACGCCATGAAAGTATGAACCGGCACACCAAGCGAGAGATAAATTCGACAGTGTTGCAGCCACGCATGTTCTAAGAATCGCCCGTTGTTGCCATCATCGATCCCAACCAGTTCACTCCAGCGCACTGGCCAGGCTCGGCACGCTGCGGCGGTGGGCGGTGTGCCGAGCCGCCGAACACGGGCTTACCATCAGCCAAATCCTCAGGTTCCCCGATATCGTTTCGCGGCCGATGCCAAACGATGGCATGCCCGAGGATGCTGCCGCTGGCAGCGAAGGAGGATGGGAGGACGATTGCCAAGATGCCACGGCGGCACGTTCCCGAAATGACGGGAGATCAAGGTGCGCACGTCCAGGGCTAGTCGCGCCAGCCATGGCTGCGCTGATCGCTGACGACGAGACGTTCCCGATCTACGAGACTCCCACCGACGCGCGCCGCTGGTGGATCGCTCAGACCCGCAGATTTCCCCGTGGGTTTTCGCGGCTTGGATGCGGTAGCACGATTGTCGCCTCTGCCATGGCGTATCTGCGGCGAATGGACTTTGGTGCAAGCCCCTTGGCATGCGCCAGCAACGTGGGACGTGCGCAAAGGTCAGCAGCTAGCCCGATCTTGATCTATCGCTAGGGAACTAGTCCTGCGCTCACGCTCGTCTGATCTGCCGCCGCGTCAAATTCCACGGCGAGCCTAAGCCAATCTTCGGCAATCAATAGCCAAGCATCGCGATCTTCCGGCGTTCGAGCATGAGTAGCCCGGTCAAGGCACTCCTTGGCTAACTGGCGATATCGGTGGGCAGACATACAAACCTCAAAAATCACTATGCAGAAAAAATAGTGGGCGAGAGGGTCAAAACTCCCTCGCCAAAGTTCACGCCGCGACATTCGTCGCTTCCCATGGTCTTCCCGACGGCAATGCTAGGGAAGATTTGACACTCAAAACCATCTAAGTTTGATCTAACTGGTCGGAGCGGCGAGATTTGAACTCGCGACCCCTAGTCTCCCAGTTTTAGAGAAGTGG
>Ga0210399_10002656_pt1 | contig 13931 bp, 9 predicted proteins | sample IncBWC14MmetaG_FD_150865 | JGI IMG/M metagenome (GOLD analysis project Ga0210399, IMG submission 150865) | Forest soil microbial communities from Barre Woods Harvard Forest LTER site, Petersham, Massachusetts, United States - Inc-BW-C-14-M | ecosystem: Environmental > Terrestrial > Soil >... | reverse complement strand
CCCCATACGTCGGCGGGGCGCGTACCAACGGCCGCAGCGTACCGGTTTTTTGCCCAGGAGATTGCCTCGCAGGCCACTATCACCGCAGTGGATCGCGAATGGATCCAACGGGAGATGGGAGGCGCCACCAGCGCAGCGGAAATCACCGAGCGCGCCGGGCACGTGCTGGCGGAGGTTTCCAATGGCCTCGGCATCATTGTCTCGCCACCATTGGGCAAAACCGTTTTGGAACACGCGCGGATGTGGCTCCTCCCGGACGGTCGGGTTGTGGTGGTATTGATCTCGCCTGGTGGAAATACGCGGGACAAGATTCTGCGACCCGTCCGGTTGTTCACGCAAACGGAACTGGACGCGACCGCCGACTTTTTGAACCGCCACTATTCCGGCTGGACGCTCGAAGCGATTCGCGCCGATCTCTTGCAGAAGCTGGCCACGGAACGCGAGCGCTACGAAGGCATGGCCCAGAGCGCCCTGACGTTGTGCGATCCGGCCGTCTTGGGAGATGAGTCCGCCCTGCACGTGCATGTCGAAGGAACGGCACAGATTATCGGAGGCACCGAATTTGTGGATCAAGCGCAGTTGCGCGACTTGCTCGCGGCCATTGAAGAGAAACACCGGTTGGTGACTGTGCTGAACGCGTGCATCGAGACACCAGAACCGGTACACGTGCAAATCGGTGTGAAAGAAATCTCCGAAGCAGGCGAAAATCTGGCTCTGATCAGTGCCGCCTACACGCGTCACGATCTGGTACAAGGTTCCCTTGGCGTGCTCGGACCGACGCGCATGCATTACGAACGCGCCATGACCGCCGTCGCCTACGTGGCGCAACTCTTCAGCGAAGCACTGAGCAAGACGTGAGAAATTTTTGGCACCGGAGCAGTGAGAAAGTGAGCGACCAGGAAGTGAAGATCAATCTCAATAGCAACAAGGACGACGACGAGGCGAACGCCGAACAATCGGCGGAAGCGCAAGCCATTGCTGCGGATGCGGGGAAAGCGGAGGCGGAGGTCGCCAAACTAGGCGCTGACCTCGAAGAGTTGCGCCAGACGTTGCTGCGGCGTCAAGCCGATTTCGACAACTACCGCAAGCGCATCGAAAAAGAACGGTTTGAAGATTCCAAGCGCGCCACGGCTCGCGTGATCGAAGGCCTCGTTCCAGTGATCGACGGCTTTGAACACGCTCTGGCGGCGCACCGTGAGACTGAATACGACAATTACCGCAAGGGGTTCGAGCTCATCTACAAGCAGCTTTTGGATAACCTCACCAAGCTGGGAGCCGAACGCATCGATCCCGTCGGAAAATCTTTTGATCCGCACTTGCATCAGGCGGTTGATCGTGCTGAAACAACCGACCACGCGGACGGCACAATCCTTCAGGTGTTTCAACCGGGATACGTTTTTCACGGACGCGTGCTACGCCCCGCCATGGTACGTGTAGCGGTGCATCCGAGTCCCGCATCGAAAGAAGCAGTCAATTAAAGGAGATCGATATTTTCCATGGCCAAGGGGAATCAACGCGATTATTACGAAGTTCTGGGCGTGACGCGCACTGCCGCCGTCGAGGAAATCAAGTCCGCCTACCGCAAAGCGGCGCTGAAGTGGCATCCCGACCGCAATCCGGAAAACAAATCCGAGTCGGAAATAAAGTTTCGCGAGTGCACGGAAGCCTACAGCGTGCTCAGCGATGCCCAGAAGCGCCAGATTTACGATACGTACGGTCATGCCGGCCTTTCGAGCACCGCCGGTCAGGGATTTGATAACACTGCCTTCCAGGATTTCCACGACATCTTCGGAGATTTTTTTGGCTTCGAAGATTTGTTTGGAGGGGGTGGCACTCGTCGCGGTCGGAGCCGCGCCCAGCGCGGCGCTGATTTGCGCTACGACATGACGCTCACCTTCGAGGAAGCTTCCGCGGGAGTAACCACGAAGATCAAGCTGCCGCGACAGGAATTTTGCGAAGCTTGCAACGGCACCGGCGCGAAAAAAGGCACCGGCGTTCAAGCTTGCCAAACGTGCGCTGGCCGTGGGCAACTTGCCTACCAGCAAGGATTTTTCACCATCACGCGCACATGCCCGGCGTGCCAGGGTGCGGGACAGATTGTGAAAGAGCGCTGCCAGGAATGCCGTGGCCAGGGGCGCATGGAGCGCGAAAAAACCATCGAGCTGCGCATTCCGCCGGGTGTGGACACCAGCACCCGCCTGCGTGTCGCTGGCGAAGGCGAGCCCGGGCCGAATGGCGGACCGGCGGGCGATTTGTATGTGGTACTCGAAGTCAAGGAGCATCCGTTTTTCGAGCGGCGCGGCGCGGATTTGTATTGCACGATTCCTCTGAGCATCGCGCAGGCGACTCTCGGCGCGGAATTGCAAGTCCCGGGACTTAGCGGGGAAGAGAAGCTAAAAATTCCTGAAGGCACTCAGAGCGGCGCTGTTTTCCGCATCAAGGGCAGGGGACTGGCCGATCCGCGCGGGGGCGGCAAAGGCGATTTGTACTATCACGTACGTGTGCTGACGCCCACGAAGCTGACCCGCGAACAACGCAAGTTGATGGAACAACTCGGCTACACCATCAGAGTCGATAACAAGCCCGCGGATCGTGACTCCTCGATCTTCGACAAGGTCAAAGACATCTTCGGCTAGTCCAGGCGGCTTCCGGTTTTTCTTCTCTACGACACTTCGGTGCCTTCTCGGTCTGGAGCGTCATCTTTTTCTCTTCCTGGCTCCCAGCCGCCAGCACCATATCTAGGCTAGAATCTCCCCGTGCGGAGAAGATTCTTCGTTGAACAATTTGCCGGTGAGTCTGCCGTCATGGAAGGCGAAGCGGCGCATCACCTCGGACGCGTGTTGCGTGCCCAAGCCGGCCAGCTCTATGAACTGAGCGACGGAGAACGCGTCTGGCTAGGCCGCATCGAGATCGTCGACCGCGACCGCGTACAGTTCGCCCTGGTCGAAGAGTTGCCTGCCAACCACCCCAGCGTGGACGTCACGCTGCTTCTTTCCGTAGTGAAATTTGACGCCTTCGAATGGGCGCTTGAAAAAGCCACTGAACTGGGCGTCAGCACGATCGTTCCGCTCGCCGCCGAGCGCAGCGAGAAGGCCCTCCTGGCAGCCGCGGCTAAGCGAGCCGCGCGGTGGAAGAAAATCCTGCTGGAGGCCTCGCAGCAATCCCGGCGCGTCCGCGTTCCCATTCTGCGGTCGGTGAGTCCGCTCGACGAAGCTTTTTCGGATGATGCGGCTGGCATCCGTCTCTGCCTCTCAGAGCGTGCCGATGCGCCGCCCCTGAAGACTGTGCTCGCCACGGCTAAGGGCTTGTCGGCGACACTGGCAATTGGCCCGGAAGGTGGTTGGACGGATAAAGAACTAGGAGTCGCGGGCCAGAATAGGTTTAGCGAGGTTTCCCTGGGCCGGCTGATCCTGCGCACGGAAACCGCCGTCATCGCCGCACTCTCCTCGCTGAACTACGCCCTTGGGGGCGATTGAGCAAGGCGGGCGCCATTCCCAAATCCCTTCTGCCAGCTGGCAAAGATTGGGCTTGGGGAGCAACGAACGGCGTGGTCGGCGAATCTCACTAAATGGTGGCCGCCGCCTTCTGTCTCGCCAGGCCACCTTGCGATAAATCGCATCTGGCGCGCGCCGCGATGGGCATGCTATAAATACAAGACAGCAAAAATGGATAGACTGCACGAGAAAAAACCCGCGAACTCGGCCTCCCCAGAGACCCTGGTTCCGGCCGCATCTTCTGTTGTGGCTACCGGGCAGGTAGCGCCAAATCTGAGGAACGAGCCGCCGGGTCTCGGCAAGGCAGTCGAGCGCTCCGGGCCGCCGCACTCCTTGCGCAACGAAATTCGCGTCTGGACCCGCGATCTGCTCATCGCCATCGGCCTGGCCCTGGTCATCATTGTCTTCCTGTACCAGCCGGTAAAAGTCGAGGGCACCAGCATGGCCCCGCTGCTTTCCGACCAAGAGCGCATTTTCATCAACAAATTTGTTTATCGTTTCGAGCCGGTTCAGAGGGGCGACGTGGTGGTCTTCTGGTATCCGCTGGATCACTCGAAATCCTTCATCAAGCGCGTGGTCGGCTTGCCGGGCGAAACCGTGGAAATCCGCCAGGGCGCCGTATACGTCAATGGAAAAATTGTGCCTGAACCTTACGTTCCGCCCCAGTACGAGGACCTGAGCGATTTTCCGCCGGTGACCGTGAAGAAGGACAGTTATTTTGTGATGGGAGATCACCGCATCAGCTCCAACGATTCGCGCGTCTTCGGTCCGGTCGGCAGGCAGTTCATTTACGGACGCGCCGTCTTTGCCTACTGGCCCGTGGATCATTTCGGCTCGCTTTCGACCACCGAGGCCAACACCAAGTGAGTGTCACCTTTTGATGAAGACTATGGGAGGACCCACTGACCGAAGTTCAGCACCGACCTGCGATACTCGCGCTGGAAGACGGGCGCATCTTTAACGGACGCGCGGCAGGCGCGATCACGCGCCGCGGCGGCGAAGTCGTTTTCAACACCAGCCTCACCGGTTATCAGGAAGTTTTCACCGACCCCAGCTACGCCGGGCAAATTGTTTGTCTGACCTATCCGCACATCGGCAATGTTGGCGCCAACCTCGAAGATGAGGAATCCTCGCGGCCGTACATCGAATCGCTTGTCGTGCGGGAATTCTCGCAAGTCACTTCTAACTGGCGTTCCGCGGAAACCACTCAGCTGTATTTGAACCGTCACAAGATTCCCGTCATCTGGGACATTGATACGCGCGCGCTGGTGCGCCACATTCGCAATGTCGGCGCTCTGCGCGGCATGGTAGCGACGGATGGCACGCCCGCCGAACAATTGGTTTTCGAAGCCAAGCAACTTCCTGGCATGGCCGGGCAGGAACTTGCCAGTCGCGTCACCTGCGGCAAATCGTATAGCTGGGAAAAAGGCTCCGTCGAGATTGCCATCTCACCCTGGTCCGAACAGATGGGCGAATCCGACGCGGTCGCCGAGACCCGCAAACATCGCGTTATAGCCTACGACTACGGAATCAAGCAAAATATTTTGCGCCTGCTTGTGGACCACCACTGCGAAGTCTATGTCGTCCCCGCGCAGACTTGCGCCGAAGACGTTTTGGAGATGAAGCCCGACGGAGTTTTTCTGTCCAACGGCCCGGGCGACCCGGAGCCGATCACTTACGCCGTGGAAACGATTCAAAAGCTCATCGGCCGGGTGCCGGTCTTCGGCATTTGTCTCGGTCACCAGTTGTGCGGTCTGGCGCTCGGCGGAAAAACATTCAAGCTGAAATTCGGCCATCACGGTTCGAATCATCCGGTAAAGAATCTTTTGACCGAACAGGTAGAAATCACCGCGCAGAATCACGGCTTCTGCGTGGATCCCGAATCGCTCCCATCCAGCGAAGTCGAAATCACGCATGTGAACCTGAATGACGGCACCAACGAAGGCATGCGGCACAAGTCCAAGCCGCTTTTCAGCGTGCAGTATCACCCGGAAGCCTCGCCCGGCCCGCACGATTCGCACTACTTGTTCACCCAGTTCACCGATTTGATGAAGGAATTCGCGCAGCCAGGGAGTTCGCGCCGCTGAAAAGGTCCACGGGAGAATATGCCGAAGCGGAAAGATATCAAGAAAATTCTGATTATCGGGTCGGGCCCGATTGTTATCGGCCAGGCTTGCGAGTTCGATTACTCCGGTGCGCAGGCGTGCAAGGCCCTGCGCGCCGAGGGCTACGAGGTGGTGCTAGTTAATTCGAATCCCGCGACCATCATGACTGACCCGGAGCTGGCGCATCGCACCTACATCGAGCCGCTAACGAAGGAATATATCGAGGAAATTATCTCGCGGGAGAGACCGGATGCCTTGCTGCCGACTGTCGGAGGTCAAACAGCCCTGAATCTGGCTGTGGAGCTTTCTGAAAGCGGCATCCTCGAAAAATACAAAGTGGAAATGATTGGCGCTTCGCTCCGCGCCATCAAGGTCGCGGAAGACCGCCTGTGGTTTAAGGATGCCTGTCGCAAGATTGGCCTGGAGGTGCCAGCGTCCGCGCTGGTAAATAATGCGAAGGACGCCTTGCGCCTTTGCGACCAGCTGGGATTCCCGCTGGTGATTCGCCCGTCGTTCACGCTGGGCGGCACCGGTGGCTCCATTGCCTATAACAAGGAAGAGTTTGGCGAAGCCATCGCGCATGCGCTGGACATGAGTCCCGTGCACGAAGCGCTGGTGGAAGAATCCGTCCTCGGCTGGAAGGAATACGAACTCGAAGTGATGCGCGATTTCCGCGACAATTTCGTGGTGATCTGCACCATCGAAAACTTTGACCCCATGGGCGTGCACACCGGCGATTCCATCACTGTCGCTCCCGCGCAGACGCTCACCGACAAGGAATTTCAGCGCTTGCGCGACGCGAGCGCCGCGATTATCCGCGAAGTGGGTGTCGAAACCGGCGGCTCCAACGTGCAGTTCGCCGTCAATCCTGAGAACGGACGCATGGTTGTGATCGAAATGAATCCGCGCGTCTCGCGCAGCTCGGCGCTGGCCAGCAAAGCTACCGGCTTTCCGATTGCGAAAATCGCAGCGCGACTGGCGGTTGGCATGTCACTGGATGAAATTCCCAACGACATCACCAAGAAGACGCCAGCATGTTTCGAGCCCACCATCGACTACGTGGTGGTGAAAATTCCCAAATGGCAGTTTGAAAAATTTCCCGGTGCCGACAGCACTCTCGGGACACAAATGAAGTCTGTCGGCGAAGTCATGGCCATTGGCCGCACCTTCAAGGAGGCTCTGCAAAAGGGAATCCGCTCGCTGGAGCCGAGCACTCCGTGGCGCGCGCCATCGGAAACCCCAGATTCGCTGCTACGTGAAAAATTAGCAACGCCGAGGCCAGATCGCATCCACTGGCTGCTGACGGCTATGGAGCGCGGACTTCCCGCGCAAGAGATTTGCGAGTTGACTAAAATCGATCCCTGGTTCATCCACCAAATTGAAGAGTTGACGGCCATGAACCGGCGCGCCGCTGCCGTAACTGTCGAGACGGCTTCGAAGGAGCTTTTGCGCGAAGTGAAGCGCCACGGCAGCAGCGACGAGCAATTGGCGCAAATCTGGCGGACCACGTCGGCTTCCGTGCGTTTGCAACGCGCGCGTTATGGCGTAACCCCGGTGTTCAAGCGCGTCGATACCTGCGCGGCGGAGTTCGAATCGTTCACCCCATACCTCTATTCCACCTACGAGGACGAAGACGAATCGGATGCCCAAGGGGGCTTCAAGGTCATGATTCTGGGCAGCGGGCCGAACCGCATCGGCCAGGGAATTGAATTTGATTATTGCTGCTGCCATGCCGCGTTTGCGCTGCGCGAAGATGGTTTCGAAACCATCATGGTGAATTGCAATCCCGAGACGGTCTCGACGGACTACGACACTTCCGACCGCCTTTATTTCGAACCCCTCACACTAGAAGATGTTTTGGCTATCGTGGAGCGAGAAAAGCCCCAGGGGGTGATCGTTCAATTCGGCGGGCAAACTCCGCTGAATCTGGCGCTGGAATTGAAACGCAACGGCGTGCCGATCGTGGGCACAGCCCCGGAATCGATCGATTTGGCGGAAGACCGCCGCCGGTTCGGGCGTTTGCTCGACGAACTGAAGATTCCGCAGCCGCGCAACGCCACCGCGTTGGTGCCGGAAGAAGCCGCTCGTGTAGCCGGAGAGATTGGTTTGCCAGTCCTGGTCCGGCCGAGCTACGTACTCGGTGGCCGCGCCATGGTGATCGCGTACGACGTGAACACGGTGCAGGACTACGTCGCGCAAGCGGCGCTGATGGGACCGGCACGGCCCGTCCTGATCGATCAATTTCTCGAGGAAGCGACAGAAATCGACGTCGATGCGCTGGCTGACGGAACGGACGTAGTCATCGGCGGAATCATGGAGCACATCGAAGAAGCCGGAGTACATTCCGGCGATTCTTCCTGCGTGCTGCCGCCCGTGAGCTTGTCGCCCGCGATTCTCGACACCATCCGCGAATACACCAAACGTCTGGCTTTGGCCTTGAAAGTCGTCGGATTGATGAACGTACAGTACGCGATTCAACGCGACACCGTCTTTGTACTGGAAGTAAATCCACGCGCTTCGCGCACCGTCCCGTTTGTCAGCAAAGCGACTGGCGTGCCGCTGGCGAAGGTTGCAGCGCGTTTGATGACCGGAAAGAAATTGGCGAACATGAACTTGCCAATTGTGTGGCACAACGAAGTTGCTGAAATTGCCGTGCACGAATTTTATTCTGTGAAATCGCCAGTGTTTCCCTTCAATAAGTTTCGTGGCGTCGATACCATCCTTGGCCCGGAGATGCGCTCGACCGGCGAAGTCATGGGGATTTCGACATCCTACGGACTGGCGTTCGCCAAGGCTCAGCTTGCGGCAGGGCAGCGTTTGCCGCGCAAGGGTACCGTTTTTCTAAGCGTCAACGATCGCGACAAAAAGCATCTGGGGACTCTCGGAAAAGAGCTATCGTCGCTTGGTTTCCACTTGCTTGCCACGCGCGGAACCGCGGCTGCGCTGGAATCCGCCGGCATCGAAGCTGAAGCGGTATTCAAAGTGAATGAAGGCCGGCCGAACATTGTGGACCTAGTGAAAACAGGCAAGATCGATCTGGTGATCAACACTCCGCTGGGCCGCGAATCGTTCTATGACGAAAAGTCGATCCGCCGCGCGGCGATCCGCTATAACATACCGTGCATCACCACGCTTGCCGCCGCGCATGCCGCCGCTCGCGGTATTCGCGCGCTTCTCGAGCAGGGCACGGAAGTCGCCGCGCTCCAGGACCTGCATCGCGGGCAAGCCGCCGCTTCCGGCGTGCCTGCCTCAGGAGACTAAGCCGTGATCTTTTCCGGTGTTTTCGCCGCTTTAACCACGCCTTATGCGCATGACGGGTCGGTTTCTCTCTCTGATCTAAAACACAACGTTCACCGTTATAACCAGACCGATCTGGAGGGCTATGTCGCGCTGGGTTCAACGGGAGAATCCGTGCTGCTCACACGAGCAGAGATGGACGGAATTCTCATCACCGTTAAGGAAGCGGCGAAAGGGAAAAAGCTCCTCGCCGGCGCCGGTGCAGAGTCCACCGCGGAAACAATCGAGCGCACCAAGCGCGCCGCAGAGCTGGGATATGACGCGGCGCTGGTGAAAACGCCCTACTACTACAAAACCGCGTACAAGCCCGACGTGCTGATCGCGCATTACCGTCGGGTGGCCGACGAATCGCCTATTCCGGTGATGCTATATTCGATTCCACAGTTTACCGGCATCACGCTAGCAGCCGCAGAAGTCGCCACCCTCGCCGGACATCCCAACATCATCGGCATCAAAGACAGTTCCGGAAATGTGCAAGGCGTTGCGGAAATTGTGGCGGCCACGCCACCTAAGTTTCAAGTGTTTGTAGGTTCGGCTGCCAGCGTGTACCCGTCACTGGCGATTGGGGCGCGAGGTGCGATTTTGGCGCTGGCGTGCGCGCTGCCGGAAAAATGCGTGGCGCTATTCGAATTGGTTCGGCAGGGAAAGCACGAGATGGCGCGCGAGTTGCAAGCGATCCTGGTCCGCGCGTCAAAACTGATCGTTTCCGAATTGAGCATTGCCGGAGTAAAGTACGCCATGGACCAGCGGGGATACCGCGGCGGCATCCCCCGCCTCCCGCTCCAGCCCCTGCACCATGAACAAAAGAAACGTCTTACCGAGCTTCTCACGACTTTGGAGCCAGCCGCAGTGCGGGCTTAGTATCGAAGAATCGGCTCCATTGATGAGACGTTTTCTCGCGAGTATCATCTAACCGCTCATGGATTGTCGTGCCCTCGCGTTCTGCCAACTTCCTCACCAGCCGAAGCTCTTTCTTGATTACCTCGATCACTTTGAAAAGGTGAAGTCTTTTTACGCTCATCCGCCGGCCATGTCCGTAGTGACGCGCTCGGCTCGAAAGCTGCACTATCCTGGCGATCGAAGAGCGGAAGTAACTTCGATTCTTCGCAAACAGAACCTGGCTCTCGGAGCCGGACCGGAAAGTCTCTCCAATTTGGACCGACTTGAGAACGGCGCTGTCGCCGTTGTTTCCGGCCAGCAAGTGGGGTTGTTCAGCGGGCCTGCTTATTCCGTTTATAAGGCGCTGACGGCCGTCCAAATTGCCGGGGAGTTGACGCGCGGGGGAATTCCTGCGGTGCCGGTCTTTTGGATGGCCACGGAAGACCACGATCTCGATGAGGTTCGTCACGCAACCTGGTTCGATAACGGCAAGCTCGTGCGTTTTGAAATGCCGGCTGTCGCGGAAACCGGACGGCCGGTGGGACGGATTCCCCTTGGCGCGGAGATCGAACCGCTCGTCGAGCGGGCCGCAGAGTTGCTTCTGAACCAAGGCAGCGACCTGCTTGCACAATATTTGATCGAGAGTTACCGGCCGGAGGAGACCTATGGGAGCGCGTTCGGCAAGTTATTTGCGCGGCTTTTTGCGCCGCAAGGGCTGATCCTGATGGACCCGCTTGATGCCGGCTTGCACAAAGTGGCGGCGCCGCTTTACCAGCATGCGCTGGCAGAACGCGATGCATTGAACGAGAAACTGCTGCAGCGCGGTAAAGATTTGGACCGTGCCGGATTCGACGCGCAGGTCAAGGTGACTTCGCGCAGCACGCTGCTGTTTCGCTTGGACGGAGTCGGGAGGCAAGTTATCACCGCGAGCGCGGAGAAATTTCAGGCCGGCGACAAAACTTGGGGACGCGAGGAGTTGGTGCATCTGACGCACTCCGAGCCGGAAAAATTCAGCCCCAATGCGCTCTTCCGGCCAGTAGTGCAGGATTTTTTGCTTCCCACTGCGGCATACATCGGCGGTCCGGCGGAGATTTCTTATTTTGCGCAATCGGAAGTCGTGTACCGGCAGCTTCTGGGCAGGATGCCGGTGATGTTGCCACGCTCGGGATTTACACTGGTGGAGGCGAAGGCGAATAAACTTCTACGCCGCTATGGATTGAGGGTTGAGGATGTTTGGGCGGGATCGCAAGGGTTGCGGCACAAAATGGAGCGGCAATCGGTTCCCGGGGCACTGTCGAAGAACTTTGATGCCAGCCAGAAACAGATCGCCAAGATGCTAGCGCAGCTTGGCAAACGGATAGAGAACCTCGATCCTACGTTAAAAGGCACAGTGGAAAGAGCGCGGAAGAGAATCGAATATCACATCGAGAAACTGCGCCGGAAGGCCGGCCGGGCACAAGATCAGAAAAGCGGTCTCATTGCCGCGCATGAACAGCACCTGGAGTCACTGTTGAATCCGCACAAGGTGTTGCAAGAGCGGGAATTGTGTTTGTTGCCTTTTCTGGCGCGGTGGGGCCCCGGCGGGCTGGGCGAATTGCAAAAGCTTTCGAGTGGAAAGAAAGCCGGCCATCATTTCATCATTCAGCTTCCGTAGGATCGAAAGATCGAGCGCCGGCAAAATGCCGGCGCTACAAAGCATTCAGTTCTCTCCAATCTTCTCCGAGTTGCGCAGCCAAGGTCTTAGCGGCAACTCGACTGCTGGGGCGCGTTCTCTTCTCATAATACTTAATACACTCTCGCAAGCGCTCAACGTTCTCGAACCTGAACGCGAAGGACGCGACCCGGACCACAACTACGTTGTGCGGAGTTAGGCTTGCGTTGCCGTCGCATCTCTTGGTCAGTTCCTTTGAGATTCGTGCCATCGCTTGTCATCCAGTCTGAGCAAAGTCGGATTACCGGGTGCGCCGTGAAAGGTGGTGGTCCACAGCGGGAGTTAAACCCGCCCGGGAACTGGTTCGCTCCACCCGGTAGCAATCAGAGCAGCAGTGGAGGCAACGAGACTGCTGAAGCCTCTGGTGCAGAGAGTCGCTAGGCGACTTGGCGAGCGTGCAGGCCGTAATGTGAATGAACGCTGAGCAGGCCTCGAAAAGACTAACGCAGGAGCCGACCCGCCCCGGTTTCGTGGGAAGGCCGAAGTTGATGGAACGGTACGAGCGAACGAGTTCCATCAGACCTGCCGGGGTATTGGCGACGGCATGTAAGCAAAGTGGACCATACGCAACACGGGAAGTCCCAGCGGTGATCGCCGTGTGGATCAACTAGCAGCTCGTGAGAGACAGGCTGGGCCGACTGGGATGGCGGAGAGGCTCGCAGTGCGTGCTGAGCAGCGCGTTGTTCAGGAGGGTTAAAGTCCCTCTGGCGCTCGGATGAGGGGCGCTATATCCGAAAGCGGGAGTAATTTCTCGCTGGCCGGGGAATTTGAAGTACCCCGGAGGGCAGGGTGTCTATCGCAAGATGGAATCCGAAGGGCATGAGGAGAAGTACCGGGCCGTAATCGATGGGGGCCACCCCGAAGATGAACCGGTCGGCCAAAGGTGGGGCACGGTCGAGCCTGCACTACGGAGGCAAAGGCGTTCTCATTCTCCCACCGCACCAAGGTGTTTGCGGACGGCACGGTACAGAAGAACAGCGTGTAACCTCAGGAGGACTGGCAGAGTCTCCAGGTGGCACTGGAGTAAGCAAACCTATAAGCGCAAGCGAAATGGCGAGTGACGCTCTGTCAGTAGTCGGACGGCTGAATAGTACCTGAAGCGCAGCGAAAGCTGCGTGACCGAGTGATCGGCGCCCAGAATGGGGCGGGGAAGGCAGCCGGCGAAGATGGTCAGGAAGAGAAGGGAAACCAGATGAGTAAGGATGAGGGAGGTAGGAACAGTTCCTTTAGAGAAAAACCCGTACGCTCTCGTCTGAGGAGACTGGTGGATTGGATCAACCTGACGGGGGCAAAGAAGGTCCATTCCTTAATCGACAAGGTCTACAAGCGGAAGAACCTGGAGATGGCCTGGGAGAAGGTGAAGGAGAACCGGGGAAGCGGAGGAGTAGATGGGCAGACTCTGCAGACTTTTGAAGCGCAACTGCACCAGCAGTTGGATCGACTGCAACAGGAGCTGAAAGAGGACACCTATCGGCCTCTGCCGGTTCGCCAACATCCCATTCCGAAGAGGGACAAACCGGGAGAGTACCGAATGCTCGGCATACCGGCGATCTATGACCGTGTGTGTCAGCAAGCGCTGCTGAATCGGTTGGAGCCTATCTTCGAGCCGATCTTCGACGATGCCAGCTTCGGATATCGGCGAGGGCGATCGACCAAGGACGCACTGCGCAAGATCTGGAAAGAGATTCAAGGCGGATCAGAGTGGATCGTGGACGCGGATCTTCGGGACTTTTTCGGGTCTGTGAATCACGAGAAACTTCTCACGCTGGTAGCCCAGCGAGTGGCGGATGGCCGGGTGCTTCGCCTCATTGAGGCGATGCTCAAGGCGGGAAGCTACGGCAAAGGGCAGCTCTTTCCGAGCGAGCGCGGGACTCCCCAAGGCGGAGTAGTTTCTCCCCTGCTCAGTAACATACTTCTGACGCCGTTTGATCGGGAGATGCGGCTGAGAGGGTATCAGCTAACGAGGTATGCCGATGATTGGGTGGTCACCTGTAAGTCGGCAGCGGAGGCACGTTCTGCAGTGGACGCGGCCTGCCGAATCCTGAAACAACTGGGTGTGGAGCTACATCCGCAAAAGACGCGGGTCGTTCGTGTCCGGTACGGCTTCGAATTCCTTGGCTACAAAATCAAGCGCGGGGAACGAGAGCTTTATCTACCCGCTAGCAAGATACGTAGTCAGGTCCGGCAGGGTGCGCTGTACGCGTACCCCAAGGAGAAGTCGATACATCGTTTCATGGACCGGGTACGACAGCGGACCAAACGGAGGACACCTCTGACAACCCAGGAGCTGATCGAGGAGCTGAATCCGTTAGTGCGGGGTTGGGGCGAGTATTACAAACGAGCCCACGTCCGAAGACTCTTCCACCGACTCGACGCTTGGATCGTGCACCGACTATGGTCGCATCGCTTCAAACGTTGGCGTACCTGCGGCTGGAAACAACTGCC
>Ga0210399_10002654_pt1 | contig 13938 bp, 17 predicted proteins | sample IncBWC14MmetaG_FD_150865 | JGI IMG/M metagenome (GOLD analysis project Ga0210399, IMG submission 150865) | Forest soil microbial communities from Barre Woods Harvard Forest LTER site, Petersham, Massachusetts, United States - Inc-BW-C-14-M | ecosystem: Environmental > Terrestrial > Soil >... | reverse complement strand
GATAGCAGCTGAACGTAATAAAATGCAAATGTCCTTTGCCGTAGTAGCGCCGCAATCCCGCCGGCATAGCGAACTCCACGGAAAGAAACGTCAACCCCAAGACCCAGGTTCAAAAAACGAACCTGGGGCACCCTCCGCCACTCTATACTTTCCCGAAAAGTGCCGTAGTGATATCCTCTCCTCGATCCCCATGTCCACAAATAAAATCTTTTCCAGCCCCGGGCCACCCGCCAGGAGGATCATATCCCTACGCACCCTTCAAGGCGCCTGGCTGGGGCTGGACCCCACCAAAACAATGACGAATAACAATACAAAGTCGAAGGCTTACTTCGTACTCTGGGGTTATCTTGCTGCGTTTCCTATTTGCTGGGCTACGCAAGCCATATTCTGGGGTATCTCGGGCAGCAGAGGTAGCCTGCTGGCTTTTGTACTATTCAGATGCGAGGAGTTTATACGAATGAGCGCCCAGAGGATGGTTGGCGGAAAGGTCTTTTCATACCCACCCTCTGCTTACGCCATTAGCGTCGTAGTGGCCGCGCTCGTAGTGGCTGTGCCTCTCACAGGGATTTATTGGATGGCTAGGGCAGAAAACCGCCCCCTACGTTGGCTGGGATACACTGCGCTTGCGTTGCTGGCCTTCATGACATTCTACTGGCCTTCCATCCCTAGGGATCTTTTTTAGAGGCATCGTGACCTTCAAGTACGACTCCTTCTACGCTTACGATGGCGACAATTTGATTGAGGAGACCAACGCAACAGGCGGGAAGGGCGCGCGCTATGCACAAATCTAAAGGAGGGTGGGGCAGAGGTTTCGGAGCCGAGAGGATTTTGGGTGCCGGACCCTTTGGTTTCTAAGGGTCCGGGTTTAGAGTCAACTTCATGCACAGGGCACGAGAGATCGGCAGTAGCCTCAACGCCCGTAAGTCTAGTACGGAATCTGGCCTACACTACTACCGCGCCAGATACTACGATCCGATCGCCGGGCGCTTCATTGACGAGGATCCAATTGGATTTGGTGGCGGAGTGGACTTCTACGCATACGTGGAGAATAACCCAGTCTTATGGGTCGACCCTCTTGGGTTGGAATGCCATACATTCGTTTTCTGGACTCGCTGCAATCAGGCCGGCGAGTCCCCCACTCTGATCGCCGCAGAGAACGCGCATGAAGCCCAGCATAGAGAAGACAACAAAGAACTTCTTGCAGCCGCCGGACTCCCCGGCCTAGCTGCCGCACGAATTCCGAGGGTGTGCCAACTATTGGAGGCACGCGCCTTTGCAAAAGAAATACCCATTCTCGAAAAACGGATCAACGAACTGAAGGCCAAGAAGTGTCGATCAAAGCAGGAAGACGAAGAATTGAAGGAACTCGAAAATGAACTTAGTAGCGCTAAAGCAGTCTCTAGCGACCGTAAGGCTCAAAAAGCTTATTGTTTCTCTCACTAGGAGTGATTAGTGAAAAAATCGGGGACCCTCAACTTCATTCTGTTCGTTGTTGTGACGATTCAAGTCCTGAGCTTCGTTGTGGCCGTTGCTGGCAATCGCCCACACGGTCGTTTCGCAGACGAGGCGTTCTCCCGTTGGCTTGCTGACCGCACCCCGCAAAATGAACGTGCGTTTCACGAGGAAATGGATCGACTCGAAGAACAGCCCAGGAGAATTAGGAGGTACGGCCTTCTCGTTTTCTGTGCGAATGGCGTCGTACTCTTGCTGCTGATTCGAAAACGGCGCGCCGTGTTTACACGTGAGAATTTCTCCAGAACTCGGACGGATGTAGCAGACGTAAAGCGCTAAGACCATCTCGCGTGGCGCACCATTTGGAGTTTGGTTTATCAAAGGGGGTGGGTTTAGAGTCAACTTCATGCTCATAGGTGAGACCAGCACAAGTCTTGTCGCTCAGGAATCCGGCAGGGAGGCCGGCTCGTGCTACTACCGCGCCAGATACTACGACGCAGCTGCGGGTCGATTCTTGGCTGAGGACCCTTTGCGGTTCTTCTCTGGAGAGACTAATTTCTACACATATGTGGGAGGCAACCCCGTCAACCTCGTAGATCCCCTCGGCCTTCTCTGTTATTGCTCGTACTCTCAATCAACGGGCCATCTCAAGTGCGTCGACGCCGAGACTGGTGACGTAGTTGCCGACACGACTGGTTATGCAGGCAACGGTCCTGGCAAAAACAATCCGGACTTGAACGGCGCAAACAACGTGGGTCCGTTGCCGAGAGGTAGCTACATGATGGGCCGTGCCGGGTATAGTCCCAATACCGGCCCGCTGACGATACCTTTGACCTATCTAGGTGGCGACGAGCCATTCCCGTCGAACCGTAGCCCCGATCTTATGCGTATTCATGGGGACAAAAAGCACGGTCCCAAAGGGAACGCGTCGAAGGGCTGCATTGTTACCTCGACTGCCGATCCACGAAAGAAAATCGCCGATGGTTGTGGACCGGGAAGCCTTCTGACGGTTGGTCCTTAGCGGAGAGGAGACCCTGGATATGACGACCCTATGCCACACTTTATGTATTTTTCTTACGCTCTTTCAGCTACCTCCGTACTTAGCGAGTAAAGAGAAACCGCCTAGTGATTCGCACTTTTCCATATTACATATCATGATCGGAAAAGATAACTTTCAAACCGTCCAGGAGAAAATAGGTCCAACGAAGAAATGTCATACAAAACACCATGACGGCGTTGACGTCGCAGGTTACGCCGACCCCAATGAAGTTTTAGTCTTTGAGTTCGGAGAAATTGGAGGTGGCGACGTCACGGGATTTTCTCTTAGCCGGCCAAGTCATGCTACAGAATGTCCGCTATCTCCACTGCCTTCTCGATTTTCGAATCTAGCCACAAATGGAGGCATTCGCCTCGGTATGACTGAGCAGGAATTCGTAAAGGTCTTTGGCGATCCCAAGACCAAGACTCGACCGGACTATTGGGAATATGAATGGACGCTAGAAGAAAGATACACTGAAGATGAAAAAAAGGGGGCTGCCGCCGCAGGATATACGATATCCGGCGATACATACCTGGTTGGCATTACTATTGAAGCGCGATTCGCCAAGGGCGTTCTCCAGTACTTCTATATTTCCAAGCTTGAAACTACGTAGAGTAGAACGAATAGCTTGTATAAGCCGGTCGGATCGCCAAATTTGTTCGGAGCGTTTCCAACATAGGCATAAAAGGACGGGACTCGCGAGGCACGGTGGTTCGCAGGCCCTTGACCGCAGGGCACAGCGTGGGTGCCGGACCCTTTGGTTTTTTGTAAGGGTGCAGGTTTAAAGTCGAATGCATGAACCAAGTCACTACCCGTCTCCGTTGCGACAATGCGTCTGCAAGCTGTAAATCAATAGAGAAATCTTACTATCGCGCCAGATACTACGACCCAACGACGGGAAGCTTCATCGGGGAGGACCCCGCCATTTTCGAAGGTGGTCTAAACTTTTACCCTTACGTGGACAACAATCCCACAAACTACTTTGATCCCATTGGCCTTCAGAAGCGGAAGTCAAGGAAGAAACCTAAGCCGCCAATAGACCCATGTCCAAAAGAGAAGAGGTGTTTCTTTAATTGGTTGGACGGCCCGCTGGGCCAGGCGGCCCGGGACCTGGATACGACAAAGACCTTGATGTTCACGATGGCAGCAAAAGAAGGCGGTTGGACACCGGACGCCCTCGCCCACAACATGCCGCTTAACAACCCCTTCGGTGTAAATAACATCAAGAACGGGCGAGCCGTAGGGAACAAACAATACCCAAGTCTTCCAGCGGCGATAGATGCTTGGGAGCATTCAAGTGCCGGACAACGAGTGAGAGGTGACCAGGACGTGTCCGATTTTATCCATGACTTGCAGCACCCCGACCCACCCGAGTTGCCGTACAACACAGCAAGTAAAGACGATTACGACAATCAATTCGAGAAGGACTACCAGGCAGTCGTAAAGTTTATGAAGCTCTGTGGGATTAATCCATGAATAAGCATACGGTTCTGATCGCCGTCTTTCTTGCTGTTGTCGCATGGGGTTTTGTCCCTGAATCGCAAGCGCAGTATTGTGATTTTCCTCCGAAAGAACTCACACAGGGTCAGCGACGCGAATACAGGGGACTTTATAAGAACAAGGCATACGGCTACTCTGTTGTGATCCCAAACGACCTTGTTGGATATGACGATGCGAATCCTTTGTATCAAAAAGGATTCGGGATAATTGGGGGTGCGGAGCCAAAGAGCTACGTGTTCGTCAATGGGGAGCCGAATAGCCTTGAGTACGCTCGTCCCGCTGAAGCCGCCTCTCAATCTCTGGCATATTTGGGTAAGCGGGGAAACAAGGTTGAATCCTCGAAGATCGCAGAATCGCAGCTCGGTTCGTTACGGGCCGCTCTTCTGGTTGTCACCTATTCCTGTCCAGGCTCGACGGAGCGGTATGTAAGGGCTTCTACCTTCGCAATTAGTCCTAACAAAAGTATGCTGTACGAAGTCACCCTGTACGCCCATGCCGACTATTTTGAGCGGGACCGCGCCGTGGTTGACGCGTTGGTGAAATCGTGGAAGCACCTGGGAGCGTAGGGCGGGTGGCACAGACGAAAAATCCTAAGACGCTTCTGGGTGACGCATACGCCGGTCTTGCGTGTGCGTGCTTAGAACTACACTTTCATCGCGTTCGTAGTTTCCTTTCAAGCCAGCCGAAGGTTCAGCTCGACATATCGGCGAATCGCGCCGAGCTTATCTTCATTCAAGCCTTGGAGCTCTTGTTCGCTGAGCCTTCCTTGCCGGACGAGATTTCCGAAAACGAAAATAAGAACCGAGTACTTGTACTCGTACTGGTGGTCAATCTGTGTGCGGCGATCCGTGAGGTAGCGCTCCAGATCCCAGAGGTCGGAGGGTTGCTGGATCTTCGCAGCCCGGTTCTTGGCCTCAAACGTGACAGCTTCCAACTCGCGTTTGAGTGCTAGGTCGAATGCTTTCCGGGCGACGGCCTTTTCCTCGCGCGACCATTCTAGGTCGCGTATGGCGTCATAACCGAGGGCCCCCGGGCGAGGTGAACTTGCCATGTTGGGTTCTCCCAGACGGCATTTTATCCCTGGATAGAGCGGAGAGCTAGAGGTAGTTGGTTCGTCTGACTTTGAAGTCGGCAACCTTCGAGGGGTGACGTGCCCTTACACTCCCGGCGCGCCAGCGCCGCTCTGCTCCGATGCTCCGGGCGTTCAACGCCAACCGCGCCCTGGCAGGCTCTCAGACCGCTTCAAAGCGGGCCAGAGTCCATCCCCGGCCCTCGGTCAATAGCCGAGTTTACCAGGGTTCTACCATCTCAATTCGCAGTAGCCGCTGACTAGGCCACCGTCTCGTTTCACCAGGACGCGTATCGGAACATTGCCTGTCGGCAGCGGCTGACCATTGAAAGACACTTGGGAAGGAGCAACGGTAATAACCGCCCCGCGATGGCTTATCTCTCCTAAACCACTGACACTGAAAGTGGAATTTCCGGGGTCGTATTCATGACGTAAGCCACTGCCGAAGTGAACTGACCCGGAATCTCGTTCACCATCGAGCGAAAAAACATATTGGCAGGGCTTTGATGCCGGTGTTACGTCGAAACACGAAGGAACGCTAATTTGGACCTTAACGTTGTTTGCAAAACTATGGTGCTTGTATGCGCAGGTAGCCACCGGACCAAAAACGAAGATCAAAACACCAAACAGGAACAGCACAGCGAAAAGCAGAACTCCCTTTCGGCTTACTGCCATTGCGTCTCCAGTTTAGAGTTCGTTTCTCTCTCGCGCCTATCAGTTGGCGGGTGGCCCAGACGATAAATCCTAAAGCGAATCTGGGTGCCCCAGCACGCCGGGTTTGCGTGTGGGGCTTTTGACTTTGTCTTTTGCTGTTCGTTCCCGCTCCCACAGAAACCATTCAACCGCCCTAATAGCCGTTCGACCCTCATTTTCGACTATTCGCTGTAAAACACTTAACATCTTCATTAAGGTGTGCTATTCTCTCCCGTGTTTGCCAAGCGCCAGCACCGACCAACTCCCCCGACCACGCTCCCTTTCTCCTTCTTCTCTGTGTTAGCTCCCCATTCCCAACATTCCAACTTTCAACCTGCAACTGACGTTATAACGGTCTTCGATTATCACCCTTTTTATCATACACTTACAGACCTACCTTCGCAACGGCGTCAACGCAAGCCTTTTGAAATCAATCCGTTCCGCATCGTTTTCCTCGCGACGGAGGGTATACCCCTCTCTTCCCATTCTGGAACTCATCCTCGTCTATGCATTCACCTTTCTTTTCAATCACTTGCCGGAACCCATTTTGCAACCTCTTTCTTTTCAAATTCATGCAGGAACGGGGGGGTGTACCCCCCTCGCCGACACTTCCGACAGGGCTGGCACTCTCGCTTTAAGTTCTTTGTCTGCAACACTTATGAACCTCCCCGCAAGTGTTGCAAACAAAAGACTTAACCGCAAATCTAAGCCCTTTAGATGCAACACTTACGAAAAAACGGGGGTGGGTCCTTTGCTCTTTTGCAATGTTCAGAAGCTCGACGTTGAGACGTTTGGACGTTCAGAACGCGATCAAGGAGCGGCGACGCGGTCAAGGTAAAAGCGGAAGAAGGCGTCGGGATTGGAGTCGAGGCAAACTTGGGCGTTGGGGGGAATAGGAGCGTTGGGAGGGCCGACGTCGGGGCGAGTATAACCCTGCGCGTCGACGCGAATGTGCATGGGCTGGACAGGACAGAGGGCTGGCCTGACGAGGAACGCGATCGTCATGGGATCGAACAGCGTTGGTGTTTCCTGGCCCCACTGGTGGTACAGCAGAGTGAGGGCGTCAGTGATCGCAGTACCCTGGCTGAAGAGGAACGCGCGCTTGACCTCGTCCATCTTCAATTGTGTGGAGTCGAGCGGCATGACGAACAGGGGCACTCCGGCAGCAAAGAGTTTCTGGGCCGAGGGGATGTCGTTGAGGATGTTCCATTCGGGCTGCGGAGGCGTTGGCGGGCCGAAGCCGAGGTCACCATACCCGCGCTTGATGGACCCTCCCATGATGATGACGCGCTTGAGTTTGCGAAATGTCTCGGGGTCTTTTTCGATGGCGGTGCCGACGTTCATCAGCGGGCCGATAGCGATCAGCGTGATTTGGCCGGCGCTGCGGCGAATTTGGTCGAGCAAAAAGGTGACTGCGTCCGCGTGCGACGGCTTGGCGTAGTGCTTGTTCTCGGCGTAGCGCCGCTGCGTGAAATTGGACTTGGGCGCTGTGGGCGCCCCAGCGGCTACGGGAATCTCGGGGTGACCGGCTTCGGCCAGGAATCGGTCCAGGAGCTTGGCGCGGGTTTCCGTGTCGCCAAAAGTGGTGGTGATCCCGAGGATTTGCAGTTCGGGACTGCGGAGAGCCAGCGCGACCGCAAAGGCGTCGTCAATGTCGTCGCCAATGTCCGTGTCGATGATGACTTTTTCGGGCGGGGCCTTGTGGTCGATGGGAGGCGGAGGAGGGGCTTGCGTCGAGCAAACCGGCATACTCGAAAGAGCCGCGCAGAACAAAATCGAGAGGACCAGCGCTCTGAGTTTAAGCATGGGCGAACGCTTGAGCTTGGTTGGGCACGCCGCTGAAATGCATGAACTAAATTTGCTGCTGAAAACTTGGTGCGGTCGAGAGGACTCGAACCTCCACGCCTTGCGGCGCTAGCACCTCAAGCTAGTGCGTCTGCCAGTTCCGCCACGACCGCGATGACATCCATCGTAAAGGCAATATCGCAGGGTGTCAAATGAGCGCTTTGCGAAGGAGGAAAAAGAAAATTGGCAGCGTAAGGCCGCCGCTACAAATGATCGCTATGGTTTTTTGGGCGGCGCTGGCGCAGGCTGCGACGCTGCCGGAGGTTGCGAAGCCGGCTGCGAATTGGATTGCGGCGCTGCCGGGGTGGTTGCGGGTGTCGTTCCCGGCGCCGTCCCATGCGTAGCCGGAATTGCAGGTGTCGTTACGGGCGCGGGCTTTGGCGCAGGCTTCGAAACTCGCTCGAGGATCGAGCTGCCGGTGCCTTCAGCCTTGTCCGCGCGCAATACCAAAGCCAGGGCGCACAGCATGAACATCACGGCGCACCACGTGGTGGCCTTCGAAAGGACGTTGGCCGCGCCGCGCGGGCCGAAAGCGGTCTGGCTGCCCGCGCCGCCGAACGCTCCGGCGAGATCCGCTGCTTTGCCGCTCTGAAGCAGAACAACAATGATCAGCACCAGGCAATTCAATACGAAAAACGTCTTGAGCAGCCAACCGGCGTAGCGGAATCCGACTACCGCGATTGCCACGCCGATCAGTAGCGCGAGCACCCACTGCACTGCAGTTTTTGTTTCCATTCCTGCCCTCTATCAAAAATAAAATCTTCAAAACCGACCGGCCTCCCGACCTGCCGGGATAAATTCCGGCCGCCACTACTTAAAATTCACGAGCGCAGCGAACGACTTCGGGTCGAGGCTCGCTCCGCCCACAAGCGCGCCGTCCAATTCTTCCTGCGCCATCAACCCCTGAATATTGTCAGGCTTGACGCTGCCGCCGTAGAGAATCCTCACGGCAGAAGCGTGGTCAGCGGAAAACCGTTCGGCCGCGCACTGGCGGAGAAACCGGTGAACATCAGCGGCCATTTCCGGAGTCGCCGTAAGGCCCGTGCCAATCGCCCACACAGGTTCGTAAGCTACAAGAATACGGGAGAACTCCTCAGGGGTCAATAAACCGGGGCCATGCGCAAATTGCGTTTTGCAAATATGCTGAGTCTGGCCGCATTCGCGGTGGACCTTGGTTTCGCCGACGCACACGATCGGAGTGAGGCCGGCGAGCAGTGCGGCTTTGGTTTTTTTGGCGACGGATTCGTCGGTGTCGCCGAAGAATTGGCGGCGCTCGGAGTGGCCGATAATCACGTAGCGGCAGCCGGCTTCGACGAGCATGCCCGTGGAGACTTCACCGGTGAAGGCGCCTTCTTTTTCCCAGAAGACGTTTTGGGCGGCTATGGCGACGTTGGAGCCTTTGGCGCATTCGAATGCGGTGGATATGGCCGTGAATGGCGGGGCGACTACGATATCGCAATGCATTGCGGCGGCCACCAGCGGAAGAAATGAGGAGAAAAACGCGCGAGTGTCCGCTAGCGTTTTGTGCATTTTCCAATTGCCGGCGATTACGCGACGTCGCATGTCACAGCCTCCAGAAAGAGAAAAGATTTAACGCCACGGACACTGAGAGCGCAGAGTTCGCAGAGAAGAGTGGCGCTCATTTATCGGTGAGGGCCTCCACGCCGGGGAGTTTCCGTCCGCCGAGAAATTCGAGGGAAGCGCCGCCTCCGGTGGAGATGTGGGAGATTTGATTCGAAACGCCGGACTGATGGACGGCGGCTACGGAATCGCCGCCACCGACGATGGAAGTGGCACCCGCGGTAGTGGCAGCGGCAACGGCTTTGGCGATTTCGAGAGTGCCTTTTGCGAAGGCCGGCATTTCGAATACGCCCATGGGGCCGTTCCAGACGATGGTTTTGGCGGAGGCAATTTTCTGGCGATAGGTTTCGATCGTTTTGGGACCGATATCGAGTCCCATCCATCCGTCGGGAGTGTCGTGGATTGACCCCGTCTTTGTGGCGGTCTCGGCCTTGAATTCGGCGCCGATGATGTGATCGACGGGCAAGAGCAGAGGAAATTTTTTCTCCTGAGCTTCGGTACGAAGGCGGCGAGCGAGATCGAGCTTGTCGTCTTCGACGAGGGACTTACCGATGGGGTGGCCTTCGGCTTTGAGAAAAGTGTAGGCCATGCCACCGCCGATGAGCATGGCGTCCGATATTTTCATGAGATTTTCAACGACTTCGATCTTGTCGCTGACTTTAGCGCCGCCAAGAATCGCGACGAAGGGACGCACAGGATTGGTGACGGCTTTGCCGAGATAGGCGAGTTCTTTCTCCATAAGCAAGCCAGCGGCGGATTGCTTAACGAATCGCGTGATGCCAACTACGGAAGCGTGTGCACGATGCGCAGAGCCGAACGCATCGCAGATGAAAATTCCGTCGCAGAGCGCGGCGAGCTGCTTGGAAAAAGCCTCGTTGTTTTTTTCTTCCTCGGGATGAAACCGGACATTTTCGAGGAGAAGAATATCGCCGTCAGCGAGTGATTTACTCTTTGACTCCGGAACAGCGCCGACACAGTCGGAAGAAAACCGCACTGCCCGGCCGATGAGTTGTTCCAGCATTTTCGAAACCGGCAGCAGCGAATATTTCGGATCGGGGCCACCCTTGGGGCGGCCGAGATGCGAAGCGAGAACGATGCGGCCACCCTTCTGAATGACCAGGCGGATTGTGGGGGTTGATTCCCAAATGCGGGTGCCGTCCGTAATCACGCCATCTTTGATCGGAACGTTGAAGTCCACCCGGATGAACACGCGCTTGCCGCGAAGGTCGAGGTCGTCGATGGTGAGTTTGTTCATAGTTCGGTGACTCGTAAAAAAAGAAGGGCGGACTCCCGACCGGGCCGGGAGTCCAGCCCTACTATTAGAACTTGCTGGCCAGCAGCTTGACGAGGTCGCGGCAACGGCAGGAGTAGCCCCACTCGTTGTCGTACCAGGCCAAAACTTTGACGCAACGATCGCCGACAACCTTGGTGTATTCGGAATCGACGATGGAGGAATTCGAATTGCCTTTGAAGTCGCACGAGACGAGTTCTTCTTCGGTGTAGCCGAGGATGCCCTTCATGGGACCATTCGCGGCGGCTTTCAGCGCGGCGTTGACGGCATCTCTGGTAGCAGGCTTATCGACGAAAACGGTGAGGTCGACAACACTGACATTCGGCGTGGGCACCCGCATGGCGTAGCCGTCAAGCTTGCCCTTGAGTTCAGGAATGACGAGGTGCAGGGCTTTGGCAGCGCCGGTGGAGCTTGGAATCATGTTGATGGCAGCGGCGCGGGCGCGGCGAAGGTCCTTATGCGGGAGGTCGAGGAGCTTCTGGTCGTTGGTATAGGAGTGGATGGTGGTCATCGTGCCGCTGTGGATGCCGAATGTGTCGTGAAGGACTTTGGCGACAGGAGCAAGGCAATTGGTAGTGCAGGAAGCGTTTGAAATAACGTGATGCTTCGCGGGATCGTACGTCTTGTCATTTACGCCGAGGACAAAGGTGGCATCGGGACCGTCGGCGGGCGCGGAGATGATGACTTTTTTAACCGGCGCACGGAGATGCTTCTTAGCATCAGGGCCTTTGGTGAAGAGGCCAGTGGATTCGATCACGATGTCCGCGCCAACGGAAGCCCAGTCAATCTCTGCGGGATCCTTCACCTTGAAGACTTTGAAGCTCTTACCTTCTACAGATATGGTGTCTTCGGTATGAGTAACGTTGTGGGGCAAATTGCCAAGGACAGAGTCGTACTTCAATAGGTGCGCAAGAGTTTTCGAATCCGTAATGTCGTTGACGGCGACGAATTGAATGTCCTTGTCGTCGAGCGTGGTGCGCACGATATTGCGACCGATACGGCCGAAGCCGTTGATGCCAACCTTAATGGGCATTACTTCCTCCGATGGAGTGTCAAAAATTGCAGCCGTACAGTAGCGCACGATGGCTGCGGGTGAACAGAAAATGCTATGGGTTGCGAGGAGAAAAGTCAACGCGCGTGGAAAATGAGGTGGGACGAAAGAATCAGTGATAGCCGAATGCGCTATACGTTGTCGTAAAATGAGAAGTAGTAGCGAACCTTGGGCGGTGTCGCCCAATATGCGAGATGAGGGCCTAATGCCACTTGAAAAGAAGCAGGTGTTCCCGGACCTGTTTCGATACGTCTGCGATAGCTGTTCATTCGACTGGCCCAGGACGCCGATGAAAGAAAGCGAGTTGCCGCCTCCCCCGAGCCATACATGCCCGAATAAGAACCCGCCTGAGACCAAGACGGTCCCCAAAGAACAAGAAAGGAAAGCCGACGGGGGCACGAAGCCCAGGCCGGTGGCCGTTTGCACGCGCTGCGGCGCTGTTTCCTACGCCACTCCATTCATTAACGGCCAGTGTGCACAGATAGTCGCAGGGAAGAGATGCGTCGGAGTCAATGGGAGCGCTCTCAGCGCTGACGATTGGAAGCAGTGCTCTGCATGCGCGGGTACGGGGAGCAAAGGAACGACTCCCTGCGGCCCATGCGACGGCGCAGGCTGGTTGTACACCCGCGGCAAGGGATAGCGCCAGGACGAACACGCGGCAATCGCAAGGGGCAGGCCTTATCAAATGGCATCCGTTTTGCGTTGGCTTTTCGATTCCGAGCGTGGAGCGCCGAGCCGGCTGCTTCCCCGCTGGGTTTTTCTGCGTGCTCTCGGCCTGATCTATTACTCTGCCTTTTTCTCACTGGCGTTTCAAATTCGGGGACTCATTGGGCCGCACGGGATTCTTCCCGCCGGCGAATACCTGCAGGCGGTGGCGGAGCGATTCGGCCACACCGGGTACTGGTATGCGCCGACGCTGCTGTGGTTTTCGACCAGTGCGCACATGCTTTCGGGAATTTGCTGGGTGGGGATGATTGCGTCGCTTCTGCTGGTCTTGAATTTGTGGCCGCGGGGGATGCTGGCGATTTGTTTTGTGTGCTTTTTATCGTTTGTGGGCGCGGCACAGGAGTTCTCCGGCTATCAATCGGATGGAATGTTGCTCGAGGCGGGATTTATTGCGATGTTTTTCGCGCCGGCAGGGTTACGGCCGGGGTGGGGCGAGGACAGCAGGCCATCGCGCGCAAGCCTGTTTCTGTTGGTTTGGGAAGGCTTCCGGATTTATTTCGAATCGGGCATTGCGAAGATCATGGGCGGCGACCCGCAGTGGCGAAACTTCACAGCGCTCGATGAGTATTACCAGAATGGCCCGCTGCCGACATGGATTGGCTGGTACCTGCAGCATCTGCCGCACTGGTTTCATGCGGCGACAGCGTTTGGAACGTTAGCGCTCGAACTCGTGCTGGCATGGATGATGTTTTTGCCGCGGCGCATTCGAATCGTTTGTTTTTTCATCGTAACGCCGTGGCAGATAGGGATCATTCTTTCGGCGAATTATACGTTCCTGAATTACCTCGTTCTGGCGCTGGGGTTTCTGTTGCTCGATGACCAGTTCGTGTTGCCGTTCTTGCCGCGCTTCATGAAAGCGAGTTACCTCGCCACGAAAGAGGCCAAGCCACTTGCCGCTCCTATTCCTGAAAATAAATGGCGAAAGAGAATTCGCGAGCAGTTCTCTGCGCTGAAACTAGCGGTGGCGGAGGTGATGCTCGCGTGGATTTTCTACGTGACGATGGCGGAATTGTTTTGGATGGTGAAGCCTCTGCCCCTGCCAACTTCGCCGGTTTCGGCGCTCGAACCATTTCGCATCGCAAATCGGTATGGGCTGTTCGCGGTGATGACGCGCGGCCGCTACGAAATCGAGTTTCAGGGCTCGGCCGATGGCCAAACGTGGTTGGTGTATCCATTTCGTTTCAAGCCGCAAGATCCGAGCAAGGCGCCAGGGATTTACGCGCCATGTCAGCCGCGATTTGATTGGAACTTGTGGTTTGCGTCTCTCAGTTCGTGGCGGCAGGAGCCCATCGTCGTTCGAACGGAGCAGAATCTGCTGCGCAGCGATAGCGACGTGCTGCTCCTTTTCGCGGAGAACCCGTTTCCGCACGCTCCGCCGCGCCAAGTGCGCGCCGTGATTTGGCAATACTGGTTCACAACGCCGGAGGAAAAACGTTCGCAAGGCTTGTGGTGGAGAAGGCAGCAGCTCGGGCTCTACGCGCCTACACTGGAGCGGCAATCGGACGGCGGGATTGTCGTCCTGGAATGGCCGCCTGCGATGGAACCGCGAGAGTAACTTTGATGAGGGATTCAAATCTCATCTGGCATTGGCTTTCGCACACTGTTGGCGAAGCCTTTTTCACTCACCCCGAGTTTCCTGAAGTTTTCCTGTGCCTGGCGCAGACTTAGCGTTCCATTCGGACCGCCGCGCA
>Ga0210399_10002653_pt1 | contig 13943 bp, 9 predicted proteins | sample IncBWC14MmetaG_FD_150865 | JGI IMG/M metagenome (GOLD analysis project Ga0210399, IMG submission 150865) | Forest soil microbial communities from Barre Woods Harvard Forest LTER site, Petersham, Massachusetts, United States - Inc-BW-C-14-M | ecosystem: Environmental > Terrestrial > Soil >... | reverse complement strand
GGTAGTGGTGACCGAGCCGGTCGAAGACTGCTGGATGAACCAGAGACCGCTCGCCTGGTGGTAGACGGCCAGGTCCGTCTTTCCGTCTCCATCGTAATCCTTCGGCACGGGGGCGTACCCGGTGCCGCCGAAGCCGACGGAAACCGAGGTGAGGGTCGTGCTCTTGTTGATGTACCAGAGTCCGCTCGCCTGATGATAAACGGCGAAGTCCGTCTGTAGGTCTCCATCGTAGTCGGCGGGAACCGGTGTGAAGCCGGGGCCCCCGAAGCCGTACGAATAGGTCGCGCCCGTCGAGGACTTCCGGATGAACCAGAGCCCGGAGCTCTGGTGATAGACCGCCACGTCGGGGATGCCGTCCCAATCGAAGTCACCCGACACGGACGCATAGCCCGTCCCTCCGAGGGACACAGAGAAGGTCGACGCCGTCATCGATTTCCGGACGTACCAGAGCCCGTTGGCCTGGTAGTAGACGGTGGGATCCGCCCGGAGGTCGTTGTCGAAGTCGGCCCCTCCCTGGCCCAGGCGTGAGCCGGGAGGCTTGTCTCCGACGGAGACGGGCTGGGTCGAGTTCCCCCAAGGATTGCTCACCCCGTCCATGGCCTGGACATACGACTGGAGATACGAGTTGGTCGCGCTGCCGCTCAGCCTCTGGAGGGTGCGCACCGGGAACCGGATCTCGAGCGTAGAGCCCATGGGTAGGGCCCACGGTCCGGGGTGTGCCGGATCAGTCGAGTCCACCGTCCAGCCGTGAGTCCCCTGGCTCACGGTCTGCGGGCACCCGGTCACGATCGGGGTGGTCACACCTCCTGGGCTCGTGGAGAAGCAGAGGACGGGGTGCCCGGCGCTGATCTCGAACTGGGTGGACGGCGGGAGCAGCACCTCCACGTGGACCGAGGTCCCCGCGCAGGCATTGCCCACCGTGCTCACGACCACGCGGGAGTAGTAGATGTCGCCGACCCGGGGGAAGGTGACGTCCGTGATGCCGATGTAGCCGACGTACTGGCTGGTCAAGTGCTCGACCGCTCCCGTGCCGCAATTCGAGTGAGAGGTAACGCCGCTTGTGCCGTCCTCCCACCCCCGGGTGGGGGGGACGTGGACGATAGTTCCCGTGCCCTGAGGCTTGGCGATGGTGGCCGCGGAGGGCGTGCTCAGGTTGACGAGGAACGCCTTGTCGACGAGACGGGTTGCGCCTATGACCTGAACCGTAACGACCTGCGCGGTGGTTCCAGGGGAGAAGGAGAGGGTGCCCGTCGCGGCCACGTAATCGGCGCCGGCGGTGGCAGTGCCATCCGCGGTGGCATAGGCGACGGTGACGGTCTGAGCGCTCGCCGCGGATAGGCTGACCGTGAAGATGGCGCTGGTCGGCCCCGCCACGATGTCATTGATGGAGAGGGCGGGCGGTGCCGCCGATGGGGGAATGACGAACAGCGTGACGCTCTGGGCGGGAAGCGTAGCGCTCAGGGCCGAACCCGACAGGGTGGCGTCGGCGAGGCGCGTGATCGCATTGCTCGACGTGAGCTGCCAGACCTGGGCCGTCCCCGCGGCGACGAAGTTGGCGAGAGGGAAGGAGACGGCGGTCGTGCCCGTGAGGACCTTGTTGACGGCCATGATGGTGAGGGCGCCATCGGCGGTGCGTTCGGCGGCGAATACGGCCAGCGTGTCGGGGCTGGGGGCGGCCGCGGAGACGCTGGTGTCACCGAAGCCGGAGCCCGAATTGTCGTAGTTGCGGTACATCTTGATGGAATTGTAGGTGGGGCTGGCGGCGGCCGGCGTCGTCCACCGGGTGGCCAGGTTCAAGCCCTCCCGCCCGAAGATGCCCAGGATGTCGGCCTGGGCGGTGGCCCCGTTGATGTGTCCCTCCGCGCCCCAGTTGTACTCCGTGATCCCGATCTCGGTGCCTGGATAGTACGTCGCCACCCAAGCCTTGAGGCGCGGAACGAGCCGAACGGTGTCCGCGATCCAGCTCTCGTCGACGTAAGCGGGATCCCAGAGGGAGCGGGTCGAACGGTTGCGCCGCAGCTGCATGGCGGTGGAGGTGTCGTTTCCGAACTCCCCGCCCTGCGGGTAGTAGTGCACGGTGAAAACGTCCAGGAGGCGCTGGCCGGTGGAGACGTCGTGCTGGTGCAGCTGATCGAGGACCCAGGGCAGGTAGTCCCAATTGCCGTGGGCTGCCCGGTCGGGCAGGGAGGACCAACCATGCTGCGCGCCCCACTGCTGGTCGTAGCCGCTGTAGAGGTAGCCCGACCAGCCCCACTCCTCCGGTCCCACGATCAAGGCCCCGGCATCCTGGGCCTTGATCCGGGCTCCGTAGTCCAGGATGTCGTTCTTGATCTCGTCCATGGTGGCGCCCGTGGGGTGGACATCCCGATGGGTGGAGTGCCAAATGCTGGGCTCGTTGTCCAGGATGTAGTAGAGGAGCCCGCCGTTCGCCGCCGTGCCCCACCGCGACACGAGGTGTTGCACCCAGCCCTGCTGGAAGGTCGAGTTCGAAGCGACGCTGGCGTCGTTGGGGTCGTTGCCGGTGACGGGCTGGCCGGTCCCGCTGGAGATGCCGTTGCCGGCGTCGGGGAACCATTGGGAGTCCGCGCCCGTCTGGGGTCCGTACTTGGCAATCGAGAAACTCGCCAGCTTTCCACGGCTCGGGCCCAGCTTCCCCACCCAGCCGATGGTGGGGATGGTGAGCAGGGGCTGGGCGCCACCCGACTTGGCCTGGGAGATGAAGGTGTCGGTGGCGTCCCCGGCGTTGGGGCTGCTGTAGGCGATGCTCTCGAAGTACCAATCGGCGCCCCGGTTGTCCGCGTTCTGCTGCCAGTTGTAGCGGCTGGTGTTGTTGCCTCCCCAGCGCGAGAGCGGGCAGCGCAGGTCGGTGATGGAGGCCGGATCGGGATAGGCCAGTCCGTAGATTCGGGGGTCGATCGGGTGTCGACCCGCCGCCGCATCGACGGGGACGCTGACCGCCTGGGCGTGAGCCCGGCCGGCGACGAGGATGAGGACCAGGACACAGCCGCTCGTGCCCTTCACGGTGAACCTCCCTGTTCCGGCCCGTGACGGGCTCGGACCATTGAAAGGCTCCTGGTGGCTCGGCTGGCCCTGGGGGCCCCGTGGCTCTGCGTCTCCGGGTTACCCCGGGTTTGCTCTGAGCAGGAGCGGATCGGGCCCTAGACCCGAGTATTGGGTGAAGTGTACCGCTGGCCCGCGAGCGACTCAGTGACCCGAATCACGGGTCTGGCGTAGGGTCGGCCTTGCCACGTCAACCCCAGTCTGGACCGCCGCTTAGGGCTGCAGCCCCAGCGCCTCCAGCACCGCCCTTACTCGAGCGGCTTGAGCCGCGTCCTTGCGCTCCAGGTAGGCCCGGGCGTCGTCCCGCACCCGAGTCAAGTCGTCCGGGTCCGAGCCGAGCCGATAGGCTTGGGCCCCCGTCTCCACCACCCTAACCCTGGCCTCGTCGGCGGGGGCGCCCTCGGGGTGGAGCCGGCTGAAGGACCTCCAGGCCTCGCGCAGCTCGCGTGCCTCTGCGAGCGTCTGCGCAGACCGGAAGAGAAGGTTACGGTAGAGGCGGTCCGCCTCCAGGGGTGGGCTCGGGGTGGCTCTCTTCAAGGCCACTTCCGGCGCCGCCTCGAGTTGCCCTTTGGCCCGCACGCCGCGATCCTGGCCCGCTGGGGGTCGGGCGCTGTCGAGCGAGGCCGTCCCGGACTCCCGTTCCGTCAGGTTCCGCCCTCCCGATGGCTTTGCTTCATCCTTTTCTTCAGCAGCGGGCTTTTCAGGAGCGGGCGCGGGGGCCGCGAAAGGCTTGGGCTCGGGCGCCCGACTCTCCGCGAGCAGGCCGGCGGCCGGGGGCGGAGTCCCCGGCGAGGCCGCTGCCGTCCCTCCCCGAGCCAGCGCATCTGCCGGCAACTCGCGCCCGCCAACCATTCCCGGCGGCAGGCCCGCGCTCCCCTCGGCCCTCGTCTCCGGCTTCGGCATGCGCGCCGGGAGCTCGGCGGGGCTCGGCGCCGCCTTGGCGGGGGAGGCCGCGGCGGGGGCTTGTAGAGCCGCGGCGGGTGGGGTGGCGGCGAAGCCGGTCGCGGGAGAGGCCTTCTCCTCCTGCGGCGATCCCCCGGGGAGACGAGACCGCATCAGGGTGAGGGGCGCCACCACGGCCAGGAGGGCGGCGGCCGCCGCCGCCCAAGTCCAGGCCGGCACACGCCAGGAGGCGCGCTCGCGGGTATCCCCCTCCAGTCGACGCCGCACTCGTCCGGGGAAGGCCGAGAAGTAGCCGGCCGGAGGCTCCGCCGGCAGCTCCCGCGCCGCCGCGTCCACGATCCCCAGCGCCTGGAGCCGGCGGGAGCACTCTTCACAGCCGGCCAGGTGCTCGGCCACGAGGGCGCGGTCCGGGGGCGAGAGCTCACCGTCCAGGTAGGCGGAGAGCCGGTCCAGCACGTGGGCGCTCATCGGTGTTCCCTTCCCGACCGGCGCAGGGAAGTGCCCAAGTAAGGAGACAGGGCGTCGCAGAGGCGCTCGCGGGCGCGGAAGAGGCGGCTCATGACCGTGCCCGGGGAGATGCCCAGGGCCTCGGCGATCTCGAGGTAGGAGAAGTCCTCCACGGTGCGGAGAACGAAGACCGCGCGCTGCTCCAGGGGCAGGCCCGCCACGGCCCGATCCAGCACCTCCCGGGCCTCGCGCTCGAGCACCCCATCAAGGGGATCGTTCCCCCGGGCAGGGGTCTCGCTGTGGCCCTCGGGGAGGCCTTCCTCCCGGGCGTGCGGGGAGCGGACGTGGTTGACGGCGAGGTTGGCGGCGATGCGGCAGATCCAGGGGCCGAAGGGGCGGGCGAGATCAAAGCTGTCCAGGGCCTGGTGGGCCCGGATAAAGGCCTCCTGGGCCACGTCATCCGCCACGTCGTGGCGGCGCACGATGCGCAGGGCCACGCCGTAGACGCGGCGCTGGTAATGCTTAACGATCTTCTCGAAGGCAAAGAAATTCCCCCCCTTCGCCTTAGCCAGGAGGTCTGACTCGCCCCGATCGCCCTCTGCCAGCTTCATCGAAGCGCGCCCATGCGGGCCGGAGTGGTCGCCTCCACGAAGGATACCGCCGGGGGGGCGGCGGCATTCCATTCCCCGGAGCGCTGCCCTGCCCCGGGGCTCGACGCGGAAAGGCTCTACTCCAGGACCCGGATCACCACCCGCCGGTTCTGGGCCCGGTTCTCCGGGGTCTTGTTGTCAGCCACCGGCTTGCTCGGCCCGTACGAGATCACGGAAAGGCGGGCCAGGGCAATGCCGTGGGTCTTGGCCAGGTAGTTGCGGACGGACGTGGCCCGCTCCTCCCCCAGCTTCATGTTGTAGTCCTCCGGCCCCGTGGAGTCGGTGTGGCCCTCGATCTCGAAGTACACACCCCGGTTCTCGGCCTTGTAGGGGGCGATGGCATCGTCGATCAGCTTCTTGGCCTCGTCGCTGATTTCGGCATGGTTCATGGGGAAGCGAACCTTGTCGTTGGAAAGGGTCACGGTGTAGATGAGCTTGCCCTTGGCCGCCTTCTCCGCGTCCTGGGCCTTGTTCATGGCCTGCTGAGCGGAGCCCTTGGCCTCCGTCACCCCCGCCTGGGCGGTCTGGACGCCCTTATCCACCTGGTCGATCCGGACCTCCGCCCTCTGAACCCGCTGCTCGGTCTTCTCCACTTCCGCGGAGACGGCGTCCACTTTCTTGTTGATCTCCCCCACCTCGCGCTGCACGTACTTGTTGGTCGCACAGCCCGAGAAGGCTGCTCCCGCAAACAACGTCACCACGATGGCTCTCACCAAGACCTCCTTATTGTGGGCGAGTTTCTCGCCCGGACGACGTCATAAACCTACCCTAGGACGCTGGAACGTAGCCGCTGCGGGTGCGCACCACCACCCCTTTCCGCGTGGAGCGCACCTCGACACGGCGGAAGCGGGCCGGACCCTCGGGGGGGTCGTAGCCCAGCCGGTACTGATGCTTGAGCTCGCCCGCGATCTGGGTGGCGGCCCGCCGTAGCCCGTTGAAGTCGCTGATGCTGAAGGCCGCCCCCCCGGAGAGGGACGCGTAACGGGCGAGCACCGCGCTTCCCACCGACGCCGGGCTCGGCTTCTGCCGACCGACGAACAGCGAAGAGGACGGATCGTCGAGGGGCGACACCACGGACACCGCGTAGATCGGGACGTCGAGGGCGCGGGAATGGGCGATCACCTCGTCCGGGGTGTGCTGGCTCGCCGTGTCCATGCCGTCGGTGATCACCACCACCGCCCGACGGCCCTCCCCGTGGCTGGCCAGATCCCGCGCCGCTCGGTCGAGGGCGTCGTGGAGGGCGGTGGAGCCAAAGGGGACGATTTCGTCGAAGGCCTTCTTGATCCGCTCCCGGTCTCGCGTGAAGGGAACGAGCCCCCAGTAGTCTTGGTCGAACCCGGCGAGAGCGATCTCGTCCTCCGGTCCCAGCGAGCCCAGGATCTGGTAGGCGGCCATGCGGGTGCTCGTGACTTTCAGCTCCGTGTTCATGCTCCCGCTTGCATCCACGAGCAGGAGCACACGCGCCGGGAGGTCCCGGCCTTCGGAGAAGTGGGCAAGCCTCTGGGGGCGCCCCTCCTCGAAGATCTTGAGCTCCTCGGCCCTCAAGTCCGTCACCGGGCGTCCCTTGCCGTCCACGGCGGTGGCCGAGAGCACCACGAGCTCCGCGCCGGTGGAGAAGCGGGGCACCTGTCCCCAGGACGCCGCGGGGAGCGCCGCCAACAAGGCTAGAGCACGCAAACCGTTCTCGGACAACACGATATCTCTGATGGAGCGCGCGAGTATACCCGATCGGCCGCCTGTCCGCACTGTGATGGGGGTCACGCAGTCCCGGGCATCCCTCAGGGATCAGCCGCCCTGCTGGAGGGTGATGAAGAACTCGATGCGGGTCTCGGCGGCCGAGGTCAGGTTGGTGAAGAGGACGGCGATGTCGTGGCCCCCGTGGTCTCCTTCCCCCAGCCGCACCACGCGGCCGGCCACCTGGAGCGGCCCCCCCGTTCCGGGGAGGGCCAGGGCCAGCGCCACGTCGCTCCCCAGGGTGGCCGCGCGCTGGCTCTCCACGAGGGCGGCGTCGCGGCAGAGATCCTTCAGGATCCCGGCGAAGGTGTCGGCGCCGCTCGTCACGCGCACGGGCACGTTCACCGAGAAGCGGGGGCTCTTGCGGCGTTCCGGCTGGCTCATAGCACCTTCACCACGATGAGGGTGACGTCGTCGGTGGGGACGGCGTCCCCCATGAACCGGTCCACGTCCTCCAGAATCTTCTCCCCCAGGCGGGGCGCGGGCAGGCGGGCATGCTCCTCGATCTGGCGGCCCAGGCGGGCCACTCCGTAGTCTTCGCCCCCCCGCCGGGCCTCGGTGAGGCCGTCCGTGTGAAAGACGAACACGTCCCCGGCCGACAGCTCGAGCTCCTTCTCGTCGTAGGCCACGCTGTCGAAGCAGCCGAGGGGGAGGCCGCCCACCTCGACGGGAGCGCTGCGGCCGCTGGCCGCCCGGTAAAGAATCGGATAGGGCAGGCCCGAGTTGGCAACGCGCAGGGCACGGGCGCGGAAGTCAAAAAGGGAGTATCCGAGCGTGCAGTAGAGCCCCTCCACCCCGCGCCGCCGCAGCGTCCGGTTCACCGCCATCATCAGGTCGGCGGGGCCCCGCCGCTGGAAGGCGCGGGCCCGCACCGTGCCCGAGGCGAAGGCCCCGTAGAGGGCGGCGGGGACGCCCTTGCCGGCGACGTCGCCCGCGGCCACGCCCAGGACCCCCTCCCCCATGTCGAAGAAGTCGTAGAGGTCGCCCCCCAGCTCGCGGGCGGGGCGGAAGTGGGCGGAGGCCTCCCAACCCGGCCCGGAAGGACAGTCCTCGGGGAAGAGCCCACGCTGGATGCCCTGGGCAATGATGAGCTCCTTGTGCAGCCGCTCCTCGTTCTTCTTGAGCTCCGCGTAGAGGCGGGCGTTCTCAACTGCCACCGCCACCTGGCTGGCGAGGGGAGTCAGAACCTTCACATGCTCCTCGGTGAAGCGATCGAGCACGGGCGACTCCAGGTCGAAGACCCCCACCACCCGGTCCTTGTGGACGAGCGGGACCACGAGCTCGGAGCGCGTCTCCGGGACCAGGCCCAGATAGCGCGGGTCCTTCGTCACGTCCCCCACCAGCACCGGAGCCTTGGTGCGGACGGCGGCCCCGCAGAGCCCCTCGCCCGCCTTGAGCCGCTGCTTCTCCTTGGAGGTCCCCAGGTTGACTGCCTTGCGCAGCACCAGCTCCCCCCGCTCCTCGTCCATGAGCAGGATCCCGAACATCTCGTAGTCGATCACACGCTTCACGATCTCCGCCACTCGGTGCAGCAGCTCGTCCAGGTCCAGGATGGACGCGGTCTCCTTGCCGATCTCGTAGAGGGTGGCCAGCAGCCCGGCGTACCAGCGGGTCTCTCGGTAGAGGGTGGCGTTGGCGATGGCCACGGCCAGGTGGTTGGCCAGGACCCCGAGCGCGGTGCGGGCGGCGGGACTGAAAGCCTCCACGTCCGGGCCTTCGATGTTGAGTACGCCCACGAGCCGGTCGCGATGGACGAGGGGAATGGCCAGCTCCGCCACCACCCCCGGGAAGAAGGAGACATAGCGCGGATCCTGGGCCACGTCGGGGACGAAGATGGGCTCCCGAAGCTGGGCGGCCGCGCCCACGATTCCCTCCCCGGGCCGCAGGCGAAACTGCGCCACCGACTCCGGGGAGTGTCCCTCGATGAGGGCGGGGGAGAGCACACCGTCCGCGTCGGGAAGGAAGATGTCGAGGATCTTATAGTCTACGATGCGGCGGAGCTGCTGGGCGATGGCGGAGAGCAGCTCATCAGGGTCGAGGACGGAGTTGATCTCGCCCACGAGCAGGAGCAGCTCTGCCAGCAGCTCACCGGGCAGGGGCGGACTGTGCTTGACACTCTCCGATCCGCGCACGGGCCATGTTAACACGGGCCCTTCTCGGCCCCGGGGGAGGTGTAGACTAAGCCTCCAATGACCGTGGCCACCGCCCTCAAGCTGCCCCTGGAGATCGAGGACATCAAGGCCATCCTGCCCCACCGCTACCCGTTCCTGCTCGTGGACCGCATCATCGAGTTCGAAGCCGACCGCCGGATCGTGGGCGTCAAGAACGTCACCTCCGACGAGCGGTATTTCATCGCCGGACCGGGGGGGGTGCCCATCCTTCCCGCCTCCATCCTGACCGAGGCCATGGCCCAGGCGGGGGCTGTGCTGATCCTGGCCAAACCCGAGAATCGCTCTCGCCTCATCTACTTCATGGGCATCGATCGCGTGCGCTACCGGCGCCCGGTGGCGGCGGGAGACCAGGTCTTGCTGGAGGGGACGGTGTTGCGACTGCGGAGCAAGATGGGGAGCCTCCGGGGCGTGGCCCGGGTGGCGGGTCGCGTCGTCTGCGAGGGCCAGATGACCTTCGCCTTGAGCGACAAGCCGCAGTAGTGTCTCTGCCCCCGCGCGGCTCCCCCCGCGGTCGTTCCCCACAAGAAGGCCCCGCTCCCGTCTCGCTCGCCCGGGCCCTCTCCAAGTTCGGCGTCTGCTCCCGAACGGAGGCGGCGCGATGGATCAAGGAGGGGCGGGTGCGCGTCTCGGGCCGGGTCGTGAAGCTGCCCGAGCGACGGATCGATCCCCGACGTGAACGGGTCACAGTGGACGGAGAACGAGTGGGGGATGACACGGAGCGAATCGTGATCGCCTTCCACAAACCGCCCGGCCTCGTCACCACGCGCAAGGACCCCGGCGGCCGGGCCACCGTCTACGACCGCCTCGGGGACGTGGGCCGCTGGGTCTTCCCGGTAGGCCGGCTGGACAAGGACACCTCCGGCCTCCTCGTCCTCACCAACGATCACCGCCTGGGGGAGCGGCTCACCGACCCAAGGCACGAGGTGGCGAAGACCTACCACGCGCGCGTGGGGGGGGTCCCGGGCGAGGTGGCGCTGCGCATCCTGCGGGAGGGTGTCGCCCTACCCGATGGCACCGTGACCCGCCCGGCGCGTGTGCGACCCCTGGGCGCGGCCCGGGGGGGGCACTCTTGGCTGGAGATCGTCCTCACGGAAGGCCGGAACCGTCAGGTCCGACGGATGTGCGCGGCGGTGGGACTCCCGGTGGAAGAGCTGGTACGGGTCAGAGTGGGTGACCTGGCTTTGGGCGAGCTGGCTCCCGGCCGCTGGCGGCGATTGGGACCGGAGGAGGTCGCCCGGCTCGAGCGATCGCGGTGACCCGTCCCTTCTGATCCCACCTTGCCGGAACAAGCTTACCTGGAGTGTTGGTGAGCGTGCTTAGCCCGACTCAACATGTGTCCAAATCTATGGATTCACGGAACCGATCGCTACGACCGGATGGAATGAGCCAGTGGAGATGGATGTCCATCGGCAGGTCGTAACTATCGTCCACTAAAGTGATTATTGCCAACGTGGCGATCTGGGGCCTGCCGACTTGGCGTGGCCCGCGTTTTGCTGGGATGCGTTCAACCACTTGTTCCTAGCAGCCCGCCTCATCCCAAGGAGGAGGTTGTCTGATATGAAGAGAATCGCGCTTAGCCTAGTGGTGTTACTGGCCACGGCCCTTCCCATCCATGCCCAGCTCGCCACCGGCAATGTCTACGGTACCGTCACCGACGAGTCGGGCGCGGCCCTGCCCGGCGCCAGCGTGACGGTCAAGGGGCCCGGGGGCACCTTCACCACCATCTGTGGCGCCGACGGCCGGTTTCGAGTCCTGAACCTTGACCCCGGCGCTTATCAGCTCACGACTACACTCGTCGGCTTCGCCACCGTCACCCGCGAAAACGTGGTCGTGGCCACCGGCACTAGCGTCGACATCACCGTAGGACTAAAGGTCGCCTCGGTCGCGGAAACCCTTACCGTGACCGCGGAGACGCCGGTCCTCGACGCCAAGCGCACGGGGACCGCCACCGTGTTCACGCAGGACGAGCTCGCGAAGATCCCGAACTCCCGCGACCCCTGGGCGCTGCTCCGCACCGTCCCCGGAGTGGTCATGGATCGGGTCAACATTGCCGGCAACGAGAGCGGCCAGCAGTCGGCCTACCGCGCCAAGGGTGCCTCCGGAAACGACGGGGTGTGGAGCCTGGACGGCGTCAACGTCACCGACATGGCCGCCATCGGCTCCTCCCCGACCTACTTCGACTACGACGCGTTCCAGGAGATCCAGATCTCGACCAGCGGCAACGACATCCGGCAACCGACTGGGGGGGTGGGGATCAACTTCGTGACCAAGCGCGGCACGAACGACTTCCACGCCACCGTGCACGGCTACTTCACCAACCACGACCTCGGCGCCTCCAACGTCCCCGCCGAGCTGCAGACCGCGGGCGTGCATGGCCTCCTCGTCCCCGTGACGGCCGACACCGCGAACCACAACGATCAGGTCGCCGACTACGGGTTCGACGTCGGGGGGCCCATCCTCAAGGACAAGCTCTGGTTCTGGGTCTCCTGGGGCAAGCAGGACATCCGGCTCGTTCGCTCCGCGGGAGCCCTCATCGACAAGACGATCCTTAAGGACCAGACGGTCAAGGTGAACTGGCAGGCCGGCTCGAGCGACATGGTGAGCGGGTTCTGGTTCCTTGGCGACAAGCAGAAGTTCAATCGTGCCCCGGGGGCCTGCGCAGGCTGCATCGAGCCATCCTCCGCCACCTGGAACCAGAGCGACGCTTTCCCCGACAGCCGGCCCCACGGGCTTCTGAAGCTCGAGGACAACCATACCTTCAACCCCAACTTCTTCACCTCCGTGAGGTTCGCGTACTACGGGACGGGCTTCCAGCTCTTTCCTGTGGGCGGCCTCAGTGGCGAGGCCGGCCTCGCCCCGCGACTTGGGCAGACCTTCGGCACCACCTATCTCAACCTCAACGTGCGGCCGCAGTACATCGCGAACGCCGACGCCAACTACTTCCTCGGGAACCATGAGATCAAGTTTGGCGGGGGATACCGGTGGACGGAGGCCCTGACGGAGACTCTCTACCCCGGCGACCTCGTGGAGGCGGAGGATTTCTCGGCCACCAACCAGCGCGCCCGCCTCTACCGCGCGGGGCTGGGCGTCAACCGGACCTTCTACACGAGCGCCTACGTGGGCGACACCTTCACCAAGAACCGCCTGACCCTGAACCTCGGCCTGCGCTTCGACCACCAGACGGGCCGCGCGGCCCCGACGAACATCCAGGGCAATGGGGCCTTTACCAACGTCGTTCCCGGCATCAACTTCCCCGGTTATGACGCGCCCTTCGCCTGGAACGACCTCTCGCCCCGGGTGGGCGTGACCTACGCCCTCGACAAGGACCGCAAGACGCTCGTTCGCGCGTCCTACGCCCGCTACGCGACCCAGCTCGACACCGGCACCGTAGGCTTCGCCAACCCGAGCGGGGCGGCGGGCTGGGCGGAGTATCCGTGGAAGGATCTCAACGGTGACCACTTAGCGCAGCCGAACGAGGTGACGATCACGCCGACGCCGCTGGCTACGGGGGGTGGCTTCAACCCCGCGAACCCGACCGCGGTGACGTCCTCGAACGTGATCGACCCCAATCTGCAGGCGCCGCTCACGAATGAGGGCGTCTTCGGCCTCGACCGCGAGCTCTTTCCGAACCTCGCGGTGTCCGTCACCTACACCTACCGCAAGTTCACGCGGTTCATCTCCTTCCCGCGCGTGGGCATGACCCCGGCCGACTTCGCGGCCGGCGCAGCCTTGACGGGAACGCTCACCGATGGGACGGCCTATAGCGTGCCCACCTTCATCCCGAACGTGGCCAAGGTTGCGGCGGGTGGCAACGGCCGGTTCCAGACAAACGACCCCAACTACTCTCAGACCTTCAACGGGATCGAGTTCTCGGCCACCAAGCGCCTGGCCAACAAGTGGATGGCCCGCGTCGCCGCCGCCTGGAACAATCACGAGGAGTTCTACACGGGCACGCCCGCGGCGAGCAATTTCCAGAACTTCGGCGGCCTCTCGGCCGGCAACCCGACCGCTCTCGACACGGATCCTCTCATCAGCGGCGGCCAGGTCGCGCCCCGGAGCGCCGGGAGTGGCAGCGGCGATATCTTCATCAACGCCAAATGGGCGGTGAACGCCAACGCGCTCTACCAGCTCCCCTGGGACCTGGAGATCGCGGCCAACCTGTTCGGCAGGCAGGGCACGCCGTACCCGCTGTTCGTGAACGCGGCCCTCGGCCAGGACGGGACACAACGGGTCCTGGTGACGCCCAGCGTCGACTACCTCCGGTTCAATAACCTCTGGGATCTGGACCTGCGCCTGCAGAAGATCCTGAAGTTCGGGCGGGGCAACGCGGCGATCAGCTTGGATCTGTTCAACGTGTTCAACAGCAACACCGAGCTCAACCGTCAGCGCAACCTGAAAGCCACCAACTTCGAGCTGCTGACGGACAACCTCTCGCCGCGGATCCTGCGCCTCGGCTTGAGGCTCGGCTTCTAGCGACGGCACCAAAGACCGCGGGCGCGGGTTTTCCCGCGCCCGCGGGGACGCCTCTCGAGGTCTCCCAGGCCGACTCAACGAGACAGCCGCAACCATGTCCCGAGTGGCTCGGGGAACCGCGCTTAGAACAGCGGGGAGCAGCGAGAGCTCCCCTGAACTCTGCGGGTCGGGCGAAGCTCTGCCGACCTAATGGCGCTTCCGCTTTTCTCGCAGGTCTAGCGGTGCAAGATGCCGGTGAGTTCCCCGTGAACCTGCCCTCGGACCGACCCCTGCGACTGGTCCTGGGGCGACCGCGACGCCAAAGCCGGGCAGGTCGCGGAGCTTAAGAGCACCTGGGCCGACACCGACTCGTTCTGGTCGGCTGCGTTAGCGATGATCAGGACGTACGAGCCCGCGGCGACGTTGGATGCCGAGCCCTTCAACGGCTTTGGAGGAGAAACCAAGCTGAGCAAGAAATTGCAGGCTGCGGCCTTGAACTGATCGAAGCTGCAGGGTCCCTGCGCGA
>Ga0210399_10002652_pt1 | contig 13945 bp, 12 predicted proteins | sample IncBWC14MmetaG_FD_150865 | JGI IMG/M metagenome (GOLD analysis project Ga0210399, IMG submission 150865) | Forest soil microbial communities from Barre Woods Harvard Forest LTER site, Petersham, Massachusetts, United States - Inc-BW-C-14-M | ecosystem: Environmental > Terrestrial > Soil >... | reverse complement strand
CTTGAACCCGATAATAGTAACGTCCTCGATCGAATTGTTGGATGCGTCGAGAAGTACAGCGGCACTAGGTATCGAGCTCGAAATGCAGGTCAGTCCGTGAATTCCGCGGGTAGGCACGCTGAGAATCTGGGCACATTGGGTCCCGATTGCAGCGACCGTCCCAGTGCCAGTATCGAATCGAATATCGGAGTAAGGCCCGGAGTTTTGTGCGAGTGTCCAGACCTTCAGACCGGTTCCCGGAATCTGATACAAATTGACCCGTCGCACGTAACTCGACTCTTGGGAGCGACCGTTGATGATGCCAGAAACGCCAGCGGACCCTTGCAGGGTAAGATCCTCGACCGAGACTCCGATACAGCCGGTGGATGGACAAGGAGTGAGAGGGTGATCGGTAGAGTTAGGTCCCATCTGGATCATCCAAGTACCAGTAAAAGACGATGCCGCCTGGAGCGTCGTCAGGCTCGCGCCAGAAGCGCCTCCGCCTTCGCCGATGATCCTGGTTGCGTTCGGCAGAATCCATATTTTCGAAATGGTAATTGTTCCCGACGGCAACAGGACGAACGAGGGCTTGCTGATGGTATTGGGGGTGGTAAATGGACTGGCAGCACACGTGTTCCCACCCGAGAGATGCACCCCACGCGCGTCAACCACGCCGCCTACCGAAGGCAGCGCGTTCAAAGCATTATTGACTTCTTGGCAAAAATCGGTGCCACCGAATACGCTGGCATCGAGGAAAGCCGTCGAGGGTGTGCACCCACCGCTTAGGCATGCGGTTGACGATTTGAAGATTGCGTTGTCGCCTTGCTGTGCCTGTACGTTGACGGGCGAGGCCGACAGCCAACCCAGAACAGCGATCATCGCTCCCAGGAACATCCAGTTGCACGCTAGTCGCTTTGTGTTTCTCATACCAATTCTCCTCGTAACCCAAATTTTGGTTTGCCATCCATGGCCTGCCGCATCGATCATCCCGTGTATCAGAGAAACGAGTCTCTCTCTTACTTGATAGGCTGCCAGCTATTCACAGTGGAACTGCTGGGCACGCAAGCAAACAACGTGTTCATCCCGCCGCTGCCCCCCGCGGTGTTGGAGAAGAGGGCTCCCACTGAACCGCAGGCTTTGCCGGTAATGGTCAAGCTCAAACTCCCTTCACCCCAAGTAGGCACAGTCGGACTGGTGGTGAATCTGGAATATTCGGTGCTTGATGCGCTGCCAGACATGGGCTGGCCCAGAACGTACATACCCACATGGGCATCCGTGCTGAAGGACAAGGTTGTGCCAGCCGTGCCAGTCTCGTCATCCTGGATGGTGTTCGAGGGATTGCCGCTGGCGTCGTGCATGCTGGTAGCCCCGAGGATGGTCAGATCGGTGGTGTTGCCCGGGCTGGCTTTGGATATGTGGATCAGATTCGTCATTGGGCCAGAGTCCACCGAACCGGTGATGTTAAACAGAACGTTGCTCTGAACGTTGTTGGTCGCAGAGGCTTGAGATCCGACAAGAATGCCGTCATGAAACCCGTCGAGGTGAGCATCCTCGATAGTGGTGTTATCCGAGTCGAGCAGGATGGCTGCGGCAGGAGTCCCGTTCGCCACACATGTGATTCCGTGGATTCCGCGTGTGTCCGGTTGTCCGAGTACCTCAGCACACGCTGTGTTTGCGGTGGCGCTGGTGCCGGGCGCGACCAGGATATTGGAGTACGGACCCGAGTTTTGGGCCTGGCAACAACCGTTCCCGTTCTGTCCGGCTCCACCGATCTGCAGCCCCGTTCCGGGGATCTGATACATGCTCACCCTGGCCACATAGCTATGTTCCTGGGAATTTTCGTTGAGGATGCCAACGCTAGCCAAGCCTGCCCCATTGAGAGTCAGGTCTTCGATGGATATTCCGAAACAGACCCAGCCGCCGCCACCGGATGGACATGGGTCAACGCTGTAATGGGACGGAGGGGTGGCGCTATTCCAACCCATTTGGATCATCGCGCCGCTGAAGCCGGATCCGGCCTGGATGGTGGTCACACTCGTGCCGGAGGCTCCCGTGCCTTCGCCAATCAGCCTGGTTTGGTTGGGTACCACCCAGTTCGAACCCGAGGCAAGGGTGATGGTCCCAGCCGGCAGCAAAATTATAGAGTCCGGGATTGGATTGAGATTGATCCACGGGCTCTGCGCGCAAGTCATATTCGAGTTCCCCGAATTGATCCCGCGGGCGTCAATCACCGCCGATCCGATATTTTTGTTGATTGCGGCCAGTGCGCTCTGAATTCTGCTGCAGATGTCTGTATTCGTGGTGCTGGGAAGCACGCTGGCATCAATGAAACTTCCCGACCCAATGATGCCGCCGATAGAGTTGTAGATCGCATTGTTGCCGGCGCTCTGGGCTTCGACGCGGCCGGGCGAAACGTACAACCAACCCGCAAGAACGATCAAGGCCCCGCAGAGTATCCAACCATTCGCGAAACTTTTTGCAGATCTCATACGATCCTCCTCATAAGGTGCAATTCCTGCTGCTATTCGCGTGAAAATCCCGTCCTCCGATGGCCTCGTAAAGCAGCTCTCGCTCCTTCGGCGAAGAACAACGTACGGAGGTTGACAACACCTTCCTTGCCTACTTAGTGGCCACCCAAGAGGTCCCAACACAGACAAAAATGGTGTTAACGCCATTGCTAAAAGTGGCACCGGTATTCGAGTACAAGGCTCCAGGACTGCTACAAGAGCTGCCTGGGACGTTATTCCCGACACCCCAGGTCGGAACCCTTGGACTGGTGGTGAAGCGCGAGTATTCCGCAGTACCCGAACTGCTGGAACCCGCGACCAGTTCGCCCAGAACATACATGCCCACGCACTGGTCAGTATCGTTGCTGGAAGTCCCTGGGTTCGACAGCGTCGTGCCGGTCACATCGTCGAGAATCGTGTTGGGGAGAGGAGGGGGCGAGCCACCGCTCGTCAATCCAAACAGTGCAATGTCCGACACTTGAGTTGTTGTCGGGCAATCACCTCCGGAGGCGGATTTGGGGCCGCATAGATGGATAACGTCAGTCACATTGCCCGAAGGGCTGTTCGAACCTTCAACGTTGAACACGACGTCTCCTTCGGCACTAGTGGTGTTGCCGATGAGAACGCCGTCTTGGATTCCTTCAAAGTGGATGTCCTCTATGCTGTTGCCTGAGGAGTTCAATTCGACGCCACCGGTCGGGGCAGGATAAGTAGGGCCAGCTCCACCGATGCAGGTAAATCCGTGGAATCCGCCCGTGCTCCCCTGGAGCTGGACGCACGCGGTGGTAGCAACGGTTCCGTGCGGGCAGCCTCCTTGGCCAGGGGTGCCAGTGCACGCGGTGAAGGTAATGTCGGTGTATGGTCCGGAATTTGGAGCGGAAACCTGCAGGTTGGTCCCAAGCACATCGGCAAAGGCTACTTGATTGACATAGCTCAAGGCTTCCGAGTTTGTGTTTACAATTCCGCCGATCTCGGTGCCACTGTAAGCTTGTTGCTGTGCGTTTAGAGTGAGGTTTTCGACGGACACGCCATTACAGATATTGGCATTCGGACAGGGTGCAGAAGGATAGCCCGTCGGAGTGCCGTTGTACCCCATATAGATCATTTCCGTACCCGTGAAGGTTCCTTGACTCCCCTGTGCCGCCCAGATAAAGGTTCCGAAGGTTCCTAACATCCCATCGCCAAAAATCCTGGTTCTGTCGGGTAAGATCCACGGCGCTTGAATATAGATGAACGCGGGCGGGAGCAGAATTTCGGAGGGTGTGGTGGTGAAGACGCCACTTTGCAACCAGGGTGTTTCACCCGCCACCGAACAGAATATTTCGCCGTTGTTGGGATCGACGACGTTGCGCGCGTCAACCACTCCGCCCGTCAAGGGAAGAGCCTTTAAAGCTTTGTTGACGACCACGCAAAAATCATCAGCGGTGTGGGTACAGGCGCCCGCAGTCGTACAGAAAGCGCTGGCGTCGATGAAAGCAGCCGAAGGCGCGCAACACATCGAGGATGCGTTGTATACGGCATTGTCGCCGGTGGTCTGCGCCTCCACTCGCGTCGGTGAGACTGACAAGAATCCCAGAAAAACAACGATGGTGCCAAGCAACATCCACCTGGCATCGAATGTAAATGCGATTCTCATACCATCCTCCTTCATCGATTAGCAACCTTCAGTGGTCGAAAATACGTCGTAAGCATCATCACTTGCGCGGCGATCCCCGTATTCATGAATCAGCCGTACAGTGTCGGACCTGGTTTGCGCGGCACTCCTTGTTTTGCGTCGTGCCGCAGATGCAGCAAAAAGATAGTGACGTAAAGTAACGCAAGTCGAATGCGCCGCGAGATAAATCTTTATGGCGTTACGAAAACACGACAACGCACGCTGGCTCAGGTGCATAATTGCTTGTGTGACACGGTAATAGCAGGCAGGGCGTACCTGTTGAAATCTCAGCCGGAATTTCAACAAATCGATAAAGCCGTTCGGGAAACGAAACAAGTCCGTCGCTTGGCGCGATTCTGGTCCAGGTCGTCGAATAGCGCGATGTCCGTCCGCGGAGTGTGACGATCGGGGCGAAAAGGCTGGCGTAATTGGCCGTCGAGGACCTTTGCAACCGGCCAGGGCTATGCCCCGACTGCAGTTTCAACTTGCACAGGAAGACTAGTCTGCTGCCAGGCGTCGAAGCCGCCGATCACATTGGTGACATCCCGGAAGCCGGCTCGCTTCAGCAGGCTGCAAGCAATCATGCTGCGATATCCGCTCTTGCAGTGCACGGCAATCGGAAGGTTGCGATCAATCTCTGGCGGAGAAACTTTGAAATTGTCGAGCGGCCACCAAGTTGCTCCTGCGACGTGTCCGGCGTTCCACTCGGGTTCACGGCGTACATCGAGTACTTGGGAACCATGCGCTTGCCAGCGATCGTGCAGAGTTTGCACCGTGATCTGAGGCAACTCGGCGGGCTCGAACCCCGCCTGCTTCCATGCTGCGACGCCTCCACTCAAATATCCGCGTGCATCCTCAATGCCCACTCGCGCCAGCCGGAGCCGCGCTTCGGATAACTGGTCGGGAGAGTCGGCGATTAACACCGGACGCGCGGACAAGCCCAGCACCGTTCCGGCCCAGGTGGCAAATTGTCCTGACAGAGCGATGTTGATTGAACCCGGTACGTGCTCGTGCGCAAACTGGTCGCCGGGACGAACGTCGAGAGTGATTACTCCCTCATCCAACATGGACTTCAGTTCGGCGGCAGAAATCGGCGGAAGTTCGGGAAGATCCGCGAGCGTGGGCGCACCCTCGCGATTGATTTCCGCGTCCTGCAGGAAATAACCGGGACGTATGGGCAGGTTGGTTGTCAGCTGACGAACAAACTCCTCTCTGCTCTTGATCTGAAGCGCATAGTTGGTCAGCCGCTCAGTACCGATGGTTGAGGACCGCTCAGCGCGCATGTTGCGCCCGCAAAGCGAGCCGGCTCCATGGGCTGGATAGACGAGGACGTCATCCCTGAGCGTGAGCAGTTTGTGATGCAGGCTGTCGTAGAGCAGCCCCGCCAATTCAGGCGGAGTGTGTGTCTTCGAGAGGTCGGGTCGTCCAACGTCGCCCAGAAACAGGGTGTCGCCGGTCAGAACCGCCCACGGATCGGGAGACTTTCCCCGGTCCCTGATCAAAAGGCAAATGCTTTCCGGCGTGTGACCCGGCGTGTCCAACACCTTGAGAAGTGCCTCGCCCACTTGCAACTCGAATCCGTCTTGCACATCGACGTGGAGGAATTTGGCACCGGCGCGGGCTCCCATGTAAATCTTTGCCCCCGTTCGGGCGGCCAGCTCTTTATGCCCGGAAACAAAGTCGGCGTGCAAATGAGTTTCAAAGATATGGCGGATCTTGGCTCCGTGTTCTTCCGCGGCTTTCAGGTAAATGTCTACATCCCGCTGCGGATCGACTACGACGGCCTCACCCTGCGATGCCAAGATGTAGGAAGCATGCGCCAAACAACCTAGATAGAACTGTTCGAAATACATTACCTTGCCTCCTCGAGACTACAGGGAACGAAGCAGCACTCACCGCCGATAATCGCTGCAAACATAACAACTTCAGATAGTCTGCCGGTCCCTCGGGCATGTCAAGGGACGCCCACGCCGGGAGGAGTGTGAGTGGGATTGGGAACTTTCGGGCACAGGAAAAAGCGGACACGTTTTCACAGTCATTTTTGCTACAATGCAGGCTCGGTGCGCCGATGTTTCTCGGCCGAGGCGAGCCGGTGAACCAGGAACTAACCTGTTCCCCCCAGGAGGTAGTTTGATGTATCGGCCCTCAAGCGGTAGTGTCCCATCCGGTTCGCGGCTTGATGTCGAGTCAACCGTTCGCGGGCTCACCCAGGATTTTTGTACCGCATTCAACACCGGCAACTATGACCAGGTAGCGGCCCTATTCGCTTCCGACGGTGTGTTGATGCTTTCGCATCGCGATGCGTCCCAGGGACCGAAAGCGATCGAGCGCATGCTGCGGGAGTACGGAGAATCGGGATACGAGAATCTCCGCTTTGAGACCTCGCGGGTAAACTACTCGGGCGACATGGCCGTTGAAGTCGGCCGCTATACCGTTTCCATCAGACTAGGAAACACGACCGGTGCCGACGCGGGCAGGTTCTTGCGCGCGTGGCACCGCCTGGGGGCTTGGCGGATCACGGGTGATTGCTGGAGCAGCAGTGTGCCCATCGCCGACAAACTGGGCGATACGGCGAGGGTTGCTTAGCGCAGGGTTCTGGTGTGCTGGGTGAGAGTAGCCTGGAATTGGTAGGCAGTGAATTGAAAGCGGCAATTGCGCGGGTGGATTCCTGATGATAGGTTTCTGGGAAATGACGAAACCGGTGTTCATCCAGATCCTTTCCTCAACACCCGAACCGGTTGATGACGTTGCCACGCTCAACACCGATCGCAGCGATGCGTCTCGCTTCTGCCCAAATTGCTCGGCGCAATTGCAAGAACAGCGCTGCAAACTGAGCTGTCCGCGCTGCGGCTTCTATCTGAGTTGTTCCGACTTCTACTGAATAGGATCGGCAATTAACACTTGGCTTCGATGCCGTGATCTTTGGCGAATCTTCAAAGACTGGGCGAACGCCAAGTGCCAATTGCTAATTGCTGCACTTCGAGGCCTGACACCTTCTCGCACTTCCATCTACAATAGAAGAGTTAGACTTCATATTCGAGGAGAGAAAAATGCAACGCAAGGCAAGCGCGGTTTGGAAGGGTGGACTGAAGGACGGCAAGGGCGCGGTATCGTCGTCGAGCGGTGTGTTGAACAGCACTCCTTATTCCTTTAGCACGCGATTTGAAAACACCCCGGGCACGAATCCCGAAGAGTTGATCGCGGCGGCGCACGCGGGGTGCTTCTCCATGGCTCTTTCCGGACAGCTGGGCGCTGCCAATCTGACCGCATCCAGCATCGAGACCACGGCTACACTCACCATGGAAAAACTCGACTCTGGCTGGACAATCACTGCGGTGCATCTGGATGTAGTGGGTCGAGTACCGAATGCCGACGAGGCTGCTTTCCAGAAGGCCGCGGAGAACGCGAAGAGCGGTTGTCCTGTGTCCAAGGTGCTTAAAGCCAATATCACGATGACGGCGAAGCTGGAGGGGTAAGGTTCAGGCTTTTGCGGCTCCAGGCTTGTGTCGTCGCGCTGATCGCGGAGTTTGACAGCCAGCGATGCCCCTGTAGAATATTGTTTGTGGTTCTCTCCTGACAGGTGGCCTTGCAAGGGTCGCCGCGTAACCGAATCACTTTTGCCATCGTGGCGGAATTGGCAGACGCGCATGGTTCAGGTCCATGTACCCGCAAGGGTGTGGGGGTTCGAGTCCCTTCGATGGCACCAGCTTTTTTCTCTTCCTTCGTCGATGCTGATTGATTAAGGCTTCGTCGCCATTGTGTTTTTGACCTGCCGATGACAAATGCTCCGATACCTCTCCCGTATAATCGTGACGACTTGCCATGCCCGTCAGCCTCGATGAAATAGTTTCCGCGACCCGCCGAAGAGTGGGCGAGACCAAGCCGGCGGCTGATTTGCGCCAACTTGAACGGGAGGCTGGAAACCATGTTCCGCGAGGTTTTAGACGCGGATTGGAATCGCGTTGCGCCAATGGCATCGCGGTTATCGCGGAACTGAAACCGGCTTCGCCTTCGCGCGGACTGATTCGTTCTGACTTCGACCCCGAGAAACTGGCGAAAGAACTCGACAGCGCGGGTGCCGCGGCTTTATCCGTTTTGACCGAACCTGAATTCTTTCAGGGATCGTTGGAGAACCTGCGGTTTGCATCGGCGAACACGAAGCTGCCTTGCCTGCGCAAGGATTTCATTGTCGATGAATTCCAGTTGCTGGAAGCACGAGCCAACGGTGCCGACGCGATCCTATTAATTGTGGCTGCGTTGTCGCAGACGGAATTGAAAATGTTGGCCCGCCGCGCGACTGATTACAGCCTGGATGTGTTGTGCGAGGTGCATGACAAAGATGAATTGCGACGTGCCGTCGATGCAGGCTGCAACCTGATCGGGGTCAACAACCGCGATTTGAAAACCTTCCAGGTTGATCTCGGAACATCGCTGCGGCTGGCGGACTTTATTCCGAAGAACGCGCTGCCCGTAGCCGAGAGCGGGATCCACAGTGGAGCGGATATCGCCCGCCTGCGTGCAGCCGGATACCGGGCATTCTTGATCGGCGAATCGTTGATGAAGGCGAAATCACCCGGCGAAGCGTTGATAGCAATTCTGTCGGACGCCAATCAAAAGATGAGCCTCGATCTAACTGCGAACTGACAGAGGACCGGGAACTGGGTTTCATGACTTGGGTAAAGATCTGTGGGATTACGAATCTCGAGGACGCGTTGACCGCGGTCGAAGCAGGCGCGGACGCGCTGGGATTCGTGTTTTACGAGAAGAGCCCGCGAAATGTTGACCCGGAGACGGTACGCGAGATCGTGGAAGCGCTGCCAACGGAGATCGACAGGGTGGGGGTGTTCGTGAACCAGCCCGAAGATGCGATCTGCGCTGTCGCGGAGCAAGCAAGACTGAGCGCGATCCAGATGCACGGCCACAATGAGGATCCGCGTGTAGCAGATTTGGTCGTAGCGCGCCGACCCGATCTCAAAATCGTGGCTGGTATTTCGATGCGTCAACCCAGGCCGGAGAGTTGGGCGATGATGTGGCGGACCGATGTGGTTCATGCTTTCCTGGTGGATTCTGGCGATTCGTCGAAAAATGGCGGCACGGGAGAAACGTTCGACTGGCAAGCGGGGCGGAAGAGTGTTGAGTTGATTGCGAGTCTTGGACGGGTGGTTCTCGCCGGAGGGCTTACGCACGCTAATGTTACTCAAGCGGTGTGCATGCTGCGGCCTTGGGGCGTGGATGTTTCCTCGGGCGTCGAATCGAGTCCGGGCAAGAAAGATCCCGAGAAAGTCAAAGCTTTTGTCACCGTCGTTCGTCAGGCGGAGAGACTCGTTTAAGAAGATGGCAACCGCGACTGTCGTCAAGAACAGGAATTCGACTAAAGCGCCCGTCGCAGGCCGCTTCGGTGTCTACGGCGGGCGGTACGTCCCGGAAACGCTGATGGCTGCGCTTGACGAACTCGAGCGCGCATACGATAAGGCGAAGCGCGATCGCGGATTTCAGCGGCGCCTCGATGAACTGCTGCGGACATACGCTGGCCGTCCTACGCCATTGTTCTTTGCGCAGCGCCTGACAAAAAAACTGCAGGGCGCGAAAATCTATCTCAAGCGCGAAGATCTCCTCCACACCGGCGCGCACAAAATCAACAATTGCCTGGGCCAGGGACTGCTGGCCGAGCGCATGGGCAAGCGCCGCATCATCGCCGAAACCGGCGCGGGGCAGCACGGCGTCGCCACCGCCACCGTTTGCGCATTGCTCGGCTTCGAGTGCGTTGTTTATATGGGTACCGAGGACATGCGGCGGCAGGAGCTGAATGTGTTCCGCATGCGCCTGCTGGGGGCGGAAGTGCGCGGTGTCGACTCGGGTTCGCGCACCTTGAAAGATGCCATCAATGAGGCCATGCGCGATTGGGTCACGAACGTTCGCACCACGCATTATCTTCTGGGGAGCGTGCTCGGCGCTCATCCCTATCCCACGATGGTGCGTGATTTCCACAAGGTCATCGGACGCGAGGCACGGGCGCAGATCCTCAAAGCCGAAGGCAAGCTACCCACCTCGATTATCGCTTGCGTGGGCGGAGGATCGAATTCTATTGGCATTTTCCATGACTTTATTAAGGACAAGCGAGTGAAGCTGATCGGCGTCGAAGCCGGCGGACGCGGCGCTGGCTTGGGGGAACATGCGGCGCGTTTTCACGGCGGATCGCCGGGCGTGTTGCAGGGGACCTATTCCTATCTGCTGCAGGACGCGGCGGGTCAGGTGGCGAACACTCATTCGGTGTCAGCTGGTCTGGACTATCCATCGATCGGGCCGGAGCATGCGGCGCTTTATGATTCGGGCCGCGCGGAATACGTTTCAGCATCAGATGTGGAAGCGCTCGACGCTTGTACGCTTCTAGCTCGGACCGAGGGCATCATTCCGGCGCTTGAGTCGGCGCACGCCGTGGCGGAAGTGATCAAACGCGCGCCGAAGATGAAGAAGTCAGATGTGGTGATCGTGAACGTCTCCGGGCGAGGCGATAAAGATATCGGAATCCTCAGAGAGAACTTGAAGCTGGACGGGTAGATCGATTTGCAATTCTTCAAGCCATGCCTCTGTCTTTTCAAACTCGTCCTGCCCTGGTGGCCTACGTCACTTGCGGTGACCCCGACCTCGCGACTACGCGAGAAGTCGTCCTGGCCGCGATTGACGCGGGTGCAAGCGTGATTGAGCTTGGCGTGCCGTTCAGTGATCCCGTGGCTGACGGCCCGGTAATCCAGCGCGCCAGCCAGCGAGCGATCCAGCACGGTACGACACTGGCCGATGTGCTGAAGCTGGCGGCGGAAGTGCGCCAGCATGCGCAGTCGACTGGGCTGATCATCTTCTCGTATTTGAATCCCATCCTGCGCATGGGATTGGAAAAATTCTGCAAAGTCGCTCGGCACGCGGGAGTTGATGGAGCGTTGCTCACAGATTTGCCGGTAGAGGAAGCGGATGACTACCTGCGCGAGATGCGGCGAAACGAGTTGGCAACTGTGTTCCTCGCGGCGCCCACCAGCACCGAGGAACGATTGAAGCTCATCGCGGAGGCTTCGAGCGGATTTGTTTATGCAGTCTCGCGCACTGGCGTGACTGGCACTCGCCAGCAGTTGCCTGAAGACGCTCGGAAGTTGGTTCGCCGCCTGCGTAAGTACACGCGGCTTCCGATCGCTATTGGCTTCGGTATTTCCACTCCGGAGCAATTCGCTGCCGTGGGAGAGTTTGCCGATGCGGCGGTGGTGGGCAGCGCCATCGTCGAGACGATCGAGCGGAATGCGGGCAAAGAAGCCGCGTCTGTGGCAGAATTTGTAAAGCAGCTCTCAGCCGTCAGCCCTCAGCTTTCAGCTCGAAACCGATGATTTTTTGCATTCGAGTCGCTGCCATGGCCGATGTGTGCAGGCTAAATAGTTATGGACATTTCCGACTGGCGTAAGAAAATCGACGAACTTGACCGCAAACTGGTGGAGTTGCTGAGCCAGCGCGCGCAGGCGGCCCATGAGATTGGCAAATTGAAACGCGTTATTGGAATGCCCATCTATGAACCAGATCGCGAGCGAGCCGTATTCAACAATGTGCGCAGTGCGAACCCAGGGCCGCTGCCGGATCGCGATCTGCTGTGCATCTACGAGCGCATCATGGATATCATGCGCCAGATTCAGCAGGAAGAGATCGCGCCCAAGCCAGCCGCAAACAAAGGCCCTGGCGATACGGAACTGGATGCTGAGGTGAATGACTGAAAAAAAGCTTCTAGCTCCTAGCTTCTAGCTAAGAGCCAGAAGCTAGGAGCTAGAAGCCTTTTATGATCGTTGCAATGCAAGAATCGGCGACTGAGGAGCAGATTCAGCGGGTGGTGGAACACCTGATTGAGAGGGGCTTCTCCGTGCATCGCTCCACCGGAGCCCACCAGACGGTGGTGGCTGCGGTCGGTGCGCGCGTCGATTTTGATATTCGCAACCTCGAAGTGCTATCCGGAGTCGAGCACGTTCACCGCATCAGTGCGCCTTATAAGCTGGCAGGGCGAAGTTTCCGGCCGCAAGGCACCGTGGTCGAGTTTGCCAATGGGTTGAAAATCGGCGGCGACCAAGTCGTGGTGATGGCAGGCCCCTGCTCGGTGGAATCGCGCGACCAGCTTTTTGCCACAGCCGAGCGCGTAGCGAAAGCCGGGGCGCGCGCGCTGCGGGGCGGCGCCTTCAAGCCGCGCAGTTCTCCTTATTCTTTCCAAGGACTTGGTTTGGAAGCCTTGAAACTTTTGCGAGAAGCAGGCGACCGCTTTGGCTTGCTGGTTATCAGCGAAGTCATGGAGATCTCGCAAATTGCCATCATGTTGCCTTTCGTGGACATCTTTCAGGTGGGCGCGCGCAACATGCAAAACTTCAATTTGCTGCGCGAGTTGGGCAAGATCCGGAAGCCGGTTCTGCTCAAGCGCGGCATTGCCGCGACGTTGGAGGAACTGCTGCTCTCGGCCGAGTACATCATGGCCGGCGGAAACTACGATGTAATCCTGTGCGAGCGCGGCATTCGCACTTTCGAGACTTATACCCGGAACACGCTGGACATCTCGGCCATCCCCGTCATTCACAAGCTGTCGCACTTGCCGATGGCGTCAGACCCATCGCACGGCACCGGCATTCGCGATAAAGTTGCGCCCATGGCGCGGGCGTCCGTGGCTGCCGGCGCGGATGTGCTCTTGATCGAGGTGCATCACGATCCGGATAAGGCGCTATCGGATGGCGCTCAATCGCTCTATCCCGATCAGTTTTCCGAGTTGATGGATCAGCTGCGTATGATTGCGCCCGCAGTCGGTCGCAAGATCGCTTGAATTGATTGACCGTTGGAAGAAAAGCTCACCACAGAGACACAGAGGCACAGAGAAGAAACAAGATGGTTTGAAGCTGGAACCTCCATGCCCTTTGCCTGTATGACTTGCCGTTTCTGTGCCTCTGTGTCCCTGTGGTGAAGATGATTTATGTCCATCCGCCAAATCACGATCATCGGCACCGGACTGATTGGTGGTTCGCTCGCCTTGGCTCTGAAGAGGCATCGATTTGCTGGAAGGATCATCGGTTGTGATCACGCACCCGTTCTCCAGCGAGCGCGCAATAAGTCTGCCATTGACGACGGCCACACCAACCCCGTCGACGCCGTTCGGGGCAGCCAAATCATTATTCTGGCAACCCCAGTCAGCGGCATCATCGATTCGATTGAGCGGCTAGGCCCTGCGCTTCCGCCGAAGACTCTGCTTACCGATGTCGGCAGCACCAAGGCCGAAATCCTGGAGCGGGCAAAAGCAGTCTTCCATAGGAACACTGGCGTTCGCTTCCTGGCCGGGCATCCCATGGCCGGCAAGGAACAGTCTGGCGTGGAATTTGCTGACCCCGATTTATTTCAGGGGGCTGGCTGGTTTGTGACTCCGGTTGCAGGGCAGAAGATATACGACGGCCTTAGCGGGGAGTATCTGGAGTGGGTGGAAAGGATTGGGGGGCGGATCGCGAGCATGGACGCCACCGCGCACGACCAGCTCTGCGCCTGGATCAGCCACTTGCCTCAAATGATCTCGACCGCGCTGGCCGCCGCGTTGGTCGATGAATACGGCGCAGACGCGCCCCTGCTCGAAGCTGGAGGCCGTGCGTTGCGTGAAATGACTCGCATTTCGAGCAGCCCATATTCAATGTGGCGCGATGTCGCTCTCACCAACAAAAAGAATCTTCGGACTGCACTCTTGAAACTGGAGCAGCACCTGGCCCACATCCGCGAAAATCTCGACACCCGCGAGCTGGCAATGGAGTTTGAGCGG
>Ga0210399_10002648_pt1 | contig 13950 bp, 11 predicted proteins | sample IncBWC14MmetaG_FD_150865 | JGI IMG/M metagenome (GOLD analysis project Ga0210399, IMG submission 150865) | Forest soil microbial communities from Barre Woods Harvard Forest LTER site, Petersham, Massachusetts, United States - Inc-BW-C-14-M | ecosystem: Environmental > Terrestrial > Soil >... | reverse complement strand
TGATCCCGACACGGCGGATGGAAAAATGGTCGGCATCGTGGCTGAACCGGACGCGATTGCTCTTGCCAACGATGGAAAAGACGCCAGGAAGTCCCTCTCCCCGGGAAAGCGCTACTCGACGTCAAAACTCTGCACCATCCTTTATGCCTACGAACTGCACCGTCGGTTACGGCGGGCCGGTAGCTCAATTGTATCGATTGCCTTCGACCCCGGGGCCGTGCCCCAGACCGGGCTGCTCCGGACGATGCCGAAGCCTGTGCAGTGGCTCGCGAAAACTCGCTTGATGAAGTGGATTACGAAACGAGTTGGTGTAACTCAGGGCTCCATCAGCTTCTCTGGTGCATCCCTTGCTCAGGTTGCTACTGATCCCGCCTATAGGAACGCGTCTGGCAAATATTTTCAGTCGAATGACGGCGCACTCAGTGATACGCGATCTTCTAAACTTTCCTATGACGAACAGCGAGCACAGAAACTATGGAATGACTCAAAGGCGCTCGTACGATTGCAGCCAAACGAAGAGTCCGTTCAGCTGCGATGACAAAGGACAGAAGATCGATTATCGCCGCGACAGCGTTGCTCGACTCCGGCGGCGAGGGCGCCGTCACCCTCCGGACGGTCGGCCATGCTTCCGGAATCCCTCACAATCTCCCTACAAGCATTTTGAGAGCCGGATGCGTGACCGACAGTCACAACACGAAATTTACTTTGAGGTCCCACAATGAAGAGGAAATCCAAGATCCTAATCGGCTTGGCAATTGTCTTTGTCGCCTTACTCGTCGCACTGTTCCTCGCAAGAAAACAGTTTGTCGGTGGTCCCGGCAGCCTCACCGTAGAAGGCTCCCGTGCGGTAACAGATGGTGGTATCAAGGTTCCCGGTTGGAACGGCAAAGTCGATACTGCTGAAGAGAGGGCGGGCATGACCCTCGACGCGGCTCGGCTTGTTGGAGAGGGACAGGCCCTTCATGTCACAACCGGCCCGGCCACCAGTTACTGGAAGACCGATGCGATGGCGTCAGGGGACTTCACAGTCACAGCGACATTCAACGAGTCAAAATACATGAATCTCAACTCTCACCCGCATCCCTACGGGGTGTTTATCGGAGGGAACGACATGGGTACTCCTAGCCAGACCGAGCTCTACTGCGCTGCATCTGGAAACGGAAAGTTTATCGTGCGCGGATTTGGACCAGAGCCGTTCAGAATGAGCGGACTGCTGGGTGAGAGCAACGCCGCGATTCATAAAGCAGGCGGGCGCGGCCAACCGGTGACTCAGGACATCTCGCTCTCGGTAAGAGGGGATAAGGTTGTGTGCTCCATCAACGGCTCGATTGTTGCAAGCTACGACAAAACTACCCTCGTAGGCTCCGGCAAGCTGACATCGACAAATGGCTATTATGGCCTCCGCTTCGCGCATAACACGGACGTGTTCGTCAGTAATCTTTTGGCCACGTCAACGAAGTGAACGCCGACGGAAGTAGGCAACGGTGCAGTGCGACCGCTAGGCCCACAAAATAAGGAGAGCATCTTGGCCGCAAGAATTCTCATGGTTTTTAGCGCGAGCATTATCCTTACGCTTGGAGTCCTTCACCTTGTTTCTACGTTCTGGGGCCCAAGCCTCACGCCCCGTGACCCCGCCTTGCAAATCAGCATGAGCCAGACTTCACCTATTATGACGAACGAAACAACAATGTGGCGGTGTTGGGTGGGCTTCAATGCCAGCCACAGCCTGGGACTTATTTTGTTCGGCTTGGTTTTCGGTTATCTCGCATTGGCTCACGGTCAACTCCTCTTTCGGTCACCGTTCCTTCTCGTTGTCGGGCTGGCAATGCTTGGTGGTTTTGTTGTGCTCTGCAAGGTTTATTTTTTTAGTTGGCCTCTCACAGGCGTCAGCATTTCTTTGGCCTGCTATGTGGCCAGCATTGGGCTATCTCGGGCCTAACAATGCGCTCTTGACGCAAACAGCAATATGGAGATGCGGGACAGTCAAACCACCTCAGAACAGCCATTCGAGCAACAGACTGAGGTTGCGAGTTCGGTCGATTCTCGAAGCGCAACGATAGAGTTTTTTGAGAACAATGGTGAGAACAGGCCGGGGGAATCGGCAGCATCTCTGGGGAAGGGGGCGACGTCGCCCCCTTCCCCAGACCCTTAACCTACTAGGAGATGCAAGAACACTTTCAGAAAACGGAAAGTGTGCCCAAAGTCTTTGTGACAGTTGAGGGGGTCACCTCAAAACTTGGGAACAACTTGGGAACAAACATTGACGAATACGGTGCAAAATCGTGATGCATGACATAGGAAAATGCTAGACGAACCAACTACTTAGCATTTCTGCTCTTGCCTTGGGCGCAGGAGGCCCCCGGTTCAAATCCGGGCGCCCCGACCACTTCTGATTTCTTCCTTCTGCAATCCGATTCTGAATCTGCAAGAGTGCCCGACCAATTCTAATTTCATCGAGAATGCAGCCGGGGAAGCATCCCAAGTGGAATCTTTACATCCACAAATCGATTGGATATATTACCCGCTCGAGAGCTGGGTAGCCCTCTCGTAGAAGTTGCCCCCACCGTGCCTACCCGACCACCGGTGTAGCCAGAGACCTCAAACGAGCGCTGGAGTGCGATGCGCGAGAACGACGAAAAGTCAAAGTGAACAACTTGCGGACGACAATTGACGCTGGCCGTGGGTGGCGCGGTGCCGAATGGGCTGCGCTAACGACCGATACGGAGCCGTACGCAAGACAAAAGTAGAGAGGAGAATTGGCACGGCGAACGAATCCACGAGGCAGTCGCCGTGCAGGGTACGGCCGGGCGCTGGGAGTTCTCGACGAGTTTAGCCAAAAAAACAAGGAGGATCGCAATGGACAATAAGTACGACGCACCGTCAAATAGTCAGGCAGCTTCGCTAGCCACTCCAGAGAATCAACAGAAATGGTCGCAATTGGCGAAGCGGGCAGCCGCAGACGAGACACTGAAGCAGCGACTGCTGAACGATCCGGTACCACTGCTGCAGGAGCAGGGGATTGAAATGCCCGCGGGAGCCGTAGTGCAGGTCGTTGAAGACGGCGGCATCTTCCGCTGCCTGGTCGGTTTGGCTAAGGCTGCCGCCGCTGCCGGTGGGGCCGAACTAACGGCGAAAGATCTGAGCAGTGTGGTTGGTGGCGGCACTTCCAACAAGGGGGGCGACCAGCCTGTCGAATATCTCAAGTACAAATTGACCGAAGTATTTGTTTCCACATATTCCATAGGTCAGTGATTGATCTTGGGGGCCGCGAAAAATGTGCTCGGTGAGAGGCTAGCGGCGATCGCAAGCACCCGCCGGGACGCGACCCCGCTCATCGAGTTCCATCCCCGCGTTCTGGCGCGTCTGCGACCGCCGTGCGAACACTCGTAGCGCGCGAGGAGTTATGACTCCGGAAGCCACTCTCCCACTTCTTTACGCTCCATGGTTACGTGCCATCACGGGCGGGCCCATTCCCGCCGAAACCCAAGCCACCTGTGACCACTGCGTTATGCTTCCGTCTTCCGGAAGCGCTCCGGATGCCACTTATTTTCATCCGGTTACTAAATGCTGCGCCTTTCAACCGCATCTTCCCAACTTTCTGGCGGGACGCCTGCTATCCGACGTCGACGCTTCGATGTCTGCAGGGCGAATCGAACTGGAGGAACGGATCGCACGAAGGGTTGCGGTCACGCCCCGATGGGCTGGCCCCGGTTCCGTCTTCGGCTTGCTATACCGAAGTGTTCCTCAGGTCTTTGGACGTGCGCCCGCGCTGCGCTGCCAGTTCCTGACCTCGACGGGAGGCTGCGGCATTTGGAAGCATCGGCCCGGTGTGTGCGCCACCTGGTTCTGTAAGCATGTGCGCGGCAATGTCGGATCCCGCTTCTGGAGGCTCGCTGATAAACTTCTGCAATCGGTAGAGCACGATTTGTCGTTCTGGTGCCTCGCTGAACTAAGAGTTGGCTCGGCGGAAGCGGACGAACTCGCTTCCCGCACTTCGCCTGACGTATCAGAGGTAGGCGGCGAGATCGACTGGGCGCACTATCGGAAGTTATGGGGAGAATGGGCAGGCCGTGAGATCGACTTCTACCGTGCCTGCGGGCGTCTAGTCGAACCTCTCTCCTGGGACCAGGTAGAGCAGATATGCGGTCCGCGCGTGCGCATTCTGGCGGGGCTCCTCCGCGACGCCTACGCCTCCCTTGGGTCCGAGGTCATCCCGGAGAGGTTGCGATTGGGGCAGATAACCTTCAGCGCCATCGAGGGAAATGCCTACAGAGTGGTCAGCTACAGTCATTATGATCCGGTACTTATGCCAGAGAGACTGGCCCGAGTCCTGCGCTATTTCGACGGCCGACCCACCGAAGAGGCCTTGGAGGCCATCCTCACTCAGGAAAGCATTCGGCTCGACCTTAGCTTAGTCCGCCGGATGGTCGATTTTGGTGTTCTGCTGCCGTGCAGCTTTGAAAATAGCGCCCTTCCCATACTGAATTGAACGGCCTCGGCGCAAACGGCGAGTGAAACACAGAGATCGCTGGGAACTCTTGGAGAGCCTGTTCGGACAACCGGACCGCCTTCATCATCTTTGCGTTCGGTAGTTCCTCCACTCCACAATTGGAAATTTTGCAGAGCCGCGATCTTGCCGGCTGATTGCCTGATCCCTGAAATCGAAAACCGACTTTCATGTGCGGAGTGGTGTTATATCCAGCGTCGCTTGCGCGCGTTCGCTCGCCGAAAAATCGAGAGCGCAGACAAATTGCCATGTACCCGTATTTATACCAGTGCAGTTTTGCTAGCCTCGTAATCCGATAATGTCGCCAACTCAAAATTCGATCGGCTCCGGGCGCTATCTCGACATCAAAACCTTGCTGAGATCTCCCGCAGCATTCATCTTTTTCTTGCAGCTCGGCGTTTTTCTCGCCTGCACTCCGCTGACCATGCGCGGGTATTCCGATTTCCGCCAGCTCTACACGGCAGGTTGGATGGTTCGGACCGGCCACGCAGGAGAGCTTTACAACCTGGATGCTCAATCCCAGTTCCAACAGATCCTGATCGGGCATCCCATCCCACCGCTGCCATTCAATCACCTAAGCTACGAATCACTCGTGCTCGCCCCGCTTTCGCTGCTTCCCTTTCGGGCCGCTTATCTCGCGAGCGCAGCTTTGAACTTTGCCCTTCTGGCTTTCGCGATGCGCCTCATATCCCCGCTTATCGCCGAGATCGCAAAGACCTGGAAGCGCCTCCCTTTGCCGGTGATTCTCGGTACGGTTCCGATTGCGATCTGTCTGGTTCAAGGCCAGGATTCCACTATGTTACTTACCCTGTTTGCGGCTGCCTGGTCGGCGTTGGATTCCGGGCATGAAGTGAAAGCCGGCGTGTTGGTTGCGCTCACGCTGTTCAAGTTTCAATTCTCGATTCCTGTTTTCATTCTGTTTCTGGTGTGGCGTCGCTGGCGATTCGCAGGGGGCTTCGCGCTAGCTGCGCTTCTGATTGTGGCCGTGTCCTTGTGGATTACCGGGCGGGACGGATTCTTAACCTACATGCACATGCTGACTTCCATGTCGGTTGGGCTGACGACCGCCGCCGATATGTCCAAGTACCAGATTTCTCCATGGATGATGCCCAACATTCGTGGGCTCCTCGATCTGTGCCTGCCGGCTCGCGCGGTAGGGATCGGAACTGCGATTGGCTCGCTCGGGGTGCTGGTCTACGCGGCGCTAAAGAGGCCTTCTTTTCCGCTGGCAGTGCTCGTTGCAATGTTGGTCAGTTATCATGGGCTGATCCACGATGCCTGCATCTTGCAAATTCCAATCCTGGCGATGCTCGCATTGCGTACAAACCCGAAACAAACCCTCCTCGCGAATGCAATGCTGGTCAGCCCCGCCATTCTGTTCCCAGTTGGACAGCTGTATTGTCTGATGACCGTTCCTTTGATTTGGGCGGTCCCAGAGCTCGCCCAGGTTACCGCTGCCGGCCTCGTACCCGCGCCAGCGGAACGTCATTGACCTCCTCGGGCGCCGCCGCTACGCAGTTCGCGCATTTGCATGGAAGAGAGTAAACGTGTTTTATTCAGGGAATGAGCTCGGAAGCGCCAGCTAACGCGGCACCAGTCGATAGCCGCGAGCCTGCGGACGCGGAGGCCAACCCCTTAGGGCGCGGTTTGCGGATAATTCTGCTTCTAAGCTTTGGTGGACTTCTGGTTCTGCTTCTCTACTCCGGGGCGAATGCGCTGCATACGCTTCGGGAATTGCATGAAGCGGAGGAATCCGCAAGAGCTGGGTCTCTTGAACGCAGGCGCGTTCTCTCCACCGTCGTTCTGTCCGCGAGCACTTATAGCGACCACATGGAAGCGGTTTTGCTCAGCCTGACGCCGGAGCAGGATGCTGACGCCGCTGGAGACGTCGCGAAATGTGCAGATCAAACGCGCGCGGCACTGCAGGCGTATCCCACAGATCGAAGCGCTGAAGAGCAATCTCTGATCGAGCAAATACAGCAATATCTGGCGGAAGAAGACCGCGTGTTTCGTTCGGCGCGCGAGTGGAAACCGGAAGAACGCCTGAGCCGCGGCCAAGCCGTAGTCAGCTCGGAGATTATTCCCAAGCGACAGAGATTTGTGGCGATCGCGCAAAGGATCGAGTTTCTGAACGACCAGCAAAGCGTCGCGGCGAAACAAGCAAGCTTTGCGGAGTTCGGCCGGCTGCAAGAACGCCTGACGAAATTTTTGATCCTGACGCTGACATCCGGCTTGCTGCTGGCGATTGGCAGCGCCGTCTATATCATGCGACTTGAACGCCAAGGCAGGCTTCGTTATTCCGAGTTGGTACAGAGCCGCGGCGAGTTGCAACAGCTCTCCGCGCGGCTGGTGGACGCGCAGGAGACGGAACGCCGCGCGATTTCGCGCGAGCTTCACGATGAGGTAGGCCAGGCGCTCGGTTTGCTGCTCATGGATGCGGGACGCCTGTCCAATCAGCTCGGGAGCACCAACGAAACGGGACAGCAACTCGTTGGTAATATCAAGACCGTGGCGGAGAGAACGGTGCAAACGGTACGAAATATGGCGCTGCTGCTGCGACCCTCGATGTTGGATGACCTGGGATTGGTTCCCGCCGTGGAATGGTATGCGCGGGAAATGTCGCGGCGAGGAGAGATCGAGGTCGAAGTCCGCGCGGAAAATGTTTCCGAGGAGTTGCCCGACGAGGTAAAGGTTGGCGTATACCGCATCGTGCAGGAGGCAGTTAACAATGTTCAGCGTCACGCGAAAGCGAAGAATGCTGTCGTGGAGTTGGAGCAGGCTGGCAACGCCATTCGGGTGAAGGTCACAGACGACGGAAAGGGATTCGACCCGAAACGCGCGCGTGGCATGGGGCTCCTAGGTATGGAGGAGCGCGTGAAACGCCTTGGCGGGACGATCGAAATCGATTCTCGGCCGGGGGGCGGGACGACGATCCGGGCTGAGCTTCCACTGGCCAGCACGCGAGCGTAGGAGCAAGATGAAGAAAATCCGAGTCCTCCTCGCTGACGACCACAATTTAATTCGGCATGGGCTGCGATTGGTTGTGGAACAGCAGCCGGATTTGGTCGTTGTCGGAGAAGCTGGAGACGGACGCCAGGCGGTTTCCTTGGCAACATCGCTGAAGCCGAACGTGGCCGTACTGGATATCGGGATGCCGAATTTGAACGGAATCGAAGCGGCCAAACAGATTACGGAGGGCGAGTCCGGCACGGCCGTGGTCATTCTGAGCATGTACTCGGACGAGACCTATATTTTGAGGGCGCTTAAAGCAGGGGCACGCGGTTACTTGTTGAAAGATTCGGCGGAGGCAGACCTGGTTCGCGCGATACGCTCGGTAGCCGAGGGCAAGTCCTTTTTCAGTCCAACGGTAAGCCGCGTGCTGCTTGAGGACTACATGCGGAAACTGCAGCGCACCGGCGGAGAAAGTTCCTACGACCTGCTGACGCCGCGCGAACGGGAAGTTTTGCAATTGATTGCCGAGGGAAAGTCGAACAAAGAAGTGGCCGACGTGCTCAACCTGAGCGTGTATACGGTGGAAACACACCGCGGAAATCTGATGGAAAAGCTAAAGTTGAAGGGCGTGCCGGAGTTGATTCTGTATGCGGTGCGAAAAGGAATTATTGCATAATGTTTGTTTCGGACCGGCTTAAAGACCGGCCAGTACAACCCCGTGGTCTAAACCTCGACTTTTCATATAAATAGCTGCTACTCAATCGATGGTACGCAAAATACCAACCCGTCGGGAGACGCGTAAAGTTGGTGGGCACGTCTAAACAAAAGAGAAAGCTGGCTGATTGTGGCCGGCAGAAACGTCGAGGAGAGAACGAATATGAATGGTACGCAATTTTCGCGCAAGTGGACGGGCGCAGCGCTAGCGCTTACTCTGGCCCTGGGAACAGGCGCGACGGGCTACGCGGTAGCTCGTGCGACAGAAGGCGTAACCGGAACGCACGTGCACGCCTCGCTGAAACTGGCCGATCCCAGCGAAGGACCGAGTAAGATCGGATTCGCGCCAGTGGTGAAGGAAGTTCTGCCCAACGTGGTGAACATTTCTTCATCGAAGGTCGTGCGCACACCGAATCAACTGCCGGAAGGAATGCAGTCCGATCCGTTTTTCCAACAGTTTTTTGGACAGGGGTTCGGGCGTCCCGAGATCCCCAAGAACCGGCGTGAGCAAAGCCTCGGATCAGGTGTGATCGTCAGCCCAGAGGGCTACGTGCTGACCAACAATCACGTGGTGGATGGCGCGACCGACGTCAAGGTCACGCTCTCGGACAAGCGCGAGTTGAAAGCGAAGATCGTGGGCACCGACCCGAAGACCGACATAGCAGTTCTGAAGCTGGAAGGCTCGAATTTCCCAGCGATTACGCTGGGCGATTCTACTAAAGTGCAAGTTGGCGACTACGCTTTGGCGATCGGCGATCCGTTCGGCGTCGGCCAGACTGTAACCATGGGCATCGTTAGCGCGAAGGGCCGTGGCAACCTGGGCATCGAAGACTACGAAGATTTCATTCAGACGGACGCACCGATTAACCCCGGAAATTCCGGCGGAGCCTTGGTGAACGACCGCGGCGAATTGGTGGGCATTAATACCGCGATTCTGTCGCATGGTTCCGGCGGCAATGAAGGCATCGGGTTCGCAATTCCCGTGAACCTGGCGCGCAACGTGATGGGACAGATTCTCGAGCACGGCAAAGTGACCCGCGGCTACCTCGGCGTTGTGATCCAGCCGATTACGCCAGCGATGGCGAAGCAACTGGGCCTCAGCAAACTGCAAGGCGCCTTGGTTGGCGATGTGAGCGCGAAGGGTCCGGCGCAAGCCGCTGGAGTTGAGCGCGGAGACGTCATTCTGTCCATCAATGGGAATGCGGTGAGCGACAGCAACGAGCTGCGCAATACCGTGTCGATGATGCAGCCGGGTGAGGCCGTGAAACTCGAGGTCTCGCGCAACGGCGACACCAAGGACATCAACGTGAAACTGGGCGAGTTGCCGCTGTCGAAGAAGGACGCTGAGAATCAACCGGAAGGAGCGTCGAAGGATGCGTTGGAAGGCGTCAACGTCGAGAACCTGGACGCGGAAACTGCAGCGCAACTGCAACTGCCGGAATCGACCAAGGGCGTCGTCGTGACGGGAATTGACCCGGCCAGTCCGAAAGCTGAATCTGGATTGCAAAAAGGCGACGTGATTCAGGAAGTCAACCATCAACCGGTGCGCAACGTGGCTGAATTTGAGCAGGCAATGCGCAAGGCTGGCGGGAGCGCGCTGCTCCTGGTAAACCGTGGTGGAACCACGCTGTTCATCGCAGCGTAAATCTGATAAAGACAAATCAAAAGACGATCAAGGGACCGGCCGCGTCGCGTGACGCGGCCGGTTTCGTTCAGGGACAGAAAAGCGCCCGCTTCAGAAAGCGGCCGCTACAACTTCTGTCGGAAATTGCAACGCTTTGCACGATGACGTTTGAACCGGGCGGTGCTAGTCGCGTTGACCTCCCAGTTACCCCTCCCCTGGCTTTTGCATAAGTGTTTATTCTACAGGTACTTAAACTCATTTATTTTCATACTCTTTCGCAAGTGTTCATTTTAAACGAGTTAGCGAACGTCGAGCCAGGGGGCACAAACACAGTGGCCCCTTGGGCGCAGGTTAAAGATCCGGATCGATGGCCATGAATCGCCGGATAGAAAATTGAATCGAGATTGAAGCTGGAGTCGAGACGGAATCGTGAACGAGGTCTATTGTACCACACGAAATTCCGCGGTTCCTTCTGTGCTTGTGTTCCAGCTCTGTCCACCAAGTGAATAAATAAGCGGGACTGAACGGCCACTGATAGCTAAGTGGTGGGAACGGGACCAAAGTCCCATTGACCGATGTCGGCCCGCCGCCTACCTTGGATGAGCCGGGAGCCTCGTTGCTCCTGCCATGCCTATGAGTGATTCCGACATTAATTCAGTACCGCCTTCGCTCGACCCGGGCGAGCGAGAACTCGCGGAAGAGCTTTTGCGCATTCAGAAGCGCGATTCGTGGGTGGGGCGTTATTCGATCTTCGTCAGCCTGCTGCTGGTAGGAGCAATCGTCGCGCTGGCAGTTGTGGGGCTGCGCCAAGGGGCCGAACCTTTTTATAAGATCAGGCTCACGGAGGCGATCTTTGGCCTGATCGCTTTGATCGTTTTGTTCAACGTGTATACGATCCGCCAGGAAATCCTGATCAAGCAACTGCGCACCCAGCTCACCGAGAAACAGGGACAGTTTTACAATCTTCGTAACCTGTCGATGATTGATCCTTTGACAGGCCTGTACAACCGGCGATTTGCGGAGCAACGGCTGGCCGCGGAGGTCTCCCGCTCGGAACGCATGGGGCATCCGCTGGCACTGGTGATGCTGGACTTGAAGAATTTCAAGCAACTGAATGAGAGCAGCACGCGAGAGGTCGGCGACCAGGCGCTGAAGGCGTTTGCCACCCGGCTGAGCAGAGTGATTCGCGGGTCCGATTTGGCGGTGCGCCTGGATTCCGACAAATTCATGATCCTTTTGCCGGAATGCACGTCCGATCAGCTGCAACGAGTTCTCGGGCGTCTCAACCCGTTCGAACTGGATTGGAACGGCGCAAAGATTCCGGTGACGTTCACGGCCGCGTGGAAACAATATGAACTCGGAGAGAGCGCCGAGGAATTTCTCGCGCGCGTGGATCAAGGGCTGGCTGGAGCGAAAAAGGCCGGGAGCAAGGCTCCGTACTTTGAGACGCTGAGTCTCTAATCAGCCGACCTGCTTCTCTATTGGTGACGCGGCGCACACGCGATTTTTCCCTTCGAAAAACCTCAAAAACACCTTCCGAACCACCAACCCGGTTTACAATGCGCGGTACCGCATTTTAAAATCTGAGCATGATTGCACTCGGAGAAACCATCCGAACGCCGTAGGAAATTCCGCGGTGGTGGACAGTACGAGAAGCAAGTCCCCTGCCGTTTTTTTTGGCAGGGATGAGCGCGGGAAAAAAGGCTCGAGGAAAAACGGAAGATGGCTCTTCCAACGGACAAACACTTCCTGGCACGGGTAATCGATCGCAAAGAACTGTCCGAAGATCTGTGGCTGGTGCGCGTTGATCCCGGCGGACCTTTCCAGTTCAAGGCAGGGCAATACGCGACGCTGGGCGTCGATCACGGAGAAAAGCGGATCGAGCGCGCCTATTCGATCGTATCCTCGCCGTATGAAGAGGGATTTCTCGAGTTTTTCGTCGAACTCGTGCCCCAGGGCGAGCTGACGCCGCACCTTTACAAGCTCCACAAGGGTGACACGCTGTTTTGCCGCAAAATCGCGAAAGGCCGCTTTACCCTCGATTTGCGCAGCGGCCGGACCAATCATTTGTTGCTGGCGACGGTCACCGGCATTGCGCCGTTTGTCAGCTACGTGCGCACCTTGTATCAGGATTGGAAATCGCGTAACAGCGCGATGCCGGGAGATCACAAATTGTTCTGCCTCCAGGGCGGCAGCCGCTCGTGGGAGTTCGGCTATCGCGAGGAACTCGAGCGCGTGGCTTCCGAAGTGCCATGGTTCAAGTACGTCGCGACGATCAGCCGCCCATGGGAAGACACCTCTTGGAAGGGCGAGACCGGCCGCGTCGATGACCTGATCCGCAAGTATACGGATGAATGGAATTTGCGGCCCGAGAACACCACCGGATATCTCTGCGGCCACCCCAGCATGTGCGAAAACGGCCAAGGAATTCTGGCGCGCGCGGGCTGGCCGAAGGGCTCGACGTTTGAAGAGGTTTATTTCATTCCGGGGAAAGAAGCCACCGAGTAATTGCGGGATGGGAATGAGCGGGTGCGGCGGGTGATTGCTCGAACGGCGGCCTTGCGGTTAGCGCGGTGCCGGGGTTGACGCCGGGCGGGGCAAGCCCTGCCCCTACAATGCGTGGCCACGGCAGCGGCAGGTGGAAACAATGCGCGGCGTGGCGGGCGCGGCGCAGGCAGCGGGTAGACCTGCGGTGCCGCGGATGTAACGGCGCTGACAATGGCGACGCCAACCAACGTGGGCCATCAATCGGTGTACAATGCCGCGCGGTCCGGCCAACCGCGATATTTCTGAATTCGTTCTTTTAGAAGCTGTCGGAGGATTCTCCATGATTGTTGGTGTTCCCCGAGAAAGTTTCCCGGGGGAGCGGCGCGTCGCGCTGGTACCCGCGGCGCTGGCCATTCTCGCAAAGGCAGGGATCGAAGTTGTCGTGGAAGCGGGCGCAGGCGCGGAGGCCGGCTATCTCGACACTGAATATGCCGCCAAAGGCGCCAGGCTCATCCCGCAGCGTTCCGAGGTCTTCCGAGTGGCGGACATTGTCGTGCAGGTGCTGGCCCACGGCGCCAACGACAAGACCGGCAGCTCCGACCTTCCTCTGTTCCGTCGCGATCAGATTCTGGTGGGATTTTTGCGGCCGATGGGTACTGTGCAAAGCATCACGGACATCGCCGCAAGAGGGATCACGTCGTTTGCCGTCGAACTGATGCCGAGGACCACGCGCGCACAAAGCATGGATGCGTTGTCGACCATGTCCACGGTGGCGGGATATAAGGCCGTACTTGTGGCAGCGGACACGCTGCCGCGATTCTTTCCGATGCTGACGACGGCCGCCGGCACGATTACTCCGGCGCGCGTGTTGATCCTGGGCGTTGGCGTAGCCGGACTGCAAGCGATCGCCACGGCGCGCCGCTTGGGCGCGGTGGTTTCAGCATATGATCTGCGCCCCGCGGTGAAGGAACAAGTGCAGAGCCTTGGAGCGCGCTTCGTGGAACTGGCACTTGAAGCAAAGGACGCGCAGGACGCGCGTGGTTACGGCACCGCACAAGACGAGAGCTTCTACCGGCGGCAACGCGAGTTGCTGGGACAAGTGATCGCGCAACAGGATGTGGTGATCACCACGGCGGTGATTCCCGGAAAAAAAGCGCCGACGCTGGTCACCAAGGAAATGGTGGCGGGAATGGCGCCTGGCTCGGTGATCGTGGATATGGCGGCGGAGCGCGGTGGAAACTGTGAATTAACGCAACCGGGAGAAACAACTATCGAGCATGGAGTGACCATCATCGGATTGCTGAATCTCGCCAGCAAGGCTCCCTACCACGCCAGCCAGATGTATGCGCGTAATCTCAGTACTTTCCTGGCGCTACTGGTGAAAGAGGGAAAGATTCAAATGAATTTGCAGGACGAAATCATCCGCGAAACGCTAGTGACGCAGGGCGGCGAGATCGTGAATGCCCGATTGCGGGAATTTTTCTCTTTGCCCGCCTTGGTGGCACAGGAGGACGCGAAAAAATGAAGCTGGACTTGCTCACCGGCATTTACGTTTTCATGCTGGCGGCCTTCATTGGATTTGAAGTGATCCGGCGCGTATCGCCGCTGCTGCACACGCCTCTGATGTCGCTGACCAATGCGCTGGACGCCATCGCCGTTGTGGGGG
>Ga0210399_10002647_pt1 | contig 13952 bp, 13 predicted proteins | sample IncBWC14MmetaG_FD_150865 | JGI IMG/M metagenome (GOLD analysis project Ga0210399, IMG submission 150865) | Forest soil microbial communities from Barre Woods Harvard Forest LTER site, Petersham, Massachusetts, United States - Inc-BW-C-14-M | ecosystem: Environmental > Terrestrial > Soil >... | reverse complement strand
CATGTTGGGGAAGGTCGTTTTCGTGCCTTGCCACAGCAGGGCGCCCGAAACGGCGTCGACCATGAATATGGAATTGCCGACCGCGTCGCCGGAGGCGTTGAAGCCACCGTCCTCGGTCGGGTCGTAGCCGCCGCCCAGGACCAGTACCAGCTTCTGCTTGCTTACCTGTCCCGCCAATCCGGTGTTGACGCGCGCGAGCACCGGCAGCGACCAGGTATGGCCCACACCAGGCAGCTGCGCGGGTCCGATCGACCACATGAAGCTCGGCGACTGCGGGTTGGTCACGTCGAGAGCGTAGTAGTTGCTGCCGCCGCGGCCCTCGCCGAAGTAGATGATGACCCGATCGCCCTGTGCAGCCTCGATGACGCCATCACCATTGGCGTCGTACTTCAGTACCTGCACCGAGCCGTCGAGCGTGTAATGCTTGGGCGGCCCGGCAAAGGGAGCGTTCACGTACAGGTCGTAGAGCGTGGAGAGCATGTCGGAGGGGATGAAGGCCCACAGCTCCGCGCCCGTCGAGGCGTTGATACAGTGCAGGAAGCCATCGTTGTCGGTCGTGTAGAGATAGGCGTTGGCGAGGCTCGTGTCGGTCGGGTTGCTGGGATTACCGTAGAACACGTAGCCCGGCTGACCGTGCAGCGTGTCGCCCATCTCCAGGCGCGAGGCCGTCGTACTCGAGGTGTTGAGTCCCAGATCGTTATACGTATCCGCGCCGCGCGCGTAAGTGATGACGGTCGCCGGCGTCGTGACGGTGTCCGTGGTCGGAATGCCGAGCAGCGCCGGCGCCGTGGCGGCATTCGAGAACGTGGTGCTGTTCGTTGAGAGCTGATAGGCGCTCGTGCTCTGGTACGGGTTGTTCGCGCTCGTCGTGCCGAGACTCACCGGGCTGGTCGGATTGGCGCCCACGTAAGTGAAGACCTGGCGCTGTTGCCACGAGGGCAGCAAGTCCGCCGCTCCACCCTTGGTGACGGTCGCGCCGTCGACCAGCCCGCTGCGGGTAGTCGCCCTGCCGTCGGCATCGGCGGTCGCCTGCCCCGAGAAGGTGCTGATTGCGTTCGGGGAGATGAAGCCGCTGGCGACAGCGAGTGCGCCAGTCGAATCGACGATTTGACCTGCGGTTGAGCCGCTGGTGCTGAGAGTGTAGTGCTTCAGGTTGCCCGCCCAGTGATAGTCGGGACTCGGCAGAAACATGGACTCGTAGATGTCGCTGAGCGTCTGGGTGCGATTGAACGCGTTCACCGCGACGGTCGGCGAGGTGAAGCTCGAGGCGATCTCGAGGATATGAACTCCGATCTGGTTGAGGACCGCCGTCAGGGTACCCGCGTCCTGCACCAGGTACGCATTGCCGCCGCCCTTGACCGCCGCGTTCTGCAGGTAATTGAAGCCGGCCACGAGACAGGGATCGGAGCCGAAGGCGAGGAAGTAGCTCTGCACCGGAAACCTTGCGCGACTGTTCATGTATGAGGTGAGCGCGCTCAGGCAGGTGCCGCCGTTGACGGGGCTCCCGCCGCCGCCGCCGCCGCCGCCACCGCCGCTGCTGCACGCGCTGCCAGGCAGGAGCGCTGCGTCCGTGCAGGCATTCGCCCCGAGGTTGAGCGGGGCGCTCTTGATCAGCGTGTCGACGTAGCTCGGGGTCTCATTCGGCATGCCGTCCGTGAGGAACACGACGAAGTTCTTCTGGCAGGAGGAATTGGCGGCCGTCACCGGGGTGGTGTAAGTCACGCCCGCGGAATTCACCGAGGAGGGCAGGACGCTCGCCGTCGCGCCGAAGTATTCGCCCAGACCCTCGACGTACAGCATCGCCTCATAGAGGCTCCCCACCAGCGGCGTAGCACCGCTCGGCTGCAGGCTGTTGACCGCGCTGACCAGCGTGTTGACATTCGCCGCATTGCTGAGGGGCATGAACGGCACCAGGACACACCCGCCATAGCCGTTGAAGTTGCCGCCGCCGCCGCCGCCGCCGCTGGGCGGGGGATAGCACTTGTTGTCGCCGCCGGTGGCCGGGCCGCCGCCGCCGCTCGAGCTCGCGGCGCTCGAGTCATAGTTGTAGGTCATCAGCGCGACGTTCCAGTTCGACGGCAGCGTCGGCAGCAACGCCGTCATGGCGGAATGCACGAGTTGCATCTTGGAGGAGGTGTTGTTGGTCGGCGTGGTCGCGGCCAGGTAGTTCAGATAATTGCCGGAATACACCGTGTAGGCGGTGCCGGTGTTGCTCGACCACCAGACGAGTGACTGAAGAGCGGGCAGCGCGATCGATCCGTTGTACCACTCGAGCAGCGTCTTCGCCGGATAGCCCTGGCCGTTGCCAGGGGAGGTCACGGGGCTCCCCGGGTTGTAGTCACCCTTGCAGGCGACGTCCTGCGTCGCGTAGGTCGTGCCGGAGTGGAAGGTCGCGCTCCAGCCGGAGGACTTCTTGGCGACGGTCCAGCGGGCAAAGCTGTCGGTGTAGTAGCCGATGGAAGCCATCGCCGCGAGTCCCAGCGTGCACTGGAAGGTCGTGCTCTGAATCTGATTGCTCAGGTTGCTGCAGACACTCGTCAGGCTGCTGCTGCCACCGCCACCGTTGCCATTACCGTTCCCATTACCGTTGCCATTACCGTTGCCGCCGCTGCCGCTGCTGCCGCTGCTGCTGACGAAGTAATAAGTATTGGCGTCGCAGCCCGAGCTGGCGTAGGTGGTGGCGGAGTTGTAGGGCGCGGGATTGCCGGTCGAGGTGTCGTTGCTGACCGTCTGGCTCATACTGCCCGAGTTATCGATGATGAAGATGACGTTCGGGCCGGAGCCGCTGCCACCGAGCGAGTAGTAGATCTCCGAGTCATCGGCCCAGAGCGGCGCGGACATTACGCATGCCGTCATCGCCACGAGGGTGACCAACAACTGCCGGGGGAACATCGCTTGAGGTTTCATAGGGTTTCCCATAGAGGGGCGTTACAGGCCGCCCGCTCCTTGAACGTTGCTCGAGGACGGTGACAGCACCATCACTCCCTGGGTATGCACACTGGAGGCGGAACGCACCGAGGTACCAGTGCTGACGATTTGAAACGGATAGGCCACGAACATCGACCAGCTGTTGCCGGGCGCAGATTGCGGCAGGCCCTGGGCCTGCGTGGTGATGACGGCTGCATAGTTGTCGGCGGCGAGGGTGCCCGCGGGCAGGGCCACCGGCGCGAGGACGTTCGGATCGAAGTTGGCGGTGGCGATGGCCTGCGCGATGCCTGCCTCCGCGGCGTTGAAGGCGCGCTCCTGCACCTGCAGGTTGCTCACCATGAGAAAATCGAATTTCGAGCTGCGGATCGCGGAGATCGCCAGCAGCACGATGACGATCATCAGAATGAGCGTGGTCGGCAGCGCCGCGCCTTGCTGACTCTTGTGGGTTAGCGCGCTCATGCTCAGGTACCGGAGGCGTTGCGCAGCATGATGGTGCGCGACACCAGCAGGCGCAGGTAATGATCGTTGGGCGCATAGGCCTTGGCGGCGCTCGCGCCCGTCAGGGTGGTCACGGTCCCGTTGGCGATGCTGCGATTGGCGTACTGATAGGTATTCCTGTCGGTGAAGCCGCCGGTCGGCGTGAGTGAGCGAACCAGCAGCCAGACGCGAACCGCAACAATCTGTACCGTCGCCGTGCTGGAGCCGTTGTAGAGCTGCAGCGCGGTCTGCGCGTCGACGTACTGCGAGGCGGTGCCGCTCGCACCGGTCGGATCGATGCCGAACTGAACTTGCAGGTCCTCCACACCCGGCAGGATCGGGGTATTGACCATCGTCGGCGCGGCATTCGCGACATTCGTGAAAGTCTGGCGATACAGCGTCGGTACTCCGGCGGTGGCCGGCGAGTTCTGGTCGACGTAGTAGGTGTTGACGACCAGGTCGTAGATGCCGCCGTTGCTCGCCGCTCCGGTCGGCCCGATGATGGTCTCGATGATGCAGCCGCCGAGCGTGTTGACGAGCACCGCCGCCGAGAACGTCGAGCACACCCGCAGCGGGCCGTTGCCCGCCACGGTGCTCTGCGCCACCGATGCATGGCGCACCGTCAGCGTGTCTGCCGAGGGCATCGCCCCGGACTGAGCGGTGCATCCGGCGGCTGCTCCCCCGAGGTAGCCGTCGTTGGTTCCCTCGAGCGGTGTCTGGACGTCGACGCCGAAATTCAGGCCGCAGCTGCCGACCGCGGTCGTTGCGGCGCCCAGACCGGAGGCCGTGGTTCCGACCTGCTGGCTCGACCCGCCCGAGATGGCCGCGGCACTGCCGGTGAGACCCCAGTAGCCGGCGAGGCGGACGTCGGGCTCGAGCACCGAGAACACGTAACGCGAGGATTCCTCCAGCGTCGAGCTGGTCTGATGGGCAAGATAGTTCTTGCTGGTCGAGGCAAAGAGGCTGAGTGCGCCGACGGCGATGATCAGGCTGATGGTCATCGCGATCATGATCTCGATCAGACCGACACCGCGCATCGCGCGGCGAGCGGCGGTCGAGCCGAGGCCAGCAGGCAGGATGCGCGAGCTCATGCCTGCACCGTGAGCTGGTAGGTCATGGCCGCATTGGTCGCGCCCTCGACCCAATTGATCGTGATGAGGTAGGTGTTCGGTCCGGTGCCGGCGGGATTTGCCGTGTACACCACCGACCAGGTCGGCCCCGCACCCCAGCACGAGACGGCGGCGACTCCGCCCGGACCGACGCAGCGGACCTCCTGGTCCCAGAGATACAGGTCGTAGGCTGCCATCTGGGCGGGCGTGCAGACCTGCGCGAGGCTCAATGCGCCACCAACGCAGACCGTGCCCGGAGCGGCGGCGACCGGGCTGTTGGCCTGATAGGCCGTGGTCGCGGTGCGGTTGGAGCGAATCCGGTCGGCGAGGTCGGAGGCGAGGCTCACGGCCGCGGTACCGGAGCTCGCGCTCGAGCTGCTCTGCAGGGCGACGATAAATAGCTTGGCGATGCCGAGCATGCCGATAGCCATGACCACCATCGCGATCATCACCTCGATCAGCGTGAAGCCGCCCGCTCGATGTTGGCAGCGGGTACTCATGGGCAGGTCTGTCCGGTGGCCGCGAGCGCCGCGGTGACAGCTGCGAACGTCGAGACCACGCTGCCATGGCCGGTGAGCGAAAGCTGCACGGCACGGCCCGTGGTCGGCGTCTGGTTGAGCAGGCCGCGGGAGTCGCAGAACACCACGTTGGCGAGGTGCGCGCCCACCGCCGGGAACCCGGTCGCAAGGAAGGTCACCGATTGCGTGCTGTCCGCGCGCAGCAGCACCCCGTTGGCGAGATTGGGGTGAAGCTCGAGGATCGCAGCCGCGCTGGCCGGCTGCCCGTTATTCGGTATGGAGGCGACGAATACCATCCAGGCACTGGCCGCGCCGGCGGTGCAGTTCGGCAGGGCGACCGTGGAGTCCGCCACCGCGCACAGCACTACGGAAGCGCTGCGCTTCACCGCCTCCGAGCGCGCGGTCTGCACCGAGCCGAGAAAGTCGTCCGCCTGGGTGCTGAGTTGATAGTTTCGCAGCAGGGTGCGGAAGGCGGGAATGGCGATCGTCACGAGGATCGCACCCACCGCCAGAGCCACCAGCAGCTCGATGAGGGTAAAGCCAGCTGCAGCAGCGCGGCTCTTCGCGCGCGGTGCCGTGGGCTTCGTTCGGTGGCGTTTAAACATAATCTGCTGAGACCTTTATCCCAAAATCCCGCAGGGAGTCGGCGCAACGGCCCGCATCGATCGCGTGGCTCAGCGGCATGACCTGTTAGGTGTTGGCACCAATCCCTGCATGCCGGGGCGAATTTAATCGCGAAAGGGCAGGTGGACAGAAGAGCAATTGGTCACAGCCGCTCGGGTATCCGACGGACGGCCGCCTGCGGGTTACGGACGGTCGGGTGTCCCCCGGCACATAACGCCCGCGCGGGCTGATCTGGCTGACAGCCGTCGTACAATCGCGGCCGCATGAGGTGCCGTCACTCGAGCGCAGCGCACGGGTATCTCCTGGCTCTGCTCTGGAGCCCGGTGGCGCTCGCGGGGAATGCCCCGCTCGCGGGCGCCGTCGCTGCGATCGAAGCGACCATCAGCGCAAGCGGCGCCGATGTCGCCGTCGCCTTCGTCAGCCTCGATGGAGGCAGTAGCTGGTACACGCGGGCCGACGAACCTTTTCATGCCGCCAGCACCATGAAGCTGCCGGTCCTGATCGAGCTCTACAACCAGGCGCATCAGGGGAAGCTGCGGCTCGACGACGCCCTGGTGATCGGAAACGAATTCCGCAGTCTCGCCGATGGCTCCCCCTATGCCCTCGACCCCGCCGACGACTCGGAAGGGGAGCTGTACAAGGCGGTCGGGAGCACGCGCACCCTGGCCGAGCTCGCGGAGCTCATGGTCACGGTCAGCAGCAACCTGGCGACCAACCTGCTCATCGAGCGGCTCGGTGTCGACAATATTCAGCGCGGCGTTCAGGCGCTCGGGGCCGACGGGATGAAGGTGCTGCGCGGGGTCGAGGACTCCAAGGCTTTTCAGCAGGGACTCAACAATACGGCCACGGCGCGCGCCCTGGCGCAGCTCATGTCGGCGATCGCGCGCGGCGCGGCGGTGGATCCCGCCTCCTCGAGCGCGATGAGCGCGATCCTCGAGCGGCAGACGTTCAATGAGGGCATCCCCGCAGGCCTTCCCACCGGCACGCGCGTGGCGCACAAGACCGGCGAGATCACCCGGATTCAGCACGATGCGGCGATCGTATATGCGCCGCGCCCGTTCGTGCTGGTGATTCTCACGCGCGGAATAGAGGACCCGAAGAAGAGCACCGCACTGATCGCGACGATCACGCGGCAGCTCTATCCCGCCACTCAATATTGACGAAGCGGTCGGCCCCGGTGCAGGCTGAGGGCCTTCAAGGGGGACAAAATGAGAAGAAGAACCTTCTGCGCGGCGGGCCTCGCTGCGCTCACCGCCGCATCCATTCCCTACCGCCAGCTGCGCGCCGCAGCCTCTGCGGATGACACAGCCGCAGTGGGTCTGGACGGCCGCCCGCTGGCTCTCAAGGCCGCCGATATCGACGACCTGCGAGCGGGCCTGCGCGGCGAGCTGATCGGCGCCGCCCAACCGGAATACGAGACCGCGAGGCGCCTGTGGAACCCGGCGTTCGACAAGAAGCCCGCGCTCATCGTCCGCTGCCTCGGAGCGGCTGACGTCCGCCGTGCCGTTAATTTCGCGGCCGCCCACGGACTGTTGACGGCCGTGCGGGGCGGCGGCCACAGCGTCTCGGGCCAGTCCGGATGTGATGGCGGCATAGTGATCGACCTTTCACCCATGCGCGCCGTCGAGGTCGATCCTCTGGCCCGGCACGCGCGCGTGGCGGGTGGGGCGCTGCTCGGGCAACTGGACCGGGAAGCCCTGGCCTTCGGGCTCGCCACTCCGGTCGGCACCGTCGCCGACACCGGCGTGGCGGGGCTGACGCTCGGTGGCGGGGTAGGGCGCATCGCCCGCCGCTTCGGGCTGAGCTGCGACAATCTGACGGCCGCGGAAGTGGTCACGGCCGACGGGCGCTGGCTGCGGGCGAGCAGCTCCGAGAACGCGGATCTGCTCTGGGGACTGCGCGGCGGCGGCGGCAACTTCGGCGTCGTTACCACCTTCAGCTTCAAACTGCACCAGGTGGCGCCGCAGATGTACGGCGGCACGATCGTTTTCCCGATGGACGGGGCTCGCGAGCTGCTGCGCCGCTTTGCGGATTTCAGCGCGGGCGCGCCCGACGAGCTCTACATCGACACGGTGCTTGGCACCGGCGAAACGGCAAACGCGAGGTTTGTCGCGTTCAACGTCTGTTACTCCGGAGCGATCGGCGACGCCGATCGCACGGTCGGAGAACCGATGCGCAAGCTCGGCAAGCCAATCAAGGATGGGCTTAAACCCTCGCTCTACACGGAGCTACAGGGCAGCGGCGACCTGCGCGGCGTCAGCCCGCTCGGCGGCTATGGAAAGGGCGGACTCGTCGACGGCATCACGCCGACGCTCATTGACACCCTGGTCGGGTTCGCCGAGAGCGCCCCGTTCGACAACGTGCTGATGTGGCTGCAGCACCAGGGCGGCGCCATCAGTCGCGTACGGCCTCAGGACACGGCGTTCTTCAACCGCCGCGCGAGTCACAACGTGGGTGTGTTCGAGGCGTGGACCATGCCGGCTCAGGACGTGGCGGGCCGGACCGAGTGGGTACGAACCGCCTGGGCGAAGATCGAGCCACTGACCCACGGGCAGTACTCCAACCTGGCCGCCACCGACGATCGCGAGGCCCGCGTGCACGCTGCATACGGCGACAACTACCCGCGGCTTGCAGCGCTCAAGAAGCGCTATGACCCGAATAACCTGTTCCGGCTGAACGCCAACATCAAGCCGGCTTGACGCCGACGCGGCCCAGAATGAAGTCAACGCCCATCTGGGCGTGGAGGCGGGTCGTGTCGAATGCGGGGAATGCGACATCAGCCTGAGTGATGATCAGTGTGAATTCCGTGCAGCCGAGGATTACTCCCTGAGCGCCGTGTTGGTGGAGGTCTGCGATCTGACTGAGGACATAGCGCCTGGTGGCGGGCTTGAACACACCCATGCCGAGCTCACTCTGGATCATCCGCTGCAATTCATCGCGTACCGCCTGCGACGCCGGCGTCACGACCTCGATCCCGTAATGCTCCTTTAGCCAGGACGGTATGAAACCGTCCTCCATCGTGTACTTGGTGCCGAGGAGGCCGACCTTCATGAGGTGAGCGCGCTCGATCGCGGCTCCGGTGGCATCCGCGATGTGAAGCACGGGAATGCCAATCCTCTGCGAGACCTGCGGATAGACCTTGTAAGGCGTGTTCGCAGCGAAGAGCACTGCCTGCGCGCCCGCCGCACGCAGCTTGGTTCCGGCGTCAGAGTAAATGTCGGCGATCTGCTCCCAGTCTCCGCTGAGCTGCAGATCGTGGATCGCCCGCTGATTCAGGTTGTAAACGATCAGCGGCGGGTTCGTCTCACTGCCGTAGTAGTCATTGATCTTCTCGTTGATGTACCGGTAATACTCTACGGTCGAATGCCACGAAGTGCCGCCGATCAGGCCGAGCATCTTCATTTCGTCAGCCGGTATTCTCCGTTCGGCGGTGGCGCCGCGAGGCCAGAACGTGCCCGCAAGAATCAGGCTCAGGAGATCCCGGCGTGTGAGAGGTCTTCCCATCAGCCCGTACGCCAAAACGTCGTGATCAACCCGCCGGCAACAACCAGCGCACCGCCTAACAGGATCGGGCCGCCCGGAAACGCGCGAAACACTGCGAAGCTTACCAGCTGCCACACGAGAAAAAGCGTTGCGATGTAAAGACCGACGACGCGCCCAAACTCTACCGGCGGGGTGTTCACGAAACACCCATAACCCAACAAGAGAGCCGCGCCGCTGACGAGGAGCGCGGCGCGGGCCGGCCCGGCATGGTTATAGATGGCCAGGCGTACCGCCGCATCGCCGGTCGCCTCCAACACTGTCGCAATCAACAGCAACAGCCAGATAGGAAGGCTCTGCAGGGCTGTGAACATGATGGCTCCTTGGCTGGCTGGCGGACGGCGCTTGCAACTTCGACCCCCGGGTCAGGCCGCATTACGCGACGGCTGAGGCTCCTTTGTCGACCGGTCTGCTCACCATGTAGGGCCACTGTGGCGACGGCTGCCCGGAGAGCGGTAATCTTCGTTGTCTGATCGCGGGGCGAGAACAAGTGGCCGCCCGGGGCATCCCCCGGGCCCCGGCCACATATAAAGAAACCTAGGAGCGAGTCATGTCCATCAGGAACAAGCTGGTCTGGGCGGCGATTGCGGTGCTCGGTGCGGTGGCCTTAGGCGTAGTCGCGCTGCAGCGCGACGAGCCGGTCAACGCGATGTGGCTGGTGATCGCCGCCTTGTGTATCTACACCATCGCCTATCGGTTCTACGGCCTGTGGATCGCCAACACCGTGCTCGGCGTGAATGGCGCGCGGCAAACGCCCGCCTATCGGCACAACGACGGTCTCGACTACGTACCGACCAATCCCTTTGTACTCTATGGTCATCATTTCGCCGCCATCGCCGGCGCGGGACCGCTCGTGGGCCCGGTGCTCGCGGCGCAGATGGGCTATCTGCCGGGCACGCTGTGGATTCTCGCGGGCGTGGTGTTCGCCGGCGCCGTGCAGGACATGATCGTGCTGTTCCTGTCGACGCGCCGCGACGCCCGCTCGCTCGGGGACATGATCCGCTCGGAGATGGGCGCCGTCGCAGGAACGGTGGCCGGCATTGGTGTGCTGCTCATCTGCGTCATCATCCTGGCCGTGCTGGCGCTGGTCGTGGTGAATGCGCTGAAGGCGAGCCCCTGGGGCACATTCACGGTCGCCTGCAGCATACCGATCGCGATCATCATGGGGATCTACGGGCGCTTCGTGCGTCCGGGGCGCATCGGCGAGATGTCAGCGATCGGGCTGGTGCTGTTGATCGCGTCACTCCTCTATGGCCGCACGGTCGCCGAGACGCCGGCGCTGGCACATTACTTCACCTTCTCGGGGCCGGCGCTGGCGCTGCTCATCATGGGCTACGGCTTCACGGCCTCGGTGCTGCCGGTGTGGTTCCTGCTGGCCCCGCGCGACTACCTCTCGACGTTCCTAAAGGTGGGAACTGTCGCGCTGCTGGCGATCGGAGTCCTGATCGCGCATCCGCAACTTCAGATGCCGGCCATCACGAAATTCATCGACGGGACGGGACCGGTATGGGCGGGGAGTGTCTTTCCATTCCTCTTTATCACCATCGCCTGCGGTGCGGTTTCCGGGTTCCACTCGCTCGTGTCATCGGGCACCACCCCGAAGATGATCGAGAGTGAGAAGCAGATCGCCGCCATCGGCTACGGCGGCATGCTGACCGAGTCCTTCGTTGCCATCATGGCGGTGATCGGCGCCTCGGTCATTCACCCGGGCGTCTACTTCGCCATGAACAGCGGAGCAGGGCTGATCGGCACGACGGCTGCGCACGCCGCCGACGTGATCACTTCCTGGGGATTCACGGTGACGCCCGACATGCTCAACCAGGTCGCGCACGATGTCGGCGAGACGAGCATTCTGTCGCGCACCGGCGGAGCGCCGACGCTCGCGGTCGGCATGGCGACGATCTTCTCCAGCTTCCTCGGTGGGCGCGCCCTGATGGCCGTCTGGTATCACTTCGCCATCCTGTTCGAGGCCCTGTTCATCCTGACGACGGTGGATGCCGGCACACGCGTCTGCCGCTTCATGATCCAGGACCTGGTCGGCCACGGGATTCCTGGGTTCAAGGACACCCGCTCCTGGGGCAACAACGTGATCGGCTCTGCACTGGCTTGCGCAATGTGGGGATACCTGCTGTATGCGGGTGTCACCGACCCCTACGGCGGTATCTGGACCATGTGGCCGCTCTTTGGCGCGACCAACCAGATGCTGGCCGCCATCGCACTGACGCTCTGCACGGTGGTGCTGTTCAAGATGAAGCGCGAGCGCTGGGCGTGGGTCACGGTCGTTCCAACACTGTGGCTGCTCATCTGCACGCTCACGGCCGGGCTCGAGAAGGCGTTCAGCCCCAATCCGAAGGTCGGGTTCCTGAGCCACGCGGAGAAGTTCGGCCAGGCGCTCAGCGCGCGGCAGGTGCTCGCGCCCGCTAAGTCACTTGCGGAGATGAGCCGCATCATCTTCAACGACTATCTCGACGCGGCGATGGCGATCCTCGCGGTGGCCATCGTTCTGACGGTCGTGGTGTACGGCGTCGTACGGATTCGGCGGGCACGCGCCACCCCACAGAGCACCGCCGTCGAGGTGGGCGGCGCCGTGGTGGGCCATGGGTAAGGTCTCGCGCTTTTGGCGGCGGGCGGTGCAGACCGCCCGCCTCATGGTCGGACTCCCGGACTACGAGACTTACCTTGCCCACCGCCTGGCGCATCATCCCTCAGAACCCGTCATGAGCTACGCCGAGTTCTTCCGGGAGCGCCAGCAGGCACGTTACAGCACAGGGGGGAAACCGACGGGTTGCTGCTAAACCCACGCCTGCCCCCCGGGTCCCCTCCAAGTTCGCATAAGGTATAGCAAGCGAAAGCCGTCACGGGGCTCTAAAGGACTGATTTCCCAACGGCATGGCGCGCCTTAGTCGCCGTGCAGGGTGCGCCTGAATAGTTAGGACCGTCAGAACGGTGCCCATAGTCTTGTGAAAGCGCGCATCACAATCGTCGGACGCGACACCGCCGGAGAACTGGGACATGAACACACGCAATTACCAAGCGAGGGTCGCGGGGTGTCTGTACTTGGTGATGTCTGTCACGTCGACATTTGCCCTCTCCGCCATTCCGTCTTGGTCAACAAATGGCGCGGGCCTGCAGGGGACGGTTGAAAAGATCGCTACCGCTTCATTTCACTACCGAATCGGCGTCGTCTGCGACCTCATGTCGCAAGCGTTTTTCGTTGCCCTAGTTCTTGCCCTTTACGAGTTGCTCAGGGGAGTCAGTAGACGGCTTGCAGTGCTGATGGTGGCTCTGGTCTTGGTTCAAGTGCCGATGGCGTTTGCCAACCTTTTGCTTGGAGCTGCTCCCCTCGCGTTGCAGAGTGGGGCCGACTACCTCTCCGCGTTCAGCAAGGGGCAGCTGGCTGCATTCAGCGCAGCGCTTTTGCAAATACGTGGCTACGGCATCAAGTTAATCATGCTTTATTGGGGGCTTTGGCTCTTACCATTAGGCCTGCTGATTTTCCGCTCTGGCTTTATTCCACGCATCTTCGGTGCGTTGCTCGTCCTCGGCTCTTTTGCCCACATCGCCGTCGGCTTGACGTCATTGCTCTTCCCGAACTACGAGCGTGCAATCACCCCGCTGACAGCTTTAGCCTTCGGAGAACTCTTTATTGCCCTATGGCTCTTGCTCAGGGGAGCACCGCTTGCGCCGCAGGAACAACGAACTGCCTGATGCGCATACTGTATCGCAAGCGCAAGTCAATTCTGACCAGAGGTGGTTGATTTCGCAGCGGAATAGGGCGCACTTGCGCTCTCGGCTGCAGTGCTGTCAATGCTTGCAATCGGTATGTCACATTGCTAGCATTGCTAGCATCGTAGGCAATCCGAGGGAAGCTACCCGTGGCGCAGCTGATGGTCCGAAACCTGCCAGACGAGCTGGTTCGCGCGCTCAAGCAGCGAGCCGCCAAGCGCAACCGCAGTGCCGAGCAGGAGCATCGTGAGATCCTGAAAGCCGCCCTAAAGGGTCCGCAACGCAAGCCGCTGGCCGAGGTGCTCGCTAGCATGCCGAACGTGGGCACGGACGCGGATTTCGTGCGCCAGCAAGCCGACCGCAGGCGCTGACACGTGTACCTGGTCGACACCGATGTGATCAGCGAGGCCCGCAAGGGGGACCAGGGCAACGCCGGCGTGCGAGCATTTTTTTCCCGAGCCATTCAGGAAGGGTCCGAGCTCTACCTTTCGGTGATAACGATCGGCGAGCTCCGGCAAGGGGTCGAGCGAATTCGCCACCGGGGCGATAACTCTCAGGCGCAGAGGCTCGAGCAATGGCTGCTGCGAGTGACGTCCGCGTACGCCGATCGAATCCTTCCCCTGGACGAGGAGACCGCGCACATTTGGGGCCGTCTTCGCGTCCCCAACCCTGAGAATCCACTCGACAAACAGATCGCCGCGACGGCGTTGATTCACGATCTTGAAGTTATTTCACGCAATGTCGCTCATTACGCGCCCACTGGAGTGCGCGTGAAGAATCCCTTTACGTGAGAGTCTTCGCATAATTGAGCGCGGATGGAGACTCTAATGAAACGAGCGCCGATCATCGCTGCGCTCGTGCTGTCAACCGTCTCGACCACCATCGCGCAGCAGCAGAGCGTACCGACACGAGATGCGGCGAGCACCGAGCAAACTGTTCAGCAGCAGGATCAGGAACGGATTCGCGCCCAGATCGCTGCCGACAACATCGCGCTTCGCCGGATCTACGCCGATGACTTTTTCGGCATTGG
>Ga0210399_10002646_pt1 | contig 13952 bp, 14 predicted proteins | sample IncBWC14MmetaG_FD_150865 | JGI IMG/M metagenome (GOLD analysis project Ga0210399, IMG submission 150865) | Forest soil microbial communities from Barre Woods Harvard Forest LTER site, Petersham, Massachusetts, United States - Inc-BW-C-14-M | ecosystem: Environmental > Terrestrial > Soil >... | reverse complement strand
CGCCACCCGTGCCACCACCGCCGCCGCCACCGCCCGGTCTTTGCGGATCAGGCATGGCCATCGTCGGATATGCTGCGAGAAGCAGGTGTGGACGTGACGAAGCCCTCCGTGCGGGTTCATGGTTCGAAACAGCATGGGTCTTCCCAGACGTTGTACTTCTGCGGGCGCTCCCGCCGGGAATGGGTGCCACCAGGCCGCGAGCATCCAGCGCGTAAACCGCAACATTGGCCTTGTTGCAGGCATCAATAGTTGCGGTCAGCTCCGATTGGTTTTCCTGCGTCAGGGGGAAACCACCGGAAAACAACACCACCATTTTTCGGCCCGGGACCGCGCGAAGATTCTTCGCCAGGCTGCGTACCGCCAGCAACATGCTGCGCGCCCCAAAATCCGCTTCGGCATTGCCCAGTGAAGAACCAAACGAAGGAAGTCCCGTTGATGCTACCGCAACGGGCACGTCTGGCGCAGGCGCGTTTGGGTCGACCGATGAGTTCTTGATTCCCGCTACCGCCGCACGTAGCACGTCCGGGTTCGCCGTAAAATTCTGGACGATTCGAAGCGAGCCCCCGAAATCCACAACGGCCATCAGTCGATCGGGGCCGGAGTTCGCCGCGATGAACTTGGCAGCCGCGCTCCGGGCCTGGATCTGGTCCGGTGCCGCCATCGTGGAGTTATCAAAGAACAAAATCAGATACCGGCGCTGTCCGTTGGCCTGGGTAGCCACATCGGCGCCGGTGGAAAAGCTGGAAACCGCCTGTTCCTTGTTATCTTCGAAAACCTTGAAATCGTTCTGGGTCAGGTCGCGGACGTAGTTGCCTTTCTTGTCTGTCACAACGGAGTCGACGAGCACCAGCTTGGATTCCTTCTTGATCACGACGGCCGACTGCTGCTCCGCTGGCGCCGCTGCTTGCGGGGGCGCGGCGGGTTGCCCCTGCCCTCGCGAAGGAGGGGGCACTAAGATCAAAGCTCCCGCGGCCAGCCACGCGGCCCATCGAATCTTTTGTGTGCAACTTGATAGAGTTTTCATATTCCCCCCCACCACAACCATTCGACTTCAGTAAGGAATCACGACCGCCCCATTGCGTGCGGCCATCTGCGCCCCTCCGGCGTCTCGCACCACAAGGCGCACGAGGTAGGTGCCCGGCTTCACGTCAAAACTGGATTTCACCGTGAAGCCCGAGCGGCTCAATCGGCTATACGTGGTGTCAAGCAACTTCATGTCAACTATTTTGGAAAGGCCGGTGACAAAATTTCCATTCTCGTCGAAAATCCCGGTGACGATCGTCAATTCGTCGTTGTTTCTCCCCAGAGCTTTCTGGAAGTGGATGCCCTTCAAGTCAAAGTGCGTCAAGACCGCCAAACGCGCCTGGGCGTCATCCTTTTTGAAAAACTGAGTTTGCAACTCCACCGGCAGGTCGCGAATCTCCTCTTGCGAGAATAGGGCTTCCTGGATCTCGAGTTTCGCCGATTCCGCGGGATCCATGAGCGTCTTGGGGGCGAAGTAGCCGTGCCTCGCCTGAATCTCGAAGTTTTCCTTGCTGGTGAGTGCGACTTTCAGGCTGTGGAATCGCCCGTCAATTTTCAGGTTCTGGGGCGAGAATCCGAGCAAGTAGGAATACGCCGGCGCGGCTCCCGCCTCGCGCATGGCTTCATCCACGTCGTTGCGGTTGTGATAGAACTTGCCGCCGGTACCATCGGCCAACTGCGCCAGAACGTCCTGTTGCGCGAATTGCGCCGCCACGCGATAGGTGGACTTGAAACCAACAGTGCGGGTGCTCTGGGTCCGAGGTGGATCGGCGATATCACCCATTAAGTCGGGTGCGTAGAGTCCGCGCGCATCAATGGTATTAATCACGATATTGGCGCGAGTCGCGCGATCGACCAGGTCAGAGGCTTCCCACTGGAGAGTCGAAGAGATGAAACCAGGAGATACCAGAACAAGCACTCGTTGACCGGGCATGCCTGCCAAGCGTCTTACGACCTCGTCCATATGCCGGTAGGCATACTCCGTTTCGCCGTCTCCCTGTGACAGCGTGCTAGAGGCCACGGATTGCGCCAAATTGTGGGCGGCCGCGGTCATCTTGGGGTCTCCGTTGAACGCGCACTGAAGCGCATCATCCGCGGCGACCTCCAGCGCCTGGAGGTCGGACTTGTTGACGATCAGGTCGGACTGGTAATAACTCACGTCGGGACACTGGTGAAAATTCTGGCTCGACACGGAACGCGGCAGGATTCCCAGCAAAGCGTTAGCGAGTTTGCCATGATCATCCGTGAACTCCTGCGTGAGCTGCCCGGAGGTGCTGTTCAACGAAACGCGATCACTGGCTGCCAGGGCTTCGAAGAATCGAGTTGCTGAATCCCGAACGAAGACGGCGTCAGACATGGAGAGATGAACATCGTCAAAGACCATGGAGACAAATCGCTGGGGCAGAACGACGGCTTTGCCGCCCGCCGCGTCCGCGCTTGACGAAGAAGCCTCCGCATTGGCGGACGCAAGCGCCGAGGCCGTACGATTCTCGGGAGTCTCCACGTTAAACGAAGAAATGGTCTGAAGCTTCTTGTTGTCGAAGAGCTGGAAGTCTTCTTTCTTGAGGTTCGGCACGATTTTGCCCTTGGAGTCACGGACCACCACGCGCACGAGTACCAGGTTGACGCGCACCTTAAATGTGGTCGGCGTGTCGTGACTGGATACTTCCTCATTCTGGGCCGGTGCTGGAGGCGGTTGCGCCGCCGGATCTGTCTTCGTGGGTGCATCCGGTGGCGGGGTAGGTGGAGGGGGAGTCTGTGCGGAGAGCTGATTCGCCGAAACTGACAGGTAACAAGCGAAGACTACCAGACTGACGATGCGGAACCCGGGGAATAGCAGCGAATGAAACATCCCAGCCCTTCAGAAACCCACATCCCGAGGGGTCCGGAAACCAGAAAGGTACGAAACCAGGGGATGCTCTTCTCCAATACTAGTGACTTGACTATACGCGCTACGCAATTTTAATGTCAATCAAACAGCGGCTCGGTGACCGGCCGGGATCCACACGCCCTGGGCTCCTTCATGGGTGAGCAGATAACGGTCGCCGTCGCCGACGAGCACCCGAAAGTACGTCGCGCCGGGTGAATACCAGTGGTCCCGAATCGCCACGACTTCCCTGGCCCCGTCTTTCAAATTCAGACGAAACGGGCACTCGACCGCCCGGGACCGGAATAGCAATCCACACGCACCATTTGTTCACGCACGGGCGCGCGGCCCTTTGCGGCTCTCTGCCAGCTCAGCATTCCAGGCAGCGCCCAGGAAAATGATCACCGCGGAAAGTTGCATCCAGATAATCAAGCCGATCACGGCGGCGAGGCCACCATACACGACGCTGTAGGGGACACGGCGCACATAAATTCCAAAAAGCACGTCCACCAGCCACCAAAGGAGCGTCGCGACCATCGCACCAGGCAGCACGTTCCGCATGCGGTCCTCCTGGGGCCTCGCAACGCGATAAATCACCGTCAGCGCCAGCATCGCGAGCAAGAATGCGGTGGCGGGGAAAAAGATATTCCACCATCCCTGCAAAATGGTGTGTTTGCCAACTTCATGGGCAATCCATCGGCGCAGTGGCCTGCCCAGAACACCTAGAAGGGCCGCTCCCAGGAGTGGAGCAATCGTCGCCAACAGCAACATCAAGCCGCGAACCTGCCGGTGGAGAAATCCAAGTTTTTCTGTGTCTCCATAGATAGTTTGGATTCCCTGCATCACCAATTTCATCACTTGCGATCCAGCCAGCAAGGTTCCCGTCCAACCCAGTGCCGCGATCTTCCAGGCTTCAGGGCCACGCTTCACCAAAAATTCCGAAACGATGGCCTGGCTGCCCGGGGGCAAGAACTGCGTGAGATCCGCGATCAGGTCGAACAGACTCGTCCTGCCGCCGATCCGGCTGGTGGCTAGGGCCACGGCGATGAGCAAAGACGGAAAAAAGGCGAGGAAAAGATTGAAAGCAATCGCCTGGGAGATCACGCTGCATCGCGGAAATACGCGCACGAACATTCCGTAGATCCGCCGTAAGAGCCCGGCAGCGTTCATAGCGGGGCATTATACCTGCCTGAGCCATGTGGTGTGTGAAGCGCCGGCCGCGATAGTCGAATAACCTGGACGTTCCCATTCCTTGTCGTTGACTTTTCCGGGAGCGCTGAAAAAGCTCTAAGACTTCCCCGCGGCGAAGGTTTTCTGAATGAATTCCCAGACCTTCTGGTTGCTGAACGGCTGCATGCGTTGTTGCGCGTTGGCCGGCCAGTTAGAGCGGTCTTGATGCATCTTACTGAGGCCGGCGGTGATTTGCGGGTCGCCACCGGTGAATCCTTCCACCAGCTTCTTCCAGCGCGCTGCCAAAGCCTGGGCTTTTTCGCTGGCCGGATCTTCGCCGAGCGCCGCTTCCACGTCTCGAAACAGGTCTGACCATTCCTTGGACCAGCGTTCCTGATTTTCCGGCGACCAGAGTTGTTTGCGCTCTTCGATCTTGGCTTGTGCTTCTTCGGTGTAATACTTTTTTGACCAGTCCATGTTGTCCTGCATTTCGATCACCTCGATAATTTTTTTGAGGACCGCGGAATCAGGCCGTTTACCCGGCCGCGTTGATTGCTCGGCTTCACGGATGGCGTTGATGGCGCTGTCCAGGAGCCGACGTTTCTCCTCAAGTACGCGGCGCTGCATGCGCAGCGCTTCGGGCAAAGCAGGAGCTTCGCGGTGGAGTAGCGTTCTGATTTGTTTCAAAGGGATTCCAAGGAATTTGAGGGCCACGATCTGCTCCAAACGCTCGAAATGGAGAAGGCTATACAAGCGATAGCCAGCTTCGGTGCGCTCGGGCTTCAGCAAGCCCAACCGGTCGTAGTGGTGCAGAGCGCGAACGGTCACGCCTGCCAGTTCGGCAAATGCCTGCACGCGATACAACTTGTTCACAAGGAACTCCCTTTCCAGAAAAAGGTTCAACCCTGACGTAGCGTCAGAGTCAAGCACAATCTTACGCAGGGCAGTAGCGATGGCCAGAGGATGCCCGGCCCGTGGTCTATAAACCTTTTATTTTGTTAACTATAGACACATTTCTGCGCGCGCTCACGAGTTTTGCGACAGAAGGACAGCCTCCCCTCAAGCCTGCTTTTCCATGTGAATCACCGGGAGGGCTTCGCCGTTCACCAAGGGGATCGAGATGGGCCTCACGGCAACATAGCCCTTTACACCGAAGAGTTTGGCCCCCGTCAGTGTGGCCCCCATTTCGTAACGCGTAAAACCTGCGGCCCGCGCGGCATCTTCAGATGCCTCGAGGATCAAGGTGCCAACGCCCCGGCGCGCCCAATCTGGATGAATGAAGAAAGCGCGAATCTTTGCCGCATCACGAAGAGGATCCAGCAACGAATCCTCGCGACCCATCCAATGGTCGCTGCCGTAGAGAGTCTTGCGCTTGCTCCAGCCGCCGCATCCGACGATCATCGATTCGAATGACGCGTTGTTCCGTTCGGCAGGCCCGAGCGCGTCAGGTTTGGCTTCCGCCACGATGTAGGTCCCATCGGCAATGAGCTGGCTATCGACGCCAAAAACGGTCTTGAGCGCGCCTTCGATCTGCGCTGGCGTGTAGTCCTGCGTTTGCAGGCCGCGCACGGACGCATCGATCAGTTGACGGAGAACGGGGACATCTTCGGGAACAGCCAGGCGCAGGCGAATGTTTGCTCGCATCATCGTTCAAACCCAAAAACCGGGAATGGATTCTAGCGCCGAGGGACGGAGGAGCGCGACAAAATTCAGCATCGTGGACGGGCATGCTGCACGATCATTGGCAGCCGGGATGGGTAAACTAGAGATGCTCTACTTGGTCATCGAGCGATCCAAAAATCGGGATGCGCAAGCCACGTATCACCGCTTTTGGGAAAAAGGACTCTTGGCTCCAGAGGGTTTGGCCTACCTTGAAAGCTGGGTGGAAACCAACTTTGATCGCTGTTTCCAGCCGACGGAGTGCGCTGATCAGCGCTGGCGGGACAAGTGGGCAGCCACTAGCGGGATCTGGTCGAGTTTGAGTTTTCTCCGGTGCGGCGTTTGAAAGATGCGGTCGACATCATTACGCCGGAATTCTGAATTACGACTTCGCCCGCGAATGGTGGGTCCCGCGGAGCCGGCTCAGCAAAGCCGCCAGTTTCGGCCGGTCTTGCTCGTTCAGGGCAATAAATTTCAAACCCAGCCCCACGCCGGATCTTGCGTGGCGCACGATGGCGTCGGCCCGGATCTGCCCTTCTTGCACCAGAAAATGCAATCTGACCAGGACGCCTTCGGCCTTGGGCTGAGGAGATTCAAGAAACAAACCCCCCATGCTCATGTCCCGAACGCTTGATACATCCTCGCGTCCGTGGCACTGCCAGTACACCCAAACGTCACCGGGCGCGGCAACGCGGGAGGTCAATCTCCTGGAGGGAGAGGTCGATCGAAGGAGAGGTTTACCGGGCACCATGGTCTGACGGTTCAATCGCCCAAAGTAGCATAAACAAGCGATATGACAGTAGTGTCAAAGTCTGTTGAATCGTTACATATTGTGTGCTGATCTGAAGCCAGGCTGGGCGAGCGGTCGATGGAGCAAGTCCTACGAACTATACGAACTATAGAGGTAGTCTGCGCTTAACCCTGGAATGGAGTACCCTAAATGCTCCCCGCCTTCCCATACTCGAAGACCGGAGGGGCGAGATGCCCGCCACTTACGAGATAAACAAGCAACGGCGACTGGTGATCACCACGGGCTCCGATCAGTTGACCTTGGCCGACGCTTTGGCGCACCAGGAGAGGCTCTTGAAGGATCCCGATTTCGACCCCAGCTTCTCTCAGATCATGGATCTCACCCGCGCTACTCTGTCCGGCCTGGGAGCGGATGATATTCGCAAGTTGGCGGAAAGAAACATTTTTTCAGCGGAATCCCACCGGGCCATCGTGGTCTCCAGCACGCTTGTCTATGGATTCGGTCGGATGTTCGAAATGCTTCGAGAAACCGCAGGAGAAAACGGAATTCGGGTGTTCCGGGACCTCGATGAGGCGGTCGACTGGATTCTTTCCCAGAGCTTGACCGCCTGAACCGCGAATGGGGCAGTTGAAGCGGATTGGATGGTCGGGCTAGGCCCGAAGGACGCCGTCTATTCGTGCAGGACTATGCTTAGCAGGGAGCTGTGGACTTGAAGCCCGCCGTTATAGCGAATGAAACCCAGTTTCCTGAATTTATTCATGAAAAAATTGACCCGGGAGCGCGTGGTGCCAATCATCTCCGCCAAGGTCTCCTGGGAAACTTCGGGGCGCACCTTTTGAGGTTCGGATTCGCTCCCATAGCGGGCCAGGAGCAGAAGAGTCCTCGCCAGGCGTTTCTCGCTGGAGTTGAAAAGTTGATCGATCAAATCCTCTTCGATTCGAATGTTCCGCGAAAGAATATAAGACATGAAGCGGTCGGAGAGCTGTGTTCAGCGTGGAGCACGCGCATCATCTCTTTTTTCTCAATAATTAGCACGGCCGTGGGAGTAATCGCGGTGGCCGTCCCCATGCGAAATTCCTGGCCCGCCAGGCACCCTTCTCCGAGAAAGTCCGCGGGGACTAGGATCGCGACGACCGCTTCTTTGCCAGTTTCATTGACAACTGACAGTTTTACCCCGCCCTTCTGAATATAAACTACACTCGTGGCCAGATCCCCTTGAGAGTAGATCTTCTGTGACTTTCGATATTGGACGACCTTTCTTTCCAGACCGGCGGAATGGAGAAAACCTGGGCATCGAAGGCCGGCTCTTTCTTGAGTCTTGCTTTGGATTGTTTTTTGCGAGGACTCGCGTTTTTTTTCATGTCACTACCGCTTGATGTCGATTCTATCAAAAGCAAGCGGCTCAAAACATGATTTTGGACTGGATAGCAAGCGCTGGCGTGCGTACCAAGCGATTCAGCTCTGTGGGGAACTGGAGAGCAAGCTGGCCTAAGAAGCGTACAGGACGGTTTCCGGCCAAATAGGGAAGGCAATTTTCCCGGGGCGGCAGTTCCTTTTCGCGCCCAACTGCTGCCCCGGTTTGGTTTGTAGTACCTCGCGGGTAGGCTATAAATTTGAGTCCGATGGTGTCTGTTCAATATTGAACACACACTAGCCGTCCGCCGTATAGAACGCGCTTGGGATCGCACCGAGTCGGGCCCAGTTCATACCGCTCGTGCTTAGGTGCAGGGCAAACTCCCGATAGTCGAGTTACTGAACATCTGACCGAGGCGTGATGCCGAACAATACCACTTCGCCGGCGACTAGCGGACTTCGGTAGAAGGTGCCAAGACTGGCCGGTTAGACGCGCTTGTTGGCGGCGAAGCGGAGGCGGATGTAATCGGCGGTCCACTGGCCTCCGGGGTCGCAGAGATCGGGGCGCAAGGCTTCTTGGACTTCGGCGATATAGGACAGTCTTTCGGCGGGCGGCAAGGTTGTGGTGAAACTTTCTGCGAAGGTCTCCAGAAAACCGGTGATATCGCCGGGGAGCCGCGTCGGGCGGGGTATCAGGGCGATGTAGTTCACCACGAATCCGTTGCTCGTCAGGTGCTGTGAGTAGTCAGCGACGGTGGGAAAATACCAGGGGTTTGCGGCTTCTCCTTCCATGCCGCGGCGATTGAGGGCTTCCACTAACGCCTTCTTGATTTTGGCGACGCAACCGTGGCCGCCGAGTTCGCCGACGAAACGTCCGTGCGGTCTGAGTGCACGATTCACTCCGGCGATGACCTTGGCGGGATCGCGCATCCAGTGCAGCGCCGCGTTACTGAATACGGCGTCGAATTCGCTATCGAAATCGAGAGCTTCACCGTTCATTACGCGGGCGTCCAGGCCGAGTTTTCGCGCGGCGTCGATTTGCTGAGCGCTCGCATCGACTCCGATGACGTGGCATCCCAACGAGGCGAGCTTCGCCGTGAGCACGCCGTCGCCGCAGCCGAGGTCTAAGATGCGCTCGCCAGAGCGCGGCGCGAGCAGATCAACCACCGGCGCGCCAAGGTCAGCGACGAAGCGGGCGTTGCGGGCGTAGCGGTCAGGATCCCAAGTTTGCTGGTGTGCCATTTTCGCTGTGGTTCGCCGTGCCGAAATAGCTTACCAGCCTTTCTGTTTCTGGCGTTTGGTAACTCGGTCGCTTCGAACGTAACTCCGATCGTTAACGGGCTGGTGCTTGCGACGACATATCTCATTGCGTCATCGCAGTCGGTGTTCTCTCAGTACGGCTTCACTCCGGCACAACCCCATATCCTGACCAAGTCCCCGGTCCATTTTCCGGCCGGATTCCATTTCGGCGATTACCGTGTCCCTGGACCATGCTTTTCAGTCGTACCCACGCGGGAAGTGGGTTGCGTCTATTGCATTAGGACGCAACAAACAAGCGGAACATCGACTCCGCCGCTTCTCGGGTTTGCCGTCTTCTCGGACTGGAGGAATTCATGTTTACCTGCTCACTACGCATCCTGCTTCTGTTGGTGCCCCTGCTTTACAATTCCCTAGCTCCCGCTCAGCAGGCGAATCCTCAAACTCAGCCTGACCAAGGCACAATCTACCTCGACGTTGTCGTCACTTCGAAGTCAGGGTCGCCAGTTACTGACCTCTCGAAGCAAGATTTCACCCTTCTAGACAACAAAGTTCCACAGTCGATTTCATCCTTTAAGGCCGTGAGCAGCCAGCAAGCTCCTGTTGAGGTCATCCTACTCGTGGACGCGGTCAACGTCGGACCTGAAACAGTTGCTTACGAGCGCACTCAGATCGAGAAATTTCTCACTGCCAAGAGCGGACGTCTTGACCATCCCACCACGTTTGCCGTCTTTACGGAAATAGATACTCAGATTCATCCAGATTTCACGACCGATGGCAAAGCACTCGCTGCCGCACTTAATGACGCAACCATCAGGCTACGCACGTTAAGCCAAGGGCATGTGCGGAGTGATTGTACCGAAGGAAGTGCGTGTCCAGACGCTGGGTTCGAGGTCGCTACCGAACGCCTTCACTTATCTCTCAAAGCTTTACAGACGGTTGCCATGCACGAGGCTGCCCGACCTGGACGCAAGCTTGTTCTCTGGATTTCTCCTGGCTGGCCGCTTCTCTCAACTACGGGGGAACTCTGGCAGTTCACCTCCCCGCAACTGCAGGAGATGTTCAGAAGGATGGTTAGTCTCTCGACTCAGCTCCGGCAGGCACGCATCACACTTTACAGCATCGATCCCTTGGGTCTCCGAGACGTTGGGATCCGGACTTCAGATTATGCAGCCTACCTCAAAGGTGTCAGCAACCCTAAGGATGTCGAACCGGGGAACTTGGGGCTTCAGGTGTTCGCCGTCCACAGTGGTGGGCTGGTTCTAAATTCTGGAAATGATCTCGCCGCCTTCCTCCAGCAGTGCTTTGCCGATACGCAGGCGTACTATGAAATCTCCTTCGATCCACCAGCGGCGAGCCGGCGCGACGAATTTCACCATTTGGAACTGCGAATCGCAAAACCCGGGCTGCATGTCCGCACGTTGCAGAGCTACTACGCTCAGCTTTCACCAGCATCGAATACTGCCTCGCTGCCGTAACCGTACATCGACCGGCGACGAAAGTTCACGCTAACCTACTGATGACCCACCACCCAAAGTTCGGTAGTGATTCATTTTCAAACTGAGTCATTACCCTGCATCGCCTTCCCTTGCCGCCTTCCCGAGCGCGTCGTACACTGAAGATATTCTATCGATTGCATGAGGACTCATCCGTGACTACACCAGCACAGTTCGTTCCGGTATCCCAGCTCGCGCGTAGCGCACGCAGCGAAGAGGTCGTCGCCAAGCACAAAAAATACCTGTGGCCCTCGGTGACCAACTACTTCCAGCAGCCGCTGGTGGCCGACCGCGGCGAGATGCAACACCTGTGGGACGTGGAAGGCAACAAATATCTCGATTTTTTCGGCGGCATCCTGACCGTCTCCGTGGGGCATTGCAACCCGAAGATTTCCAGCAAGGTGAGTGCGCAGGTCAACCGGTTGCAGCACACTTCGACGCTTTATCCCACGGAACACATCGTGGCGCTGGCGGAAAAGATCGCCCAAATCACCCCGGGTAACCTGCAGCAGAGCTTCTTCACGAATTCCGGCACGGAAGCCAATGAAGCCGCGATTCTGCTGGCGCGCATGTCCACCGGCAGTTTCGACGTGGTGGCGCTGCGTCACGCCTATTCCGGCGGCTCGGCGCTCGCCAAAGCCGTCACCGCCCACGCGCCGTACCGTAAGGGGGGCGTCATAAGCGTTGGCATCTCCCATGCCGTGAATCCCTACTGCTATCGTTGCCCGCTGCACTTGAAGTATCCCGAGTGCGAAGTGGCCTGTGCGGGAGACGTGGAGAATCTGATTCAAACCGGGACCAGCGGCAACATCGCCGCGTTCATCGCTGAACCGATTCAGGGTGTCGGCGGATTCATCACTCCGCCGAAGGAGTACTTCAAGATGGTCTTCAAAATCGTGAAGAAATATGGCGCGTTGTTTATCGCCGACGAAGTGCAAACCGGATGGGGCCGCACTGGAAAAAAATGGTTCGGCATCGAGAATTGGGAAGTCATCCCAGACATGATCACCGCCGCGAAAGGCATGGGTAACGGAGTGCCGGTGGGATTGACGGTAACAACTCCGGAGATCGCCGGCGGCTTCCAGGGCGCGAACATCGCCACCTTCGGTGGCAATCCGGTGACCAGCGTGGCGGCCAGGGCCACGATCGAGCTGATTGAAGAAGAGAATTTGCTCGAAAACGCCGCTGTCGTCGGCGCCTACTTCCGCGGTAAGTTGGAAGAGATGCAGGCCAAGCATTCGCTCATCGGCGACGTGCGCGGCATGGGACTCATGCAGGGGCTCGAATTGGTAAAAGACCGTAAGACCAAAGAACCGGCTCCCGAAGCAGCCACCCAAGTGATGGAGCGCGCGCGCCAGAACGGTCTGCTCATTGGCAAGGGGGGCCTGTACGGAAACACCATCCGCATGGCTCCCATGCTGAATACCACTAAGCCCGACGTCGATGAAGCCATCAAGCTTCTCGACAAGTCCTTCAGCGAGGTTAAGAATTGAGAAGTCGGAGTTTCCCAGCGATACTTGCCGTTCTTCTTGTCGCAAGCGTCGCTATGCTTCTCCAAGCTCAGTCACAGCCGGGCGAAAAGAAGGTACTTTGGAAATCCGTGGAATTCGCCATTGTGAAGTTCAATGACGAAGCGCCGAAGTCCTGGAATATCTTCCACACGGAGAAAAAAGGCCTCCTGCTGGTGCAGCTTTGGAAGCGCTACTTGCTGGTGGATGTGAAAGAGCAGGAAGTCTACGAAATCGATCCTCAAACCGTGAAGCCGCATGGCGACAAAGTGGAATGGTCACTGGCCGACAAGCCCGAGCAGCCGCTGGAAACTCCGGACTGGAAAACGAGGGATCTCCGCACTATGGAATTGGTGAAATTTCGTCTTGGCAAAGATGGCCACTTCCTGGAGATGCAGCTCCCGCTGCTGGTGAACGGCAAACCCGTCTACTAAGTGCCCGTAGGGGCGCAGCATGCTGAGCCCTGCCGCCGAGGTTTCTAACACGAGCGGATGTTCTAGAATCGGTAGTACGCACCGGTCTTATCGCCGGTACACGCCGTAATACCAAGGAATGCCGAGCGCGCCCGGTTCAACTCCTACAACCACGGAATCGCCGGAACGAAAGCGATCGTAGTCGTCGAAATCCACCGCGAGCCGCTCGATTTTCTGCCCTTCGCGCCAGGAATGAACAAACAAGCGGCGCGTGCCGCGAACGATTCCCGGCATGTTGTAACGGCTATCGACCGTCGTGGGGTGATAGGCCACGTTCTTCTGCGAGTCCAGTTTCCCGTTTACCAGGAGCGTGGCGGCTAAGATCCATGGCAGCGGAATAAAGCCCGAGTAGATGCGCTTGAGAACTTCGAGGTCCCGCCGATTTCGTGCATGCCGGTCGAGGACCACTGCGATCGCCAGAGCGATAAAGAAAAGCACGCCGAAAAACACCAGCATCAGATCCAGATCGAGCGGCGGGTATATCTGACTGACGTAGGGAAACAACAGCGACCCAATAAGAAATACCGCGGTGCGCTTCAGCAGGCGCCGGCGAAACATCACTTCAGCGGCCGCGGAAGTCAAACCGCAGGAGGGACACTGATCCGCGATCCGCTCAGAACCGCAATCAAGGCAACGCGTCATCGGCCTTAGTATAAAACGGGATCAGGAGCCAGTGTTGGAGAGAGCGGAAAGCAGATCCTCGTAAAACTTCTGGCTTTCGGATTCGGAGACCGAGACGGAGACGCCCATGCCGCGCCCCGGCTCGATCCGCTTCACGAAACAGTCGAGCCTGACGGGCCGCTCGAGGCCGAGTCGCGCGGTAAAGCCGGCACCCACCCACAGCGGATCCACCGCTTCGATGAACATCCCGCTCGCGCTGACATCGCGCGTGCTGCCATGAAGGACCGCGGAGCCCCATTCGATCTCGAGGTCGGCGCGGAACGAGTAGCGCGGTGCCCAACGGCGGTCGACTCGCCGGGCTGGATGATCCCCACTGCCCATAGATCTGGTACCGCTCCCTGCCAGGGATTACGTACCACGGCGCTCGGGCGAACTCGCCGCTTCTCTGTTGCCAGCATACGCCTTCTTCCGCCACAACACATACGACGCCGAACAAGCTTGTTTTGTTCCCGGCAATCTTGTCTTCGACGCCAACAGATCACATCCGTCATCTCTGAAGGATGGAGGGCAATCAGCGGCTGCTCAGTCCTGCTTAGACGCGGAAGAGTCTCGAGGGGCAGCGTCCCTGCTTGCTTTTTTTTCGCTGGCGCGAAGGCGGCGCTGGACCTCGGCTTCGAGATACTTGCGTAGGTTTTCCGGAACAATGCCGGGAGCCGCCAATTCGCGTAGGTCCGACACCGCGAGTTCGGGAAGATAAGAAAGGATAGTGGCCAG
>Ga0210399_10002645_pt1 | contig 13959 bp, 5 predicted proteins | sample IncBWC14MmetaG_FD_150865 | JGI IMG/M metagenome (GOLD analysis project Ga0210399, IMG submission 150865) | Forest soil microbial communities from Barre Woods Harvard Forest LTER site, Petersham, Massachusetts, United States - Inc-BW-C-14-M | ecosystem: Environmental > Terrestrial > Soil >... | reverse complement strand
ACCCGATGGGGATTTGGTCGGCACAGAGATAGCTGACAAGATTCGCGAATCCTAAGCTGCCGCCCAGGCAACCGCGCAGATCGATGATGAGGCGGTCGCAACCCTTGGCCTTTAGGTCCTGCACCGCTGCTTTCAAGAGCTTCGAGAAACGGATTCCAAAAGATCCAGAGAAAAAAGGCACCTTCAGGATTCCGGCGCGAGGCGTTAGCATGCGGTGGCTGACGCTCTTTGGCTCTATCAACGGTGGACGTCCTTTGCGGGTTTTCCTTTGAGGAACCGTTATCGCAATGTTCCGCGTTTCTTGCTGGCCCTGCAATTTTGTAGTCACGCTATGATCCTGACCGAAACGGAAAGCAGGGAATGCTGGAGGAATGGCTGGCGTGCCGTCCACGCTGACTAGCAGTTGGCCGGGAGCAACACCGGCGCGCGCTGCAGGGCCATCTTCGAACACATCGAGAAACATCCAGTGCGGACTGCCGGAATCGATCACTGAGCGTAGTGTGGCGCCAATGACATGCTGCGGCCTAGTCGAATTCACATCGGTAGCATAAAAATTCGTATGGCTGGATTTCAGCTTCGCGAGAAGAGCGCGGATGCCTTCCTCGAAGACGCCTTCGTCCGCGGCAGCCAGGGTGGCCGATTGCTGATCGACTTCTCGACACCATTCCCCGTAATCGATGTTTCCGATATTGAAATGGTGCTTGAGAACTAGGGTCTTCACCCGTGAAATAACCGCTAGGCGCTGTGTCTGGTCAGTCAATGCTCTTCCTCTATTACTGCACAATCGGCGGTGGGGCAAGTCCTTCTAGAGTAAAGCCCGCCCAGTAATAAGGAACGGCCTTGCGCGGGCCAAACTTTTTGAGCATGCTCCTTTTGGCGAGTCTCAATGCTTCTGGAGCGGACTTCTTCCGACCCAGTTCCGCATAGAAAACCTTCATCAAATAAAGAGTGCTGTCGTCGTCTATCGTCCAAAGAGTCGATACAACGGTACGAGCGCCGGCTAAGAGGAAAGCACGAGCGAGTGTCGATATCCCCTCTTCACCCTCGATCGGTCCGACTGCCGTATCGCATGCTGACAGGACAACCAGATCGGCATCCAACGGGAGCTGAACGATTTCCGAGGGATACAGGGACCCGTCCTCTCCGTGCTGGGGATCGCTGAGGAGGACGAGAGCGGCTCGATCGGGGCTGGTGTTATTTGCAATGGCGTGTACGGCGAGATGAATGATTCGATGATTGACCGACTTCTTGAATGCCGTTTCCGTAGCCTCTTTGCCGAGGAGCAACGTATTTGACGGGTCCGGCAGTGCCGTCGCCGCTTCCACCGCCTCGTCCCTTGAACTGGGAAGATCCCCGAGCTTTGTCCCGCTTTGCTGGTAAGGAACACCTCCAACCGCTAGTAGTCCTTGTGCTGATGATTTACGCTTCGCCGCCGTACGCAACAGAAAGAAACTCGTTGCGGACGGAGCATAGACGACCGTTCGCGACTCAACAACATACCGTCCGGAGGGCTCAACCAGCGCGTCGAACGGGACCAGGTGAAGCTGACCATCACGTACGACGATGAGCTGCTTTGCGCCTTTTAGTCCGGGAAGTCCGCCTAGCAGGACATCATACAAATGACGGGCCTCGTCGTCGGCTGGTTCCTTCGCCTTCAGCTTGCCAAGGTATGCGATTACAAGTGAAGAGAGCGCTCCCTTCGCCGGCAGCTTGGCTATGCGAATACTGCTGCGAGTGATGACCAAACAGTACGAAGTAGGGTCATCTACTACATATTCCAGGAGAGCCTCCGAATTCGAAAGGCTCTCTTGCAGTTGCCGACTGGTCATAACCTCGTGCTCTCGCGCCTTCAGGATGCTGACTTCAGGACTGACCGATCTGAACTGCTCGGCGAGGAAAATCTGGTCCCGGAGCTTTTCAATGTCTTTGTTTGAATGCGCTTCGGTCAGTTGAAGGCGCAGCCGAGCGAGATTCTTTTCAGTGGCCAGAGACTCGGGCGAGGTCTTGTCTCCGGACATCAGAAGATCTGTCATCACTCGGCCGCGAGCCTGCTCGACTACAGTGAAAGCCTTGGTCAGATCGCCGCCTTGTTCAGCAATCAAGCCGAAATGCTTTTCATACAAGTCGCCCACACCCTTAATGAGAGCCGTCTTTCCGAGCGCACTGTCGGCGTTGCCGATCATTACATCTTGAATCGCAGCGGCGCGGTCGTAGGTCTGATCGGCCTCGGCATACTCCTTCCGGCTGACTTGAATCTGTGCCAAGACATTCAGTAGCTTTGGGATCAGGGGGATATATCCGAGCGCCCGCGCGGACTCAGCTGCACGACGAGCAAGCACTTCGGCTTGCGACAGATCTCCGGTCAGTCGATACAGGTCCGAAAGTTCACTCTGAAATTCCGGAAGTGCGTGCGTGTCACCGGCGATTTCTGAGTGGCGGACAGCCTCGCTGAGATACGCAATGGCGCCCGGCAGGTCCCCTCGGGAGCGGGCTATTTGCGCACCCATTGAATTCAGTTCCGATAGTTGGTCGTCACTCGCTTGAGCCTCAGGGCGGGCGAATAACTTCTTCAACTCTTCTTGTGCCGCAGTGACTTGGCCAGCTTGAACCATAGCCGATAGTCGTGCCTGATGCGCGATTATCGGATATCCTGCATCTGGATTTGCCTCCGCAATTGCAATCGCCCGAATCGCGTACAGATTGGCCTGATCGTTCATCCCTTGCAGCACAAGCCCGCTCGCCGTGGTGGACAAAAAGAAGATTTGGCCGCCGATATCGCCGGCTTTGGTCGCACCGATCAATGCTTGAGCAACATTGTGCTGAGCACCCGGAAGATCTCCGTCATAAAAATCTGCAAAACCCAGTTGCCCTTGCGCGCGGTATTGCCACTTTGTGTTTCCGATGGATTGCGCCAGGGACGCTACCTCCGTCCAATCGCGACGCATCGCTTGAGTATCGCTTTCCCCGTCGAAATCACCTTTAACAATGAGACAGAACATTCGAAGCTCTTTATCAGATTGCAAGAGCGGATTCGCGGCGAGTTCTTGGTCCAGCATGTAGGAAAGGTTTAGGAGTGGAGCCGGTTCCGCGCCCGCCCTGATTGCTCCCAACCGAGCGTATAGCGCATTTCGTTTGTCACCCGTCGCTTCAAACATTTGTTGAGCCTTTGTAAAGTACGGGCGTGCAGCGCGCCAGTTGTACAGATCGGAGAAATAGAGCGCTCGTCGTAGCAGCGAGTCCGCAGTATCGTACGCTAGGACCGCGGAACTTGATGCTGTCACGAGTATCGCCAGAACCAAAATAGCGCGAAGGACTCGATACCTCGACGCCCGACCAGGCAAAGTTAGGGGAGTTGCTTCGTGTTCCCGTGGTGTGCTCCAAGAATGGACACGGCGCCCGATCCGTCCCGCGTTCACTTCTAGTCTGATTATTGTTTGCACGAGCACCTCACCTCGCACCGAACATAGCAGAATGGCAGCAGCTACCCCTACACATATGTTCCTAATGCAAAACGGCAACTGGACCAGCTCTGATCGAGATTTTCCCTACACTGACTCAGGAACAGGTTGAAGGGAAAAAGCATCAAAATATTTACGTACGGCCCAATTCTCTTTCCATCGGGCATCCCGAGATTGTTTTGCTGCTTTCCCCCTCGTGGAGGTTCCTGTATCAGATATAAGGCATTTACCGATCTCTGCCGTTTGGCGAAAAGGGAGTTTGAGCGGTGTTCCCCACGGTCGAAGTGCGTCACCTGCACGCAGTCATTGTCCTGGCCGAAGAGCTGAACTTCACGCGGGCCTCGCATAGATTGAACATTACCCAATCGACGCTCAGTAAACAGATCAGTGAACTCGAAGAACGGCATAGATTTCAGCTCTTCACTCGCGATAATCGACGGGTTGTACGTGTCGAGCTCACCGACGCGGGGCGGGTGTTCGTCGAAGAGGCCAGGTCTCTACTCTTGCATATTGAACGGGCTTTTCATCTTGCGCGTGTTGCCCATGACGGGGCAGATAGTGTTTTGGCGATAGGACACTCGCCCGATGCCGATCAAGCCTGGGTTTCGGCCATTCTTGCAATTCGTCTTCCCCTGTATCCCAAGCTCCGCGTTCGACTGATGAGTCAGTTCTCAATCGAGTCGGTCCGAAGTGTCATGGCTGGCGAACTGAATCTGGCGCTGGTAACGGCTCCGCCGGACGACCCCCAGATCACGGCTGTGCCGTTCGCCCTGACGGCGCTCTATGCCGTTCTGCCAAAGACCCACCCAGCCGCCCAAAAGGAAAACTGTCTGCTCCAAGATCTGGCAAGTGATGAGTGGATTCTGTTGGCACGCCGAGTTCACCCCGTCGTTCATGACGCAATCATGGATGCCGCACGACGTGAGGGAATCCCTCCGAAACACGCGCACGACATTATTACGGCTCAACAGGCTGTTCACTTGGTATCCGAGCAGGTCGGCGTGGCCATCCTCACCACACCTACCACCCTTGATATTCGAGCGGAGGGCGAGGGTGTAGTGGTAAAGCCGCTTTCCGACACCTCATTGTGTTTCCAAACTTGTGTGATTATGAGAGCCGACGACGATTCACGATTGGCAAACGAGTTTGCCCGGTGCTTCCTCCGCAGATATGCACCACAGCGTCAGCCACCAAAGCAAATGGAATTGTGGTCATCTGCCTGAGTTGTCGTCTTGAAAACGGTGCAGCGGGACCGGTTTAAAGAAATCAGGGCCAGGAGAGCGGAAGCATTCAAGGACGCGATTACCTCATGGAATAATGACGAGCAAAGAAACCATTCTAAGATGACGGACCGCATGCCAACCAACGAAGAGTTCGAAACCACTACAGGTGATGAAGTGCGCGACGCGCTCCTTCTTCTTTCTCAACGTGGTTATGACATCTACGCTTGGGAACCGGATTCAGCCCAGAACTCATAGCCCTACCCGTGTTGTTTAAACGCGGTAATGCATTTTATCGGGTTAGAAAGTCAAGGAGGGAAGTCCACAGCTTACTCGCTGTATTACCGTAAGGAATCAAGGTACCTTATTGAGTTACGTGATGATTGTCGTTCGCACTATTCTCGGCATGTAAAATGGCCTATCAGCTGTTGGGCCAAGGTGCTTCACGGGATCATGTCACGGGCAAACACAGGGCCAAGGTGCGTACATTGGGCGCATTTGTACGATGGCAGATCAGTCAATCCCGCTCAGCGTTTATCTTTTGCGCTCCGACCGAGTCGCTTCGTTTGAAGCTGCGCTGTCAGCCGGCACAGCGGCGCTGCCTCTAACCCCGCCACTGGACGGTTACGCTATCGGCCTACCCTCGGCCCCGCGCACCCCTGAATGGGTGCCCGTCCTCCAATCTGTCCTTCAGAGTCCCACCGCTCTTTCCATGGTCGGCCAATCGGCGGCTGCATTTCTCGTCGTCCGCCAGGCTGGAAAGACATTTGTCCTGACCTTTGGGTATGCATGGGCAAAGCTCGACGACGATTGGCTGGAACCGGATTTTGGTCGTCGCATTGCGTTGAATTTGATCCCGCCCGATCAACTGGTGGAAATCCATGTCGAGCAGATATTTGCCAAGTGGCACATTGCACGCGAGCGCGCACCGCGTGCCTCGTCGGTTCAGGAATTCGGGGTCCAGTTCGACCGCGATCTAGTCGCCAGCGTTGAAGGCGTTCCTTCCAATTCTCAGTTCGGTAAGAAAATCCGGGGTGCCACAAGCCTGCGCGTGGAACTCCCCTTCTCCCAACTGACTGATCTCCTCAAGGAGTCGATCACCTATTTCGAGAGCGATTCCTACAAAAAGAACTGGCCCGAGATTGACAACATGCAGGTGGTCACCGACGAAGCCTTGGTGTTGCAATTGGAAAGCCAGTTCGATGCAGAACTAAAATCGGGACAAGCTCAAAAGAAGTTGATCATGTTTACCCCAGCCTACAGGCGTGCTGATGCGTGGACCGTTGATTCCTATGTTTACGGCCGAATGTCGAAATCGCCGCCGACTACGCCCTACCTCTTGGTTGAGGGCTGGCTCAGTTATTTGGCCAAGAACAAGCGCGAGCCGAGTGTGGAAGCCGCGAAGGACTCGCAGATTCATCTCATGGACGAGGGCAAGGAAGCTGTTGATAGGTGCACGGCATTCCAGTGCTTCGGCTATGAATTGTCTTCTGGCGCCCGTCAATACATCCTCTCTTCAGGAATTTGGTATGAAGTCGCGCTCGACTTCCTGAATAAGGTGAATAAAACCGCCAGCAAGATTCCACTGCCGAAAACGGTGTTACCGGCCTGGAACGGCGTGGAAAGCGAAGGGCAGTTCAATCTCAGGTGTGGACAGATGCCGGGATTCCTTAGTTTCGATGCCAAGAACATCATGTTTGGTGGAGGACAGTCGAAATTTGAGTTCTGCGACATTCTTCACATGAAGAGCAAGACTTTGTTTTTTGCCAAAATCTCTTCGAAGTCGAGCGGGATGAGCCACCTTGTTGAACAGGTTCGCCGCACTGCCGAACTGCTTTTCAGCTCAGACGGCGCTTACAGGAAAGAGCTGACGAAGGTCTTCAAGAAATGCCACCACGGAGCCGACACGAGCTGGCTAAGCGCGCGGCCAAGACATGGGGATTGGAATATCTGTCTGGTTTCTCTCGGGAAGGCCGCCCTAAAACTGCCATTTTTTGCGCGCTGCGGCTTGGTAAAGGCTTACACCGATCTTCGCGAACAGGGGCACGACGTGTCATTCCTCACGGTCTAGGTCGAGCCACAACCTGGAGCCGACCCAACAGGACATCCTAGACGGGGACCTGGCTAGCGCCTGGAAGAAATAGCACGAGAGAAAGGCCCCGCGCCAATCTACTACTGCCGTGAGGAAGCCTTTAGCCGCGCATCCCCTGCGTCCAGGTCCCCGACCCTCCGCGTGAAGTCATCCGTAATTGGTCGTGCTTTGATTGGCCGAACATCTGCCCATTCGTAAACTCAATTGTGATGGTCTGTGCTTTAGCTTTGGTGGAAGCATGTGTGAGTCGAACACATCGGCAACATCGAAGATGCCGCCCGCTGGTTTTGAAGATCATACAGTGTGTTCTGATCGGTGCGCGTAGGATTCGCCTCACTGTTCTCCGAGCTAGGGATGTTTTGGATCTTCGTAGCCGGTGATTTCTGCAGTGGGGACGTCGGTGAAGCTGGAATCGTCCTTAGCGAGGTAGAGGCGAGTGGTGTTTCCCATCACCAGGCGATGCTCATGGCGGATGGTGTGGCCGTTACTGAGGATTGCTACAGAACTTTGCGATTCTTGCGACCGCTTCTTCTCATTGTATTCGTGGACGACGCGCGCCACAAAGGCTCTGGTCTCTTTCTCGGGCGGTACACCCCCATACTGATCAACGAGTTCCGGTCCGGCCTTATAAGCAGCAAGCGCCTTGACAAGATCGAAGTTGTATCGCTCCAACAGTTCGCGCAGGTGTTGTGCAGCCCTTTGGGGAGAAATGGGTCGCACATTGAATTCGGTTCCAACGTTGAGGACGATAGCCAGCAAATCTGGCTCAAGGTGATAGGTGGCACACGCCGCCTTTATAGCCTGATCCGAGTCGGCAAACGGGGGAGAGGGATTGACAGGAGGTTTTTCATGAGAAGGCCGCACCGGCAAGGGCAAAGTGAGATCCTTTTCGAAGCCAGTGATTTCTGCAGTGGGGACGTCGGTGAAGGTGGAATCGTCTTCCGTGAGATAGAGGCGAGTGTTGTTTCCCATCACCAGGCGGTGCTTGTGGCGGATGCTGTAGCCGTTGCGGAGGATCGCCAACGCGGTACCGGTCGAGACAGCACCATTGCCCGAAGGTGGGCTGGCTGGGGACTTGGACGGAGGCGCAGCATTTGGGCCAGAGACGGGAGGAGCGGCAGTGGCTCCTTGGCCCCGTGATGGGACGAGAGCTGCCGGCGCAGGAGGGTTATGACCGGTAGCGGTCACCTCAGTCTGCTGGCGCACCAGCGGCGAATTGGCGGAGACCGCCGAAGTAGTAGCGGCAACCGCGGGGGCATGCGCGACGGGCCGCTTATGGGTGAACATCAGAATCGCCAACAGGATCAATGCCGCAGCCGCGATCGCTGCCGCTGCCGTGTTTCGCGAGTCCCAACTGATTTTTCCCGCAGCCGCACTCGCCACCAACGGCGGCCTAGGCGTTTCAACGACGGGTGGCCTCACCCCTGGCCGCATCGGGGCTGCGCCGGTTAGCGCAAGCACGTTCTCCGGCACTGGAAAGCCGGCAGGGTCTGCTGGCAAGGGGGTGGATCTGATGATGGTCGGTGCCGTCTGCGCCCGCCGCAATTCTTGTTGGACTCGGCTGAGCCTGTCCGCCAGCTCTCCTGCGGTCTGGAATCGTTCGGCCGGCTCTTTCACCAGACATTTCTTGAGGACGCCGTCGAGTTCTTTGGGATAGTTCGCCAGGAAGTTCGATAAGCTCGGCGGCTGCCGGTACAGGATGTTGGTGATCGCCGACCCCGTATCTTCCGCCGCGAATGGTAGCACCGAGGTCAGCGCCTCGAATAGCATCACGCCCACGGCGAAGATGTCGGATCGGCCATCCAGCGCCTTGCCGAGCAGTTGCTCGGGCGACATGTAGCTGACCGTGCCCAGTACATGGCCAGTGTGGGTCAGTTTCTGGTCTGCCAGCCGTGCGATGCCAAAATCCACGATCTTGGCTACACCATCATTGGTGACCACCACGTTGGCAGGCTTGATGTCGCGGTGCACGACTCCGCGCGCATGGGCGTAGTCCAACCCACGGCAGACCTGCGCCACGATGTTCAGCCGTTTCTCCAATGGCGTGTTCTTCTCGTTCTGGATGATATCCTCCAGCGAACGACCTTCCAGGAACTCCATGGCGATGAAGGGAGCGCCCTGCCACTCTCCGAGTTCGTAAACGGTGACGATGTTGGGGTGTTGCAGGATGCCGGCGCCGCGCGCTTCCCGCAGGAAACGGCTGCGGAAATCCGTATCGCGCGCCAGTTGGTCCGACATGACCTTCAGCGCGACGGTTCTGCCGATCCCCGGGTCGAAGGCCTTGTAGACCAGACCCATGGCGCCACGGCCCAGTTCATCGACGATCTCGTACTTGCCGATCATCGGTGGGGCGGGCACTACCAGCGCATTCCAGATCTCAGGAGACGTAACCGGTTGCGATTGAATCGAAGACTTCACACCGGGCTCTTCTGTTGCCGTATCGGCATCCGCAGGATCGAAGCTTACGCTGACCAGAGTTGCGTCTTGATAGTTTGCCTTGTACCTGGGATTCTTGCTGAGGAAAACCGCAACCAACTTGTCGTCGGGCACCGATCCGGATTGTGGATACTTCTGTTTGAGTTGCTCAGCAAACCGCGCAACTGGAACCGTGACGGTGGAAGCTCTCATGAACGTCCTTCAAAGCTGCTATTCTCAAGTGCTCGCACAGCAGTGTTCATCTTGTTGCTTGTAGAACCGCGGTCAGGTTTCGGTTCTGCCCCCCCCGCACGCATCCCCGAAAAGCAACAGCCGACCAGCAGAGAAATGGTGGTGGCAAATCGACCAGGCTTCCGGAGGTGGAAAGATTTGCTTGCGTCACTCCAGGCTCCATGACTCTCTTTTCTCTTCAGCGCAACCGCAATTGCGGTGACGAATACGAGCGCAAAAATATCCAAGATTGCGAGGTACCCGCCCAAAGTACTGGAGCCTTGTCGTTTAGGCATTGTGGGTAACCCACCGCTGGCCAGCGTTCCCTCCAGTTCGGCGCGCGCGTCCGCAGAATCGTCCTGGTGAAGCGTGATGGCGACTGCTGACAATAACTGGTAGCTGTACCCCTTTCGCAGTGCGGTTCCTTGCTCGCGGTCGTGTACATAAAGATCGGAAAGCCCTTCAAGTCCCCACCGTGAGACCATGAGTGGTGACACTCCGTACGCCAATGTCTTTATCATGGCGGGTGTCTTGGGTAGTTCCTGAATGGCTACGACTTGACCTCCGGCAGACTGTACCGGGTAAAAAGGTGTGATCGTGGCAGCCGGAATTAGGAGGCCAGCGAGCAGCAACTGTGGAATCATCGTGAGCGGGAATGCATAAAGTGCTTTTTCAGGAGTCGAGCAAACTGCCGAAATCACTAGACCAATAAGTGCGCCCTCGATCGTCATCACCCACGTCAGCAAGTACGCTCCCGGCATATGACCATTGATGGCGCCCATAAGTGTCAGCACCGCGATCAACGCCGTCGCTTGCACGGCGGCCACAGAGGTTACATAAACTAGCTTAGATCCGATATAGCTGACGAGCTTTAAGTCTCGCTGTCGTTCGCGCTTATACATCGGTAATTCGTCAACAATCTCGCGCACGGAACCAGAACAGCCAAACCAAAGCGCCACCACAACCATCATGAACAGGATCTTGGGCTCATTGGGGCGCTGCTTCAGCAAGGCCATCAATGCGGCGATCGCCACCGGGGGCAGCAGTAGGGCGGCAAATGTTGACTTCTCTTTAAACTTAAGAGTGAACTGGCGCCTGAGTAGGGTCATGAGCTGGCGCCAGGAGGACCGTTTCGGTGTTTTGTCTAGCTTCGCCTGAATAGAGCAGCGTTTGACGGAATCGTTGCCAACGGTTGCATCACTCACACACTCTTTGTAGATATCCGACTGCTGATATTGGGCAGCCCAAACTTCCGGTTGTTTCTCCTGCAGCTTGTCAAAGATCTCGTGCGGTCGGTGGGCAGCGAAGTACGGAAGCATCTCTTCGCTGCGGCCGAAAAATGCAAGTTTGCCGCGCACGAGAACCGCGACTTTATCCAGCAAGCTGAAGGAGCCAAGGAGGTGCGTATTGATGACAACCGTCGACCCGCGATTGGCAATCTCCCGAAATAGCTGCATCATCTTCATTTCCGTCCGAGGATCCTGCCCGGCGGTAGGCTCATCGACGAAAAGTAGCGCCGGCTTGCTCAGTAGCTCGATGCCAAGGCTGACCCGCTTGCGCTGGCCACCGCTGAGTTGTGCAATTACAAGATCAGCTCGCTCGCTGAGTTCGAGCACCCGCATTGTTTCATGGACTCGCTCCCAGATGTCAGTTTCCCCGAAGTCATCCGGAAGGCGGAGGCGGGCCGCATAGTAAAGACACTCTTTAACCGTGAGCTGCCGGTGGAGGATGTCTTCTTGAGGAACGTATCCAATGGCCGAACGCAACGAAGCAAATTCGTTGTAGAGATCTGCCGCGTTCAGGAGCACCTGCCCCTGCTGCGCCGGACGCGAGCCATTCATAGCATCCATGAGCGTGGATTTCCCCGCACCAGACGGGCCAAGTAAACCGACAAATTCGCATGGCTCGATAGCGAGTGAAATATCATCCAGAAGCCGAATAGGCATACCGGTGTTGAAATCCCTTGCCTCCACGCGCAACGAACGGCAGCTAATGCGTATGCGACTGCCATCCGACTGTTGCTCCATACCTTGGCCGTCAAAAACGAACTGTACCGCGCCAAGGCTGACACGATTGCCTGGCCGCAATACCTGACGGTCGATGGGTTGTCCGTTCACGAAAGTGCCATTGGTTGAACCTAGATCAATTAACTCGAACCCCTCGGGCAGCTTGAGTATCTGTGCATGACGAGTAGAAACCGTTGGGTGGTCAAGGCGGATATCGTTTTCCGCCGCCCGTCCAATAGTTACAAGCGGACGGTTGAATTCAATATCCCGAAGCCGGATCGGGCGGCGGACCGAATCTCGATACAGAAAAAGATGAGAATCGCAAGCGCCAAGCTGAATCAGGTCGCCTTCATGCAGCACCCGCTCTTCTACCCGCTCACCATTCACAAATGTCCCGTTCTTGGACCGCAGGTCCCGCAAAACTGCACTCGCCCTTGTCAGTGTGATTTCGGCGTGCCTAGAGGAAACGGAAATGTGATCGACTAAGATTCTGCCAAGAGCCCCGTCACGGCCAAAGTCGACGTGAGTTTTATCCAGCGAAATGTCGCGAACGGTGTACTGGTCCAGGATAAGCTGCAGTCGGCGGATGGGAATGCCTTCCTCATGCTGCGACATAATGAGAGTACTCAGCGGTCGTGCAACCGCCGCGATAGCGAGTTCAGTGTTGCCGACACGTCCAACTGCCGCCGCGAGGGGAGTTGCTTGAAGAACGAAAGTATTATCGGAGTTGAGTCCAAACCGGACGTGATCTCCCGGTTGCAGTACCGCCTTGCTCACCCGACGGTCGTTCACAAAGGTCCCGTTGGCCGAGGTGTCGGTCAGTTTGACACCGACATCTGCGAGTACTAGCTTCGCATGCTGCCGCGATATCTCGGGATCAGCGATGACAAGATCGTTTTGGCCGGGGATACGTCCCACTTGCAAGCCATCAGCTGAAATGAAAAATGTGGTTCCGGCATGAAGTCCTGGAAGTCCAACCAGCCAAGAACTGCCAGTCGTAACGAAGCTCGCATTGCACTCGGTGCAAACAAGGGTGGCGTCTTCATTGACTGCACCGCATGCTCGACAGGTCAACAACCCGACCTCCCAAAGAACCCGAGTTCCAGGATACAGGAGTTCAACACAGGCAACCTGCTGGCTATGCGTTGCGGCTGTTGACGATCACCACGCGATTCAGCTAACACCGGTCAGGCTCCTGAGAGAGATCGAGCTACGCGCGCGCCGGTACCTAGAAAGCGGATTCACTCGCCCGTCAGCACAAACGGGGCCCAGAAGAAAGGATTGGTGTAGCCCTTGGACACTAGGGCTGAACGCGCCGCGGCTAAAGCTGCATCAGCGTGGCGAGGGTGTTAAAGCGGAACGAAGTCGCCGTGCTGAAAACCCCGCTCCAACCCGCATCAACCGACGCTGAAAGCACTGCGCGTCAGCTGGAATATCGAACATCTTGATTGATACGTGAATCTGAAGTACATCCTGGTAGCCGCAGCAATAGTCATCCGCGCTGGTTCGCAGGCAAAGCATTCGCCTCACCGCTGGCCGTTCAACCCGTAGGTCTTTGGCGGAGTGTTGACTCTTGCCGCAGTTGAACGCAAAGAGCCGCCCGGAGCTATGGTGCGCTACGACGGGCGGCTCACTACCCCCTCAACTTGCCCCCGTATTGTAAGGCTTTCGTGGCGTTCTTAGGTGTACGCGGCCATAATGCTCCGCTTGTCCGAAATGTCGGCAACACTGTGAACCGTTCGTAGTTTGACCGCCACCACCAATTGGTCGATTGATGCCGAGAGGGCGCTCTCGCTAAAACGCATGCCAGAGGCGCAGTTTCAAGCAAAACCACCTTTTGTTCTTTTGATATGCGCGTTATTTGGTCATGGCCCGATCATGCTATTGGCTCCTGATCGTCTCGCCGCCACGCAGCCCATCACTTCGGCAACTGTATTTCGCTTTCGGTGAGGAAGAGATAGTTCAGATATCACTGCTAAAGTACGAACATCATTTAACTTAGTCGGTACTGAGCTAAACAGGTATACAATGGCTGCCGGTCGCCCAAGGCAGTTGGGGCGTATTTAGGGCCTCCGATGTGAAGAGGTGTCTTCGGAGGGGCTTGAGGGGACTGATGGAATCTTTTGGCCACTTCGTGTCGCAGCACATTCCGCCGCTCTGGACTCTTCTGACATGGTGCGTGGCGATTCTCGGGCTTCTTGCCGTCGCCAGTATTCCCGCGTATTTCATTCTTTATCCCATCGCCACGAATGTGCGGCGAGGAGTAGCGTTCTACCTATCGCAATTGTCTTTTCGGCATACAACGGCACGCGAAAGTCGGCGGCGAACACTGGAAGCCTCGATCCAGGACTTTAGAAACAACTCGGGAATTTCTCACATCTCAGAGCGCATTACACGACTCGAAGCGGTGTTGGCGTCGTTTTCCGAGATAGCGAAGTCCCTGAAGCCGCAGTTTGATCGGTTACTGGGTCTGCCACGGGTCTTTGAACGGATTGGGAATCGTTTGACTGACGCCGCTTCAAAGGTAACCCTCGTTT
>Ga0210399_10002644_pt1 | contig 13962 bp, 11 predicted proteins | sample IncBWC14MmetaG_FD_150865 | JGI IMG/M metagenome (GOLD analysis project Ga0210399, IMG submission 150865) | Forest soil microbial communities from Barre Woods Harvard Forest LTER site, Petersham, Massachusetts, United States - Inc-BW-C-14-M | ecosystem: Environmental > Terrestrial > Soil >... | reverse complement strand
TGCGAGCAGAAGGATCGCGTGCTATTTGTAAAATACCCGGGGCTTGACGCAAGCGGGGTATTGGGAAACTCCGTCAGCGAACAGATCAGTTGGATCAAGGCGCGATTTTCGGGGCTTCCGGCTCCCAGCAATTGCCGATAAGCTGCGGGGCGCTCGACGCTCTCCGCTACTCCCGGGCTTTAAAACTTGCTTGGATCGTTGACTTGTTCTGCGGCGCCTCATAGCATACCGCTCGATGAAACAACATTCGAAGAAGCATAAATTGCCGCACCCAGCGCCGCTGAATGCTCTGGAACATGCGCGCCCGGGCGGGATCTCCACTTTTATGCGTTTGCCGCACATCAGCGACCCGGAGGAACTAGATATTGCGCTGGTCGGGATTCCTTATGACGGCGGCACGACGTACCGGCCAGGAGCGAGATTTGGGCCGAGGCAGGTGCGCGACCAATCGGTGCTTATTCGTCCGTGGAATCCGGTGCTGCAGATCAATCCGTTTGCGAAGTACCGCGTCGCGGACTTCGGCGATTTTCCGGTGAATCCGTTGTCCATCGAAGACACGTTCCGCCGCGTCGAGGCACACATGGAGCCCTTGATGAGGGCGGGCACGCGGTGCGCGGCGGTCGGCGGAGATCATTCGTTGAGCTTGCCGCTCTTGCGAAGTACGGCCAAAAAATTCGGCCCCCTGGCGGTGATCCAGTTCGATGCGCACAACGATCTTTGGGACGAGTATTTTGGTTGCAAACTTTCGCATGGCACGCCGTTTCGCCGGGCGATTGAAGAGGGATTGATACGGGAGCACAGTTTTCTGCAAGTGGGCTTGCGCGGGCAGGTGTACGGCGAGGACGATTTTGATTTTGCGCGGAAGCATAAGGTGAGCATGATTACCGCTGAGGAGTTCCACGCGCGCGGGATCAAGGTGTTTCGCAAGCACCTGCAGGCGTTCCGCGGCAAGCCGGTCTACATCACGCTGGACATTGATTGTGTGGACCCCGCGTATGCCCCAGGCACGGGGACGCCACAGATTGGCGGATTTACGAGCGCGCAGATGCTGGAACTGGTGCGGGCGTTGCGCGGACTGAAAATTGTCGGTTGCGACCTGGTGGAGGTTTCGCCGCCGTACGATAACGGAGGAATTACATCTCTGTTGGCTGCAAACCTTCTGTACGAATTGTTGTGTGTCCTTTAGATGGCCGGCCTCGCACGCAAGCTGAGCCTGTGGAATTATTTTGCGCTTGGCTTTGGCACGATGATCGGCACGGGTTGGGTCATCCTGATGGACGACTGGCTTGGCCGTGGCGGGCCGCTGGGGGCGATGATTGGTTTCCTGATGGGCGGGATTTTGCTTTTGCCCATCGGATATGTTTATGGCCAGTGGGTGAGGCGCCTGCCGGACGCAGCGGGCGAGGCGGCGTACACCGCGCAAGTGTTTCCGCCGTTTGTGAGCTACCTGACGGGCTGGATGATGCTGCTGGCATATTTCATCGTGTGTCCGTGGGAAGCGGTGGCGCTGGGGAAATTGGCGGCGTACATTTTCCCGCAGCTCGATACGATGGAGCTTTATCGCGTGGCGGGGCAGCCGGTGTTTTTGCCGCGTCTGCTCGTCGGGCTTGGCCTCACGGTGTTTCTTGCCTACCTTAATTACCGCGGGATTCGGGCGAGTGCGGTGTTTCAGAATTGGGCTACTTCCTCAGTGCTGGTGGTATTCCTTCTGCTGGTCCTTATAGGCGCACATGGCGGCAGCCCCGCGAACTTCAAGCCTGTGTTCGGCCACTCGCCGCTGGTATCAATTTTATTGACGCTACAGATCGTGCCGTATTTTGTGACCGGATTTGAGTCGGTGCCCAAGGTGGCGGAAGAAGCGCACCCTGGATTTCCGCCGGGAGATTTTTTCAAGGCCATCGCGATGGCGCTGTTGGTGGGCGCGGGATTTTATGTGCTGGCGGTTGGCGCGGTTTCGTATATCGCGCCGTGGCAAGGGTTGCTGGGCAAGCGATTTGCGACAGCGATTGCGTTTGAGCAGGGAACGCATTCGGTTTGGCTGGTTCGGCTGATACTGGGGATTTCCCTGGTGGCATTGTTTCAGGTGTTCAACGGAAATTTTGTGGCGTCTTCGCGGCTGCTGTTTGCGTTTGGGCGCCGCGGAACCATCGCGCCGGCGTTCGCAAAGATTCACGCGGTCAATCTGACGCCGACGGTGGCGATATTTGTGGTCGCCGCGGGAACGCTGGTTGGGTTGCTGCTGGGGGATTCACTGCTGGTGCCGGTGACGGAGGTTGGATCGATGGCGGCCGCGCTGGGGTGGTTTGCGGCTTGCATTTCGTTTTTCTTCGTGGAGCCTCGCGCCGGGTTGCGCGTCATCGCTTTATTGGGAATGATCATTTCGGCATTGCTTGTGCTGATGAAGCTGGAGCCGGCGGTTCCGGGCCACTTTACCGGTGCGGAGTGGATCGCGCTGGGAGTGTGGCTGGCAATTGGTCTGCTGCTGCATCGTCGGCCAAGTCCAGTGGCGTGAAGCGTGTCGTGTATACTTTTGAAGACGCCTTTGCGGCGAAATTCGAATGATTCCTTACCTGCACCTCGGTCCTTTACAACTTCCGACATTTGGATTGATGGTAGCGCTGGCGTTGATTACCGCCGCATACGTGCTTCAAGCGGACTTCGACCGGCGCGGAATGAACGCCGACGCGTTCACAATGATCACGGTCGCCGGCCTTCTGGGCATACTGGGCGCGAAGCTCTACCACCTACTAGAGACGCCGGCCGAACTCTTCGCCAATCCAATACCTTTATTGCTGAGCCGCTACGGGTTCGCCTGGTTTGGCGGATTTTTGGGCGGGTTTGGCGCCTTGCTGGTAATGAGGCGGCGAGCGAAATTGCCGCTATGGGAGTTTCTGGATGCGTGCTCGCCGGCGGCGGCTTTCGGCTACGGAATCGGGCGCATCGGCTGCTTTCTTTCCGGTGACGGCGACTACGGCATCCCGACTTCGCTCCCCTGGGGCATGAGCTTTCCGAACGGGCTCGTGCCAACAATTGGTATGTGGAACCCAGAGAGCCATAGTGGAGTTTGTTTTAAGTACGGATTACCGGAGAACTGCGCCGTTCATCCCACCCCGCTCTACGAACTCATCGTGTCATGCGCGATCGGGTGGCTGCTGTGGCGATTAGGAGCCAGGTTTCTGAAGAGGCCCGGATACTCTGGCGAAGTTTTCTGCTATTACCTGATTTTAACTGGGGTGGCGCGGTTTCTGGTGGAGATTATCCGAATTAATCCGCCATGGATTCTCGGGCTGTCCAACGCGCAAGTTGCCAGCCTAATTTCAGTGCTCGGCGGCCTGATTCTCCTGGTCCTTCTCAAACGAGCCTCCGCGGCGAGTTCCTGATACCACTAGAACTTCCATGAAGTTGCAGCTTCACTTTAGACGTGAGGTGTCCCAGGCGATCTTGTAGTAGCGCTGCTTGGCCTTGACACGCTCGGAAGCGGTGAGCCGCGCAAACAGCGAATACAACGACCATTTGCGGAGAATACGCGCGCGATCCAGGAAATAGATCGCCCTGGCATGAAGAGGTCCGTAAAACTTTTTCACGTAAAGATTCTTGCTTTCGTAGAAGGACGAAACGGAATTTGCTGATCCTGATTTGCCGCCGAGATGGATGATAGTTGCGCTGGGAACGACAAAGCACGCTACATCGTTGTTCTTTAAGGTGTGGGCGAGCGCTGTATCCTCGTAAAAGAAGAAAAAATCCTCATCAAAAAGCGCCGGCGGCGGAATCGCGGATCTCCGCAGCAGAAAAAATGCGCCCATCACACCCTCGACTCTCAGCGGGGCGGTTGCTCTCGCAATCCTCCGCTTCTCGTAACTCGCCAGAAGCTTGGCAAACCAGTTGGCATAAATGGAAAAAAGAGAGGCCTTAAATACCATTCCCTGGTTACGCCCGTCCTTATAGGTGATTCGCGGCGCGCAAACTCCGGCATCGGGGCGTTCCTCCAGAAAGCGCCAAAGGCTGACCAGCGCGTCGCGGTTGAGGATGACATCCGTATTCGCTACGCAGACGTATTTACTGGTGGTCGCAGCCACTCCTCGATTGATGCCACGTCCGTATCCGATATTTTCGTTGGTCTGGAGATAGTTAATTTCCGGGCGAGATTGCAGGAATTCCTGTGAGCCATCTTGTGAGTTATTGTCCACAACGGTGAAGGTGAACGTAAACGGGACGTCCAGGTTGCTGAAGAAATTGGCCAGCCGGTGCACGCAGTCCAACGTGTTGTAGTTGACCGTTATGAACGCAATATCTACCGGCATGACAGAAGATCCCTGAAGTGTAGTGGGCGATTCGGCAACCATAGTGCGAAATGTAACATAGCTCTGCTGGGAGGCGACGGCGTGCGGCCGCGTCTCTTTATTCGGCGAGGTCAGTTTTGGCCGGGCCACCTGAAGATGGCCGCCACGTTGAGTTATTCGAGCATTTGGCGGAGGACGTATTGCAGGATGCCGCCGTGCCGGTAGTAGGCGACTTCTTCGGGCGTGTCTACGCGGGCGAGCGCGGTGATTGTTTTTACTGTGCCGTCAGGAGCTTTGGCTTTTACCGTGACTTGTTTTCGCGGAGTCAGGGAAGCTACGCCCTCGACATCAAAAACTTCATGGCCGGTCAAGCCCAGGGATTCACGATTTTCGCCGGGCTTGAATTCCAGCGGTAATACGCCCATGCCCACCAGGTTGCTGCGATGGATGCGTTCGTAACTCTCGGCGAGAACGGCGCGAACGCCGAGGAGCCGGGTGCCTTTGGCCGCCCAATCTCGTGAAGAGCCGGAACCATATTCCTTTCCGGCGAGGACGAACAGAGGCACGCCTTCTTCGCGGTATTTCACCGCAGCATCGTAGATATACATTTTTTCACCGTCGGGCAAATGGAGCGTCCAACTGCCCTCGGTGCCGGGGGCGAGCTGATTGCGGAGACGGATGTTGGCGAAAGTGCCGCGCATCATCACTTCGTGATTGCCGCGGCGCGCGCCATAGGAGTTGAATTCGTGGGGCTTAACGCCTTTGGCCACAAGATATTTTCCGGCAGGCGAATCGACGGCGATTGAGCCCGCGGGAGAGATGTGGTCCGTCGTGACGCTGTCCCCGAGAATGGCTAGAACGCGTGCGCCGTGGATGTCGGCGAGCGGCCCAGGCGCCTTAGGCATATTGTCGAAATACGGGGGCAGCTTGATGTAGGTGGAATTCTGTTCCCATTGGTAGAGATCGCCTTCGGGAACGGGCATCGCTTTCCAGCGGGCATCGCCTTCGAAGACTTCGCTATATTCCTTGCGATATTGCTCAGTGGAAACTGCGGCTCGCACGGTGGACTCCACTTCCTGAGGCGTGGGCCAGATTTCGCGAAGATAGACCGGCTTTCCGGCTTTGTCGGTGCCGAGGGGTTCGGTGGTTAGGTCGAGATCCATGCGGCCGGCGAGCGCGTAGGCAACGACGAGCGGCGGGGAAGCGAGATAGTTGGCGCGCACGAGGGGATGGATGCGGCCTTCGAAATTGCGATTGCCGCTCAATACCGCAACGGCCAAAAGATTATTTTCCTTGATAGCCGCGCCGATCGATTCGGGCAGTGGGCCGCTGTTGCCGATGCAGGTGGTGCACCCGTAACCCACAAGATTGAATTTCAATTTATCAAGATACTGCGTGAGGCCAGCTGCCAGCAGGTAATCGGTGACCACTTTTGAGCCGGGGGCAAGGCTTGTTTTTACCCAGGGTTTGATATCGAGACCACGTTCCACGGCTTTCTTGGCCAGGAGACCCGCGCCCAGCATTAGGGACGGGTTTGACGTATTCGTGCAGCTGGTGATGGCGGCAATCACGACGGCGCCGCTCGATAGGTCGAAAGTGTCGCCGTTGTTTTTTACTTGCACGTGTGTTGCGCATGCGCCTTCCACCACTTTGACGAAGGAGGCTTTGGCATTCTTGAGCGCGACACGATCCTGTGGGCGCTTGGGTCCGGCGACAGTCGGCTCGACACTGGCGAGATCGAGCTCCAGCTTGTCGCTGAACGCAGGCTCGGGCGTGGTGTCGTTGCGAAAGAGCATCTGCTCCTTGCTGTAGGCTTCGACGAGAGCGATTTGTTCGTGGGAGCGCCCGGTGAAGTGCAAATAGGCGAGCGTTTCGTTGTCCACCGGGAAGAAGCCCATGGTGGCGCCATATTCAGGAGCCATGTTGGCGATGGTGGCGCGGTCGGGGACGCTCAGCGTGGAAAGGCCGGAACCATAAAATTCCACGAATTTGCCGACGACACCTTTCTTGCGCAGCATTTCAGTGACGGTGAGAACGAGATCCGTCGCGGTGGTGCCTTCCGGCAAGCGGCCGTGCAGTTTGAAACCAACGACTTCGGGAACGAGCATCGAAAGAGGTTGGCCAAGCATGGCCGCTTCGGCTTCAATGCCGCCAACGCCCCAGCCGAAAACGCCGAGGGAATTGACCATCGTGGTGTGCGAATCGGTGCCGACAAGCGAATCGGGATAGGCTTCGACGCGATTACCGTTAGGCATGGCGCAGACGACGCGCGCGAGGTATTCGATATTCACCTGGTGACAGATGCCGGTATCCGGCGGGACCACTTTGAAATTTCGGAAGGATTTCGCGCCCCAGCGGAGGAAGGCGTAGCGTTCAATGTTGCGCTGGAATTCGAGTTCCGCGTTCAAGCCGAAGGAGTTGGCGCTGCCGAAATTATCCACCTGCACGGAGTGATCGATGACAAGTTCGGCGGGGAAGAGCGGATTGATGCGCTTGGGATTGCCACCCATTTTCTGAACCGCTTCGCGCATGGCGGCGAGATCCACGACCGCGGGAACACCGGTAAAATCCTGGAGAAGAACACGGGCGGGCATGAACGCAATTTCTTTTTGGGGGCCGTTGGGAGTCCATTTGCCAAGCGCGGCGATGTCGTCTTTACGGACAAAGCGGCCGTCTTCACAACGCAGGAGATTTTCGAGGAGGATGCGCAGGGAGAAAGGAAGCTTGGAGAGATGGCTGATTCCCTTCGTTTCGAGAACTTCGAGGCGGTGGATTTCGAAGGATTGCGCGCCAACATTCAGTTTGTCCCGGGTACCGAAGGAATTGGCAGCGGAGATCGTCATACCGGCGGTCCTTTCCAGATGGCTTGAGCCTTCTATGATAACCGAAATCGCGGCTTGGCGCGGAGACGCTATAATGGGGCGTTGTGAAGATTCTTCTGATTTCGACGTATGAGCTGGGAAGGCAGCCGTTTGGACTGGCTTCGCCGGCGGCGTGGCTACGGAAACGCGGGCATGAAGTGACCTGCCTGGATTTGTCCAGGCAGGTGTTGAGCGAGCAGGAAGTAAGAGAAGCGCGCCTGATTGCGTTTTATGTGCCAATGCACACGGCGACGCGGCTGACGTTGGAACTGCTGGAGCCGATTCGGAGGAGCAATCCCAAGGCGCATCTGTGCGCGTATGGTTTGTATGCGCCGCTAGCGGCGGAAACTCTTGGCGCACATGGGGTAGAGAGCCTGTTTGGCGGAGAGTTTGAGCAAGCGCTTGTGGACCTGGCTGAGCACCTCTCCGGGCTGTCGACGTTTCCGCAGATTCATCCGCTTGATTCGAATGTTTCGCTGGCGCGGCTCCGTTTCGTGACACCCGATCGCTCGGATCTGCCTGCGCTCAAGAATTACGCGCATCTTGTGATGCCAGAGGGAGAGCATCGGCTGGTGGGATATACGGAAGCGTCGCGCGGGTGCAAGCACTTGTGCCGGCACTGTCCGATTGTGCCGGTGTATAACGGAGTGTTTCGGATCGTGGATCGGGAAGTGGTACTCAGTGACATTCGGCAGCAGGTGAAGGCGGGCGCGCAACATATTACATTTGGCGATCCAGACTTTTTCAACGGCGTGGGCCACGCCGTGCCGCTGGTGGAAGCCTTGCACCGGGAATTTCCGGGGATCACTTATGACGTAACAATCAAAGTGGAACACCTGCGGGACAACACGGACCTGCTGAAGGCACTGCGGGACACAGGTTGTCTCTTTATTGTTTCGGCGGTGGAGTCTCTGGACGATCAAATTCTGGAGAAGTTGCAGAAGGGGCATTCACGGGAAGATTTTTTCGATGTAGTGGAGGAGTGCCGGCGAGCAGGGATTGCGCTGCAGCCCACGTTTGTGCCGTTCACGCCATGGACGACATTCGAAAATTATCTGGACCTTCTGGAACAACTACGGCGGTTGGAATTGATCGGAGCAGTGGCGCCGATTCAATTGGCGATTCGGCTGCTGGTCACGGCAGGTTCGCGGCTGTTGGACGTCGAAGAAGTGCGCGAACTGGTCGGTGAGTTTGACGCAAAGTCGCTCATCTATCCTTGGGAACACAACGTTCCGGGAATCGACCAACTGTGCGAAGAGCTGCAGGACATTGTTGCGGCGGCCGAGAAATTGAAACAGAGCCGCGCCGCGATTTTCGAGAAGATCTGGCGTGCCACGAACCGCGCGGCGGAGCGGCGCATCGAAGAGAAGGATTTGCTGGTGCCCGCCGCCGCGACAGGTGTGCCGTACTTGAACGAGCCCTGGTACTGTTGAGCGGAGCCGACGAGGGACCAGTTGGTCCCCATCGCAAGAGCGAAGGAAGCGGTCAAGCAGGCGGAATCTTTTTTATGAAGGTTGCGGAATGAACTCCCCAACGGTTCAGCCACGAGTCCTCTTATTTACGACGAAGCTGGGTTACCAGACGCGCGCGTTTGACACCGCCGCGAAAAAGCTTGGTGTGGAACTGGTGTTTGTAACCGACCGGTGCCACCAGTTGGACGATCCCTGGCATGACCGCGCGGTGCCGGTGCGATTTGAGGTGCCGGAAGAGGCTGCGTACGCGGTGATGCAGAAACAGTCTGGACTGCGCGTTGACGGTGTGTTGGCGTTGGGCGACCGGCCGACGCTTGCGGCCGCCTACGTCGCGAGGGGATTAGGGGTCGCGCACAATCATCCCGCGAGCGTGGAGGCTTGCCGCAGCAAGTTGCGATTGCGGGAAGTTTTTCGCGACGCCGGCCTGCCAACACCGTGGTTTCGAAGCGTACCGTTGCAGGCGATTCCCGAGCCTGCGCTGATGGGCATTACTTACCCGTGTGTCCTGAAACCAATTTCGCTTTCGGCGAGCCAGGGAGTGGTTCGCGTTAACAACCGAGATGAGTTTCTTGCGGGTGCCAGCCGCTTGAAGCGGTTGCTGCATTCGGCGGAGATGCAAGCGACGCGGGAACCGAATCTGGACCGGATGATTGTCGAGGAGTACCTGCCGGGCAGGGAAGTGGCAGTGGAGGGGTTACTGACAAGCGGAGAATTGCGCGTGCTGGCGATCTTCGACAAGCCGGATCCGCTGGAGGGGCCGTACTTTGAAGAGACAATCTACGTCACGCCTTCACGCCTGACCGAGACGGAGCAAGAATTGCTCAAAAAGGGTTTCACGGATGCGGCGCGGGCATTGGGACTCACGCATGGACCCGTGCACGGAGAGTTCCGGCTGAATGAACAGGGGGTGTGGCCCATAGAGGTTGCGGTGCGGCCGATCGGCGGGCTGTGCGCGCGGTCGCTGAGATTTCAAGTTGAGAATGAACAAGAACCTATCGGGTTGGAGGAGTTGTTGTTGCGGCACGCGCTGAATCTGCCTGGTCGTGATGCGCCACGGGAAACGGCCGCCTCTGGCGTGTTGATGATCCCTGTTCCGAAGAGCGGAATCCTGGAAAAGGTAGAGGGAGCGGAAGAGGCGCGAGAAGTGGCCGGGGTGACGGAGCTGGAAATTACAGCGCGGTGGCGCGATTACGTTGCCGCGTGGCCGGAAGGATCAAGTTACCTGGGATTTCTGTTTGCGAGAGGCGAAACATCGGCTGAGGTTGAGAACGCGCTTCGCGAGGGCCACGCAAGATTGAACTTCAGGCTTACGCCACGGCTTCCAGTGGAGCATCCGGTAACGGGAAGAGTTTAAGTTCAGCCCTTGGCTTTGGGGGGAACGTAGCCTTCGGGAAGCTTTGCGCCTTCCCCGAAGAAAAATTGCTCCATCTGCTCTTCCATAATTTTCTGGGAATTCGGGTCGATGGGGTTCAGGCGATATTCATTCATCAGCATCTTGGAATACTCAACCCAGAGCTTCCAGGCTTCTTTGGAGACATTTTCGTAAACGCGCTTTCCGATTTCGCCCCGCCAGGGCACGCGATCCAATCCCGGCATCTCTTTATCGAACTTCACGCAATGAACCATGCGTGTGCCGGGCTTGACGGGCTCACTGGGAGCGGGCGTCGGTTCGCAAGAATCATCTGCCATTGTGGTTTCCCCCGAAGCAGCTATTGTCCGTCAGCCCGTAAGTTGTTGCAAGTTCGAGGAAACGTTGGTGACGGGGTCATTTCGGAGTTGCAAAATCTGGTGGGCCAGACTTCAGGCGAGTGAACCCTCGAAACCTCTTTTTTACCTTTCTTCCGAAAGCTTCTTCTGATATTTCTCAAGGGCTTTCCCGGAGGCGCTTCCTTGGCAAACATCACAACAGTTTTTTGGGACATCGGCGGGGTCGTTCTGACGAACGGCTGGGACCACAATTCCCGCATGGAAGCCGCAAAGACCTTTCAATTGGACTGGGATGAGTTCCGGGACAGGCATGACCTGTCATTTCCCGCCTTCGATGCCGGCCAGATTACTCTCGACCAGTATCTGGATCGGACGCTGTTTTACAAGCCGCGCCCCTTTACTCGCGAGGAATTTACGGCCTTCATGTTCGCCCAGTCCAAGGAGTATCCGGAGACGCGGGAGCTGCTGCGGGAAGTAGCACGTATCAAAAAATATTTTGTAGCATCCATTAATAATGAGCCTCGGGAATTGAACAACTACCGAGTCGAGGCATTTGGGCTGCGCAATGACTTTCAGGTCTTTTTCAGCTCCTGCTATCTGCATGCGCGGAAGCCGGAGGAGCAGATCTTCCGGATAGCCCTGGAGGTGTCACAACGCCCGGCGGAGGAGTGCGTGTTCATCGATGACCGCTCGCTGAACCTCGAGAACCCGCGACGATTGGGGATGAATGTGATTCATCACAAGAATGCCGCGCACACCCGGGCGGAACTGAGAGCTTTCGGGGTAGAGGTATAGTCGAAAAGCGATGGCAAAAAGCAAGGCTGGGCCATGCATCACGGAGGAAATTCATGCCTGAAGAAGAGAAGCGCTCGAGTTCCATCTATGGAACAACCGCCGAGCCATGTTCGGTGATCCTGTTTGGCGCTTCAGGCGACCTGGCCAAGCGCAAGGTGATCCCGGCGATGTATGACCTGGCGCAGCACAATTCCCTCGGGGAACGTTACGCAATCATAGGGTTTGCCCGAACTCCGATGACCGACGAATCCTTTCGGGCCACGATCGGAGAGGCCGCGAAGACCATTTCCGAGGTCGGGCCAATCGACCCAGCCAAATGGAATGATTTTTCTTCCAACCTATATTATTCAGCGGGCGAGTATGGAGACCTGAATTCTTATGTGCAACTCGCCAAACGGCTGGCGGAAATTGATAAGGAAAAGAAGCTGGGTGGGAACCGGTTGTTTTACCTCTCGACGCCGCCGGAAGTTTATCCGGACATTGTGGAACAGTTGGGGCGCGCGGGACTGGCGCGCCCGGCGAATCCCAATTCCTGGGTGCGCATTATTATTGAGAAGCCTTTCGGGCGCGATTTGGCATCGGCCAGAGAACTGAACAAGATCGTGCTGGACGTCTTTGAAGAGAAGCAGGTCTACCGCATCGATCACTATCTTGGTAAGGACACGGTTCAGAACCTGTTGGTGCTGCGGTTCAGTAACGGCATCTTTGAACCGCTGTGGAATCGCAATTATGTGGATCACGTTCAGATTACGGCAGCTGAGACTCTGGGCGTGGAGAGGCGCGGTGGATTTTATGAAACGGCGGGCGCGCTGCGGGACATGATCCAGAGTCACGTTTTGCAGCTGACGTCGCTGATGGCAGTGGAGCCGCCGGCTTCGTTTGACGCGACGGCGGTGCGCAACGAAAAGCTGAAAATTCTGCAATCCATACGCCCTTATGACCTGGAGATGGTGGCACAGTCCGTGGTGCGGGGCCAGTATGCGCCGGGCACTGTCAATGGGAAGAAGGTGGCCGGGTACCGGGATGAGCCCGGTGTGAATCCCAATTCGCGCACGGAAACTTTTGTGGGGATGCGGGTCTTGATCGACAACTGGCGCTGGGCAGGCGTGCCGTTCTACCTGCGAACGGGAAAGAGGCTTGCGAAGCGCACCACGGAAATCATGATCCAGTTCCGCTGCGCTCCGCATATTGTGTTCCGCGAGCGCGAAGTGGAGCCCAACCGGCTGGTGCTGAATATCCAGCCGGATGAGGGAATCTCCGTTTCCTTCGGCGCCAAGCGGCCGGGAACGGAGATGGGCATAGGCAATGTGACCATGAATTTCAGCTATCGCGAAGCATTCGGCGGGGCGTCGAGAAGCGCATACGCGACGCTGGTGAATGACTGCTTGCGCGGGGATGCAACACTCTTTGACCGCGGCGATTCGGTGGAGGCTGCCTGGTCGCTGGTGGATCCGATCCTGGACGTATGGAGCGCCGCAAGAACGGCAACCGTGCCGATGTACGCGGCAGGCAGCTGGGGACCGAAAGAGTCCGACCAATTGCTGGAACGCGACGGCAGACAATGGTATAACCCTTAAAACGGTTTAATGAAGAGGTTTTGGGGGAGGTCAGGTGATACTTGCGGGCGACGTGGGCGGCACAAAATGCAATCTTGCGCTGTTTGCTGAGAATGGCGGGAAGCTGCACGTTGTTTTCCGGCAGCGATTTGCCAGCAAGGATTTCGCCAGGTTTGACCTGATCATCAAGGAATTTACACGGCAGGCGGCGCCGCATCTGACCGACGAAAAAGTGCGCGCCGCTGGTTTTGGTGTGGCCGGCCCGGTGATCAACAACCGGATTCACGCCACGAACCTACCCTGGGTGATTGACGCGGATAGTTTGTCGAAGGAGCTTGGGGTCAAGACGATTGCGCTGATGAACGATCTCGGCGCCACTGGTCACAGCTTAGAGCATCTCTGCCCGGAAGATTTCGTGGTGTTGAACCAGGGAACCCCCGTGCAGGGAGCGACGCGCGCCTTGTTGGCCGCGGGAACGGGCCTTGGGCAGTCTATTCTTTTCTGGGATGGCAACCGGTATCGCGTGGTGCCGAGCGAGGGTGGGCATTCGGACTTCGCACCTCACACCGACCAGCAGATCGAACTTTTGAAGTTCATGCGTACGCGCTACCCGCAAGTTAGTTGGGAATTGATCCTTTCCGGCCGAGGATTCCGCACCATCCACGAATTTCTTTCACCCACCGTGAAGCACCCGATATTTGAAGATCCGGATGCGGACCCCGCGCCCTTTATCACGAAGACGGGCTTGTCGAAAGAATGCCCTATTTGTGTGCAGACACTGGATTTATGGACGGCGATTTACGGAGCGGAGGCGGGCAATCTCGCGTTGAAGGTGCTGGCACTTGGCGGAGTTTATGTGGCAGGCGGGATTGCCGTGAAGATTTTGCCGAAAATACAAGACGGCAGCTTTTTCAAATCGTTCCGGGATAAATGGCATTTTACGGAAATGCTGAGCAATGTTCCTGTCTCTGTGGTGCTGAACGAGTCTGCGCCGCTGATCGGCGCGGCATACGAAGCACTGGCAACACTGGGCCGATAGAGCCTCTCGCGCACTCCTGAACTCCGCATTCTTTGGTACACTGAAGCGTCATTCGCCCGGTTCGTCCGAGCGCCATCCTTCATATCGCAAGCCCTGCCGCACGCCAACGCGCGGGCGGAGGCACGGAGAAGTCTCATGAGTACCCCCGTCACATCACAAGTAATCGACGTTCAGAATTATTTTGGCGGCGCCTGGCACAAATCATCGGCTTCTGAATATTCAAACGTCACCAATCCGGCGACTGGAGAAGTA
>Ga0210399_10002643_pt1 | contig 13963 bp, 13 predicted proteins | sample IncBWC14MmetaG_FD_150865 | JGI IMG/M metagenome (GOLD analysis project Ga0210399, IMG submission 150865) | Forest soil microbial communities from Barre Woods Harvard Forest LTER site, Petersham, Massachusetts, United States - Inc-BW-C-14-M | ecosystem: Environmental > Terrestrial > Soil >... | reverse complement strand
GGTGTAGCCCTGGCCATAGAAAAATTCGCGTTGCGGGAGGCTGCGTCTTGCGCCTGAAGCACGCCTTTTGTGTCCCGGATGGTGTTGCGAGACGCGCATTTTCCGTCCCGGTTGGTTTTGCCGCGCGAGCCACTCTCTTGCTTTCGCTGGCGGTGCTGACAGCGCCGGCCTTGCGCGCGGAATACGTCGTGCTCCGCAGCGGACAGCGACTGACCGTAACGGGTTACCAACTCATCGAGGACAAGTACCGCCTGCAAATGAAGGGTGGCTTCGTGGACGTCCCCGCCGATGAGGTCGTGGCCATCGAGCCGGAAGACGTTTTTGCGCCGGAGCCCCCAAAACCGGTCGCGGCGCCACCGTTTCGGGAATTGGTGGAAGCCGCTGCAGCGCGTCATGGCGTGGATGCCGATCTGATTACGAGTGTGATTGCGGTGGAGTCCAACTTCGATCCAAAAGCCGTGTCGCGCAAAAATGCGCGCGGCCTGATGCAGTTGCTGCCAGAAACCGCCGCGCGGCTGGGAGTGAAGAATATCGACGACCCGCAGGAAAATATTGATGGGGGCACGCGCTACTTGCGCGAACTGCTACAGAAATACCACAACGATCTCGTGCTGACGCTCGCCGCTTACAATGCCGGCCCCGAGCGGGTGCAGCAATACGGCCGTGTCCCCCCGTTTGCCGAAACAATTTCCTATGTTCGCCGCGTCCGCCGCAGTTATGAAAATAGCAAATCGGAAGCGGCTAAGAAAACTCCGGCCACGAATTCGGGGAATATAACTTCGCCGGCCCCGAAAGTGTCGGTGACTAACTCTTCGGCCGCAAAAACTCTTGGGGGGCCACCTGCCGGAGTGATGCCACCAGCTTCAGCGTCTGGCACAATTCCGCATCAGTAAAAACTAAAATTGTTGTGGCGGATTTTGCGGCGGTGGTTGTGGATTTTGCGGCGGATTGCCTGGATTTTGTCCCGGCTGCTGGCCGATGGGCTGCCCGGCCGGCTGGCCCAAACCGGTTCCCGTTTGCATGCCTGCTTGTCCCGCACCGATTCGATCCTTCGAGGGATCCCAGACGAATTCGAACAGGCGATAATTCTTTGCTCTCTCGTAAACGATGATGGAAGACTTGTCGATCTTGCTTCCCACACCAATGATGTTGCCGCCGACGATGGTGGGCGTATCACCCGATGGAATGGCCTGCCCACTCGAACCAGCGCTGCCCTGATCTGCCGATACAGGTGTTCCGGTGGCCCCCGGCGGATTCGTACCGGAATTCGCGCTAGGCAGTAGCCCCCCCTGACCGCCAATTCCCCCCGGCTGTGCCGGAGCATTCGGTCCGTTCAAGGCACTGGCGGGGGTACCGATCCCGCCGCCAATTTGCGGAAGGTTGAGGTTCTGCTGCGGAGGTTTCAAGCTGCCGATCAACTGCCCTGCCGGACCGACGTAGATAAATCTCCAGGCGCCGTCTTCCTTGTTCATGGGATCTTTGTATTGCAGGCGCATGAAGCGGAGAGAACCCATTTTGGGCTTGGTGAGATCGTCGAGACTCGTCGGAAAGCGGCCCATTTTGCGGTAATAGAGTTTTACGCCGCGAGTGTATTGCTTGCCGCGCCAGATCATTTCTTTTTCTTTTTCGCGGCGGCCTGCGGTGAGGATGTTTGGTGCTACCGCCGCTGTAGAAATGATCAGGAGCGTGACGAGAAAGAGGACGACCAGCAAAGCATAGCCGCGCTGGCCGGACTTCCCTGCCGTTCGAATGCGCCGCGCGTTCCTTGGAAGGACGCGCCTCCCGGCCATTCGAGTGGGGCAAGCGGTCATGCGGAGGGCGGTCCTGCCTGCTCTTCGAGAATGGCGGTGCCGCGCAGGCCAGAGGAAATTTCTTCGTAATCGAGATTGGTGTTGCCAATTTTGAGAATGCGGAAGCGGTTCATCAAGAGTTCGCCTTCTTTGACGATGTAGACGTCATCGCCGTCGTTGAAGAAAGCGAGGCGCGCGGTACCGTTGGGAACAGTGCCGTAACCGAAGAATTTTACTGGAAGCTTCGACACCTGGACTGGTGTCGGCTGAGCCGCCTGAGCCAGATCCAGGTCGCGCTGATGCTTCGCTTTGTCGATATCCGCCTTAGTGGGCTGTGGATGCGGAAGATCTCGAGTGAAAATGATGCGGCCGCCGCTTTTGTATTCGGTGTTGCGTGCTTTCTCGACAGCAGAAGTGTGGAGCTGAGGGTTGTCCACGAGGATCTGGGGATTTTGCGCCGCGGACGCGACATCGGTAGTGACGACAGGCTTGTCGCTGTCGAAGTAAAAATAACCAACGACAACGAGGATTAGCAAGAGCACGAAGAGCACGGCGAGCTGTTTTTTTTGCTTCATGCGGCGGTCCTGAAATAGGTCCGAAGATGCAAAGAGACCTTAATAATATTCGCGGTTGCCTGGTTGGCGTTCTCAGTATTCAATGTCAAAGAGTCCACGGAGTACAGATTGACAGAGCGTTGCACGCGGTTCAAGAACCCGATGACACTTTTGTAGTCGCCGTTAACGGTGGCATCGATCATCACTTCGGTCATCCCACGATTTGAAATCTCCGTTTGCTTGAAAGTCATATCCTCGAGATATATGCCGCTCTTTTTGGCAGCTTCGCCCAGTTCGGACCGGACGGCAGAATAGCCAGCGCTGGCCGGAAAGAGCGATTGTTCGAAGTGTTCACAATCCTTTTGGATGGCGGGGATGTTATCGCGAATTTTTTGAGCGTTATCGATGCTTTTTTTCAAGAGATCGCGCTGCTTAGTTTCCACGGCGCGTTGTTTTTGGGGCGCGTGCGGCGCAGAGGCCAGCTGCCAACTGTAAGCCACAAGGACGAGATCGGCGAGCACAAGAAGAACCACGCCAAGAAGGATGATTCGTTTTTGCCAGATGAAATCGCGACGCATCAAGTCCTCGAATAAACGGTGGTCAACTGGACGACCTTCTGGTCGCCGCTGGTGTTGCCGGTCGAATTGGGCTGGTGAACGTTCTGAATCTGAACCTCGGTAAACTCTTTTGAGTCTTCGAGGGCATGCACGAATTTCAACTCGGCTTCGTCGCTGGTGGCGCCAACGGTCAATTTCACCAGGACGTGCCCGCCCACCTGCTTGGGTTCGATAGAGATGACGCGCACGCCGCCTGGAAGAATGCGCTCCAAATCCATGAACATGAGGGTCCAATTGAAGCTGCGGGCGTCGAGGATGTTATTGATGTAGGCGGCGCGGTCGTGCAACTCAGCGATTTCCTTCTGGCCGAAATAGCGCTCCAGGTCTTTGCGCTGCACTTCGAGCTTGGCCATTTGCAGGCGCATGCTTTCAGTGCGAGCGCGCTGCTCGGCATCGATTTTGCGGGCAGCGTAGACGTGCCAACCCAGCCCCAGAAATACGAGACTGGCGATCACCGCAGTGACACCAGAGCCAGCGAGGAACCGCCTGTGTGTATCCAGGGGCTTAGTCGATAAGTTGAGCCGAACTTTCATCGCTTCGTTTGCCCTACTCCGAAAAAGTCGACGCTAGCCACGCTGCAGCATCCAGCCAATCAAACCTTCGAGCTCACGATCGGCCAGCGGACGCGCATCTTCTTTGATGTGCCCATCGGAAACCGCGGATTGCAGCAAGGAGCGAACTTCGCAGCGGAATTCGTCCTCAAGAGCCTGCACGAATTCGGGGAGGCGCGCGCCAAATCCCGCGACGCGGACGGACTGGATGGTCTCCTGCCAAGTGTCCTGATAATAGGCGGCGACCGGAAAAACCTCTTCGAGAAGCATCTTCGGAGTGAGGTTTGCGCCCTGTGCCGGGAGTTCAGTGCAGCGATAGCCGCATAAGACACCGCGGCGCACGATGGCAGTGGTGAGGGCAGAACCGGAGACGCGCGCCAGAAGCGTCGGTTTCTCATCCTCGAGCAGGGAGATGGCAGCAAGCGAGGAGCTCATGACCACGCCCGGGCGCAAGCCAATAGCCTCGGCTAGGGACTCATACTCCCGAATGATGCGCAGGCGAGCGAGCGCGGTTACGACGTCAATGCCGGATTCGCGGGGCGCCTGCCGCATGTAGGAGATGAGCGTTTCATCGGCTTCGAAGGGCACGCTTTTTTTGAGTTTCCAGCGCAACATGGGCTCGGCTTCGGCGGCAGAGCGCGGGAATTCCTCGAAGTGCTGCACGAAAACGCGAATCACGGTATCGGGGAGAATCATCGCGACATCTTCATCGCGGGCACGCAAACGCTCGCAGACGGTGGCGACTGCGGCTTTGACGGTGGCGATGTTCACAATGTTGGCTTCGACGGCGGAAGGAACAAGAGCGCCACCCGGCAAGGATTCGACAGCGTATCCATCGAGCGAACCGGTACGGCTCCAGCGCGCGGCCGCAACGCGGTCCGGAGCGACTTCAATCGCAACGGCGGCATTCGGCATAGCATCGAGCCAGAGCGCGACGCGGCGAACCCATTCGAACTGGTAAATTCCCTGCCGGAATGCAGTGGAGCTACTCAACGAAAGTCACCTTGTTGATTTCCTTGACGGTGGTGATGCCGGCGCGAATCTTGGCCAAGCCGCTTTCGCGCAAAGTGATCATGCCTTCTTCGCAAGCGACGCGCTTAATCTCCGAAGTGGGCCGGCGATCGACAATCATTTCCCGGATGCGATCGGTCAAATCAAGCAATTCGCAAATAGCGGTGCGGCCATGATGACCGGTGCCCGAACATTCCAGGCAGCCCGCGCCTTCAGCAAAGGTGACGTTGGCCCACACGGCCGGATCGAGGCCCGCTTCTTTCAATTCGTCAGGAGAATAGCGCTTGGGCTTTTTGCAATTGGGACAAATGACGCGAACGAGGCGCTGCGCCATGATGCAATTCAGAGCGGAGACAAAGTTGTAAGGCTCGACGCCCATGTTGATGAAGCGGCCGATAACGTCGGTGACGTTGTTGGCGTGCACGGTGGTGAAAACGAGATGGCCGGTGAGGGCCGACTGGATGGCGATCTGGGCGGTTTCCTGGTCGCGGATTTCGCCGACCATGATTTTGTCAGGGTCGTGGCGCAGGATGGAGCGCAAGCCGCGCGCGAAGGTGAGGCCTTTTTTCTCGTTGACCGGAATCTGGGTAATGCCGCGAAGCTGATACTCGACAGGATCTTCGATGGTAACGATCTTGTCTTCGTCGGTCTTGATTTCGTTGATGGCGGCGTAGAGCGTGGTGGTTTTGCCGGAACCCGTGGGGCCCGTGACCAGGACCATGCCATAGGGTTCGCGAATGTAGCGCCGGAAACGACGTGTTTCTTCCCCAGAGAAGCCGACAACGTCCAGAGTAAGGCTCGAAAATTTTTCCGAAAGAGTTTCTTTGTCGAGGACACGGAGAACGGCGTCCTCGCCGTGACTAGCAGGCATGATGGAGACGCGCAGGTCGATGAAGCGACCCTTGTATTTCACTCGGAAGCGGCCGTCCTGGGGAACACGGCGCTCGGCAATATCCAAATCGCTGAGGACTTTGATGCGCGAGAGGACGGTGGAATGCCATTCCTTGGCGATGGGCTGCATGGCGTGCTGAAGGACGCCATCGATGCGGTATTTAACGGCGACTTCGGAGTCGCGCGCTTCGATGTGGATGTCACTGGCACGGCGTTCGAGAGCGGTGAAGATGATGGTTTCGACGAGGCGGACCACCGGGCTGGCGGTGCTATCGCGGGTCAAACGGTCGCCGGAAATGGTCTCGTCGGCTTCGTCATCGTCCTTGGAAGTCTGAAGAGCGAAGGCTTCGGTGGCTTGTTCGAGGACGCGCTGGGACTGCTCGGTGCGTTTGAGAATGTCGCCGATCTGGCGGGCGGTGGCGACTCTGATCAGAAGCTTCTTACCCAGGAGGAGGGGCAGCTCATCGCTCATCTGCACCTGGCCGGGGTCTGCTGCGGCGATAGCCAGGACGTTGTTTTGCAGTTCGAGGGGGACGAAGTTGTAGCGGAACATCAGATCGGCCGGGATGGTGCGGAAGAGTTCCGCATCGATACGCTGCTCGCGAAGATCGATGAAAGCGAAGCGGTATCTTTCTGCGAGCTTGCGCGCGAACTCGCGTTCGTTTTGTTCGTCAGCGCCGCCGGGCAGTCCGGCTGGAGGAAGTTGTTCCGTGGTGGCCATGGATCCTTACTTTGTCGCCCCCATCATGGAGAAAGAGAAGATGGGGAGATACAAGGAAATTAAGATAAACGCGACTAACAGTCCCATAAAGATTAATAGAACCGGCTCGATAAGGGAAACGAGTGCGGTCAAACGCAAGTTGACTTCTTCTTCATAAAATTCAGCCACGCTGACGAGCATGGGAGAAAGCGCGCCGCTCGATTCGCCGACCTCGATCATGTCCAGGGCCAGCTCCGGCATGACCCCTTTGGAAGCCAGAGCGCCATGAAGAGATTCTCCTTCACGCACCATCTGGGTGGCCTGGCCGACGGTGGAACGCAGCAATTTGCTGGTGATGGCATCGCTCGCCGTTTGCAAACCGGCCACGAGAGGTGTGCCACCGGTCAAGAGCGTCGAAAGAGTGCGGGAGAACTGCGCCACTTGGAATTTGAGGAGGGTGTCTCCAATCACGGGAAGGCGAAACTTGAAGCGATCGAATGCGGTTCCACCTTCTTCGGTGCGGGACCACAGAAACACGCCCACGGCCGCCGCGGCCAAGAGCACCACAGCTCCAAGAACAAAGAAACGGTAGTCGACGGTCAAGGCTATCAACAATTTGGTGGGCCCGGGCAACTCGACGTTCAAGTCGCGGTAGAGCAGAGCAAACTTGGGAATCACACCAGTGACCAGATATGTGACGATGATGATGGCTACGCTGATCAGCAATACGGGATAGACCAGCGTGGCAAGAATTTTCTTGCGAACGCCTGTGCTTACGCGCTGATAGGCGATGTAATAGTCCAGGACGCCCGACAGATTTCCGCTCTTTTCTCCGGCGAGGATGGCGGTCGAATAGACTTTGGAAAACACGCCAGCTTCCGTGACGGCTTCCGAAAGCGACTTCCCTTCCCGGACGCGGTCGCGGATCTGAGAGATGACGGGGCGAAGTTTGGGCGATGAAGCGCGGGTAGCTAGAAGATCCAAAGACTTCAAGATCGGCAAACCCGCTTTGATAAGTGTATTGAACTGCTGGTTGAGAATCAGAAATTCCGAGCCGCCGACCTGACGTCCGCTCTTTCTGCGAAAAAGATCGGCGAAGCGCTGGCCACTCGATTCCACCGAATAGACATAGAGACCCCGGTCCACGAGTTTCTGGCGAGCTTCATCCAGGGAACTCGCGGGTTCGACGTGGGAAAAGACACGCCCATCGGCATCCGCCACTCGGCAGAGGAATTGGCCCATAGACTTATAGTTTACCTCAGATAGTTGATATGCGGGGAAGGCCCGGGAGGTTGGCTGTTCATGGCAGGAAATAGGAGCGAAGTGCCCGAAAAGCTAAGGGTTTATACCCCCATTGCCAGCGGGTAATTCGCCATTGACGATGGCCACGCCGGCTGGAGGGCGGAATTGGAATATGGAATTGTCGACGGGAGGATTCACTTGCCAGTTGGTAAAGCGAAATTCAATACCTACGCCTCCCGGATCGCGGACGGTGATGCCGACCAGTTCGCCCGTCTTCTTGACTATTTCAAAAAAGACGGCTTCGCTAGGCCCTTCACCAGGTGGCCTTGTTCCAGAGCCGCGGAGTTCGCAAAGTAGCATGACGTCGCCCGAGTTTTCCAGTTTCTCACCAGGAGCGGCCTGCACGCGGGCGCAGACGCGAGATACCTTCATTTCACCGGCGAGCAGTGCCAGGGGCGTCCGCCAATCCGTGCTCGCCTTGGCGGGAACGCGAGTGGCGGTGTGGTCGGCGGGAACGTAGAACCAGGCGTTTTTGCCGTCGACCAGGAAGACATTCTTCTCCGGGGCCTGGTATTCCCAACGCATCTTGCCGGGGCGGCGGAAATAGGCGGTGCCGGACTCCACGCGAACCACTTGGCCGTTTTCAGTATAGCGCTCGAGAAAAGTAGCCTGGAGAGTGCGTGCGGCGCGATAGCGCGATTCGAATCGATTCACAAGAGACTTGATGTCTTGTCCGCCATCGGAGGCGATGGCGATGCTAAGAAACAACAGTGGCAGCGGGAAGCAAACTAGCGACGGTGCAAAGGGGCGAACCATTGCGTAAGTCTAGCAAGAAACGTGGCAATCGAAGGCGCACGGGTGCTGTGCCGGACGCAGACAGATAGAAAGTTAGGGGCGAAACGCTCCTTCACCGTGAGATGAGAACTCCGCCCAGCACGCGGCACAAATGGATAAGAAACAGCCAAGTGTGGCCGTGTGGTTCATAGGATACGAATCCGAAGAATTGAGTCGCAAACGAACTGCGGGCCATGTTTAAGTGAACGAATGCAGAATGACGGGCCAAACTCCGGTTCGCGGCGAATATTCCTGCTCTTCTTTCTGGCGCTGAATTTTTTCTTTCTGCTCACTTCCAGCGGGCGAGTGCGCACCATAGACGAAGTGTCCGTGGACCTGCAAACAGAAAGCCTGGCTTTGCGCGGCAATACCGCCGTGCCGCAGGCGGAAACCTTGGGAACATTCTATGGAAAAAGGGACCGCTGGGGACAACCTCGCGCGCCGTATGGAACAGCGCAGGCTGCCATAGTGCTGCCCTGGCACTACGCGGGAAGATTCTTGCGCTCGGTACTGCCTGGAATTCCGCCTCGTTCGAAGGACGTGTTCCTGGACGCGTTCGTCACGGCAAGCAGCGCCACATTTTCCGCGCTGGCGGCCGCGCTGACATTTCTGATTTTTACGCGTCTTGAAATCGAAACCAAGACCGCGCTGTGGGCGGCCTTCATCATCGCCCTAGGGACGCCCCTCTTTTCCTATTCAGGGTGGTTTTTCTCGGAACCGCTGGTGGCGGCGGTACTGTTGTGCGCAGCTCTTGTACTGTTTGGCGGAGGGGATGGCGCAGAGATCTCGCTCAAGCAAGGGGCGATCGCGGGGCTCCTTCTAGGATTTGCAATCTGGGTTCGCCCGACGCACGCCATTGCGGTGCCCGTTTTCCTGCTCGCTTTGCTGATTGGAAGGCGGGAGAAGACCGCGTGGGCGGCGATTGCGCTGACGGCCGTTGTAGGGATTCTTGGCGGCGCGTACCTGCTACGGAACCAAATCTGCTTTGGAAATCCGCTTGAGTTTGGATATCCGGACACCGTCGAAGGCGGGAAGCAATTGAACACGTTTCATACACCATTGGCCACCGGGTTGATCGGCTACTTGCTCTCTCCCGGCAAGTCCATCTTTCTATTCGCGCCGCCAGTGCTGCTAGCGATTGCCGGGATCCCCAAGCTATCAAGACGAAACTTTCGGCTGGCAATCGCGGCGGGAATCATGCCCCTTGCTTACGTTTTGTTTTTTGCACGGTATACGCAGTGGGAGGGAGGTTACTGTGCTGGACCGCGCTATTTGCTGCCGTCTATTCCGATGTTATGCCTGGGCTTGGGTCCGCAGTTGGCAGAAAGAGGGAAATACACGCGATGGCTAGCGGTGTCTGTGCTATGTTGCGGAGCCTTCGTAAATGCGATTACGCTCGCCACCAGTTTTCTGGAAGATCAAGCCAACGGTACGTATTACGACCGGCACTGGAATTACCGTATGGACTACGCACCGGCTGTGAGTCAAACGCGATTGCTTTTCCATTACGTTGTGTCCCCAGAACCTGCGCGCATCGGGTTGGGGTTCGACCGCTGGTTTGTGTTCCTGGCAAAAACCGGCGTAGCCCACGGACTAATTGCAGCGGGCTTAGTTTTCGAGCTTGCGGGCCTCCTCCTCTTTGGCTGGTGGGTAAGACGACAGGTTCAGAGAGAAGCGGGTTGATCGAATTGCCAACTTTAAATAGCCGGGTCGGAAAGCGTGGCGGCGGCTGTGTAATTCGCGCGAATCACACCGGTCTGATCGCTAAAGAAAAACCTGCGACCGCTGTGGCCGGGGTTCTGCGGATTCGCGTTCACCGCAAAGGTCTGATAATGGGTAGCTGCGTCAGGATTCGACGGAGTGTAGACAAAGATGTATCCGCTCTTTGAACCAGCAGCGAGGACTGAATCGATCAAGCAGGCGTTCGCCGAGGTTACCGATCCCGGGCCGCACCCGCCGGAATCACCTAGATTCGTGAGCGCTGCAGCATACCCAATGTTGTATTGGGTTGCATAGACCACTTCTGCCGTAGTGATATTCCGGCTCTCTTGCGCCGCCGAGGACTCATTAGCTGCCATGCGCGAGGCCAAAAGGTTAGGGATGGCGATGGCAGCGATAATCAAAATGATGGCTACGACGATTAGAAGCTCGATCAGAGAGAACCCGTGCTGTTTAGTTTTCTTCATTGGAGTTACCCGAGTGACTTAATCTCTCCGAGACAAAAACATGTAAGCTTGCACACCTTGAATGAGCATGTTACTGGCCAATCTCAAGCCCAGTGAAACCCCTCAGGCTATTGATTTTAAGCATGTTACTTGGAGCCTGCGCTTGTTGATTGGCTTTCCGCCCGCCATTCTGACAGAAAGCGTCACTTCAATCGGGAGGGCGACACTAAGCGGCAGGGAGGCACAGACTGCTTTGTCATCCACAAGAACCAGAGGAGGGAAAAGAAAAAAGCACGGGACATTTCGTCCCGTGCTTTTCCATTCCGACTGCGGCCAAACTCGGGCCACAGCTTGTGCATTTCTTTTACAGCGCTGCGTCTGAGGCCGTAGCGGCCGCGGAACCGTTGTAACGGATCACGCCAGACTGATCGGTGAAGAAGTAGCGCTGCCCGCTCTGTCCGGGCACGGTCGGGTTACCATTCGCGGTGTATTGAACCGATGGTGCGGTGCCGGTCGCTACAGCCGTGAAGGAGTAGCCGCTCTTGGTTCCAGCGGCTAGCACTTGGTCAATCAGGCAGGCCCCGGCAGACGTTGCGGACGTGCAAGGAGCCGCTCCGCCAAGGGCGGCCAGGTTCGCGAACCCGATTGAAGGATACGTCGTGGAATAGGTCACTTCCGCGGTGTTGATGGTGCGGAGGGAACCGACAGCCGAAGCCTCATTGGCGGCCATACGCGACCGGAGGAGGTTCGGAATAGCGATAGCCGCGATGATCAGAATGATCGCCACGACGATCAGCAACTCGATAAGAGAGAAACCCTTTTGCTTCTTCATGATGCTTAGATCTCCTTGAGAATTTTTAGTTTTGGTGCCAGAGCACACCATAACCTATCGCAAGCGGGAGACCAATGCGGAAGGAAAGGGCGGGAAGTGTTTCGATTCCTGTATATCGTTGATAATGAATAGATTGTATGATTTTGCGGGCGAGTACTAGACGGCGCAGATGCCCACAAATGGGCAATTCCTGATAAAAGTGACCCTTTTTGTCGGTTCCAAAATACATAAAGCGTCATCCGGATCGGGTAGCGTCTCACCTACAGGTTGTGCTTCTTGGCGTAGTGGCGGAAAGAGCGGTAGCTGATCTTTAGGAGTTCGGAAGCCTTGGTGCGGACACCCTCGGCCTTGTCCAAGGCGAACTGCAGGTATCTGCGCTCGGTTTCGGCGACAACCTTCTCAAAATCCACCCCTTCGGCGGGAAAGCCATCCGTGAGAGAGCCAGGGGCTCCCGAGGAAGGGGAACCGGAGTAGCCGGCAATCCGGTCAGGTAGCACGCGAAGAGAAATCTCCCTGCCGGACTCCAAAGCGACAGCGCGTTCCATGGTGTTTTCAAGCTCGCGGACGTTACCGGGCCAGTCGTAGGATTCCAGGCGGGTCATGGCTTCCGGAGAGATGGCCTCGATGGGCTTTTCCATGGTCTTGCGAAAGCTCTCGAGGAAATGACGCGCGAGAAGCGGAATATCTTCGCGGCGTTCGCGCAAGGGGGGCACCTGAATGGGAATGACGCTGAGCCGGTAGTAGAGGTCTTCGCGGAAGCGGCCTTCCGCAATCTCCTTCTCGAACTCCTTGTTGGTGGCGGCGATGATGCGGACGTCCACGTCGGACTCCTCGGTGCTGCCGATGGGACGGACTTTGCCTTCCTGAAGGACACGGTAGAGCTTCACCTGCATCGTCAAGCTCATGTTGCCGATCTCGTCCATGAAGAGCGTGCCGCCATGAGCAGCCTGGAAGAGGCCAAGGCGGTTTTCGTTGGCGCCGGTGAAGGCTCCCTTCATGTAGCCGAAAAGCTCGGATTCCAGGAGAGTTTCGGGAAAGGCGCCGCAGTTAATGGTGATGAAAGGGTTCTGAGCGCGAGCGCTGTTTTCATGGATGGCGCGGGCCACGAGTTCTTTACCGGTGCCGCTCTCGCCGGTGATGAGAACGCGGCTGGTTTGCGGCGCCACGGTCTGGATCATGTCGAAGATGGCGCGCATCTTGGGGCTCTGGCCGATGATGTTGTCGAGGCCGGTGAGGCGGCGAAGTTCGCGGCGGAGATACCCGGCTTCCTTTTTCCATTTCAGGCTCTCGGATACTTCATGGACGGCGCGGCGCAGTTGGTCGACTAGTTCGTGGTCCTTAATAACGTAGCGGTCAGCGCCGGAGTTAATCGCAGCGATGGCGGTCTCAATAGTCGGTACGCCAGTGATCAGGAGAAAAAAGGAGCCTGGCGCGATTTCCTTGGCAAATTTGAGGAGATCCACGCCGCCGGCGCCGGGCATGCGAATATCGGAGATGATAATGTCGAAGATCTGCGATTCGAGCTTGCGCTTGGCCGCATCCACATTGTGCGCCACTTCGACGCGGTAGCCTTCCTTGCGAAAGGTAATTTCCAGCAGTTCGCAGATGGACTTTTCATCGTCGACGACGAGAATATGCGGCATCTCGCGTCCCAATTCCTTGACAGCGGCTTTTGTGCCTTGCATAACGCCTCACGCAACTCGCGGCAGTTCGACGATGAATTCAGCTCCGCGATCTTTCTCGGATACCACGCTGATTTTTCCACTGTGTGCTTGCACAATCTGATAGACGATCGAGAGCCCCAAGCCGGTGCCGCCCTCGAAACCCGACTGCAGGGGCTCAAAAATTTTGGCGCGTTGCTTGGGGTCGAGGCCGATACCCGTGTCCTGAAAGGCGATGCGCAGCCAGAAGGGACGTTGTTCCAGTTTGACGGTGAGGGTCCCGCCTTCGGGCATGGCGCGGAGCGCGTTGTCACAGAGATTCCAGAAAACCTGCTTGATTTTGTTGGCGTCCACCCGCGCGCGCAATTCGTGGCTGTTGAAGGCACGCACAATCTGGTATTTGGAACCGATCTCCGGCTTCTTTTCCATGAGCATGAGCGTTTCATCGAGCAAGCCGCGGACATCGGCTTGCTGAAACTCGTAGGTTTTTTCGCGCGAATAGTTGAGAAAGTCGGTGATGATATTGTTGAGGCGTTCGGATTCCCTGCTGACAATATTGACAAGATGTTTTTCGTCTTCTTCGAGAGGCACGAGCCGCGCCAACTCCTTCACAGCGCCCGCCATGGCGGTCAAAGGCTGGCGGATTTCGTGGGCGATAGCGGCGGAGAGACGTCCCAGGGCGGCCATGCGCTCCTTGGTGGCCACTTCCTGCTCCAGACGGCGAAGATCGGTGAGGTCCTGGAAGTTGAAAACGTAGCCGTCGCGTTCGGAATCGCGCGAGCGCAAAGGCGAAATACTGATGCCGAGATAGCGGACCTCGCCGGAGGGCGTACGGAAGTCAATTTCCTTGCGGAGCGAAAGCCGCTCGCTGTTTTGGTAATGACCGGGCAGCCAGAATTCGTCATTCAGCTCTTGCAGTTTTTTGCCGCGTAAATCAGCAAAACGATGTCCGAGGATGTCTTCGCCGGTGTGATTCAGCAGCAGGATGCGTCCGACCAGATCCGTCGTTATCAAACCGCCGCGCATGGAGTGAATGATGTCTTCGGTGAAGTCCTGGAGGCTGAGCAGCTCCTCGCGCTTCTCTTCCAGCTCGACGCCTTTCTTTCGCAGAGACT
>Ga0210399_10002642_pt1 | contig 13964 bp, 9 predicted proteins | sample IncBWC14MmetaG_FD_150865 | JGI IMG/M metagenome (GOLD analysis project Ga0210399, IMG submission 150865) | Forest soil microbial communities from Barre Woods Harvard Forest LTER site, Petersham, Massachusetts, United States - Inc-BW-C-14-M | ecosystem: Environmental > Terrestrial > Soil >... | reverse complement strand
TGCGATTTCGCCGAGCAGGAGACGATCACCAGTGAAGCTGGCCGCTTTCGCCCCGATCTGGTGGTGAAGTTGCCCGGCGGGAAGAACGTTGTGGTCGACGCGAAAACGCCTCTGGACGCGTTTCTCCTGGCAGTGGAGGCCAAGGATGAAGATACGCGCAGGAATTGCCTGGCGAACCACGCACGACAGGTTCGCGATCACATGGAGACTCTGAGCGGCAAGAAATATTGGGAGCAGTTCGAGGCTACGCCGGAGTTCGTGGTGATGTTTCTGCCAGGGGAAACGTTTTTCAGCGCGGCGCTGGAGCAGGATCCTACGCTCATCGAACAGGGCGTGATGCAGCGGGTAATTCCGGCTTCGCCCACGACCTTAATTGCTCTGCTGAAGGCCGTGGCCTACGGCTGGAACCAGGAGAAGCTGGCGCGCAACGCGCAGCAGATCAGCGCTTTGGGCAAGGAACTGCACGACCGGCTGCGCAAGCTCGCGGGGCACATCACTGGAGTCGGCACGAATCTGGACCGCGCCGTGGAAGCCTTCAACCAGGCTGTGGGGTCGCTGGAAAACCGCGTACTGGTTTCGGCGCGCAAATTTACGGAACTCGGTGCATCGGTCGCGGAGGACATTCCAGAACTGGAGCCGATTGAGACCAGCGCGCGGGCGTTGTCGTTTGAGTGGGACGACGAGCCAATTTTGGAAGTTCCCAAGCTGGAAGTTCCCAAGAAGGACGATCGCAAGGCCGGGTAGTCCGTTCCGTTATTGTGCTCGCGAGATCCCTCGCTTCGCCTGAAAAACGGCTCCGCTCGGGATGACTCCAATCGAGACATGGCGGCAGCAACGAGGATGACGTCATCCCGAAAATCGCAGTCACCAACACCGGCAGCGACCGTCTGACGCTTAGCGGAGGGGTTCATGCATCGTTTCCTGCAGAGGTTCGCAACTCGCATCTTCTTTCTCACGCTTGCAGGGTGCTTGTTCGCGGTGGCTTGGCGTGCGCAGAGCATCGCTCCGGTCATTACTGTCGATCATGGACCGAACGCGCCCGGGCAGCTCTCGAAACCTTACGTCGTTCTGGTTTCACTCGATGGCTTCCGCTACGACTACGCGAAGAAGTATCACGCCGAGCATTTGCTGGCGCTGGCGGCCGACGGAGCCAGCGCGCCGGAGGGAATGCTTCCTTCGTATCCTTCGATTACATTTCCCAATCATTACTCGATCGTAACCGGACTCTACCCGGATCATCATGGCATCGTGGCCAACGATTTTTATGATCCGGCGCGGAAGCAGACCTACAGCAATTCCATGGCAGGCAAGGATCTCGCCGATGGAAGCTGGTACGACGGGACTCCGCTGTGGGTGCTGGCCGAGCAACAGGGTATGCGATCCGCTTCTTTTTTCTGGGTCGGTTCCGAAACAGATGTTCAGGGAGTCCGTCCCAGCTACTACTTGAGGTACGACAGCAAATTTCCGAATGGAAAGCGGGTCGAGCAAGTTCTGGCGTGGCTGCATCTGCCGGCGGAACAGCGGCCTCACATGATCACGTTGTATTTCTCCGACACGGACGGAGCCGGACACCGCTACGGACCTGACAGCCCGCAGGTCGCCGACGCGGTTCACCTACTCGATGACGAAATCGGAAAGTTGATGAAGGGCATTAAGGAATCGAAGCTCCCGGTGGATTTGATCGTGCTGGCCGATCACGGGATGGTCAAGGTGGAAGGCGCGCCTCTCCACCTCGATCAGTTTGGATTCAAGCCGTCATGGTTCGAACACGTTGAGGGGACACTGCTCTACCCAAAGTCCGACGCAGATGCGCAGGAAGCGTATGAGGCCATGCGCGGAAAGAGCGACAAGTTTTCTGTCTACCGGAGAGCGCAGGTTCCGGCCTACCTGCACGATGACGGCAATGCGCGCGAGGGCGATCCGGTGATCGTCCCCAACGGGCCTTATTACATCACAGCGGGTGACGGTCCCGCGCGTGCGCCCTTGGGTTATCACGGATTCGACGCGACTCGCATGCCGGAAATGAAGGCGCTGTTCGTTGCAGCGGGGCCTGACATTCGGCATGGAGTTGTGCTGGCGCCGTTTGAGAATGTGAATGTGTATCCGCTGATCGCGAAGATTCTGGCCCTGGACATTAGCCAGTTGAAGACGGGTCCGGTCGACGGTAAGCTCGGCGTGCTGGAAGGGATTCTGCAGGGCGAGGCCAAGGCTATTGTTGACCCCGGGAAACCGTTGCCATCTGGAAAGAAAGAGTAGGGAGTTATCCACGGGATTTAGCCGTCCCCGAATGTGGCTCGACGTGCCAGCGAAGTTGCTCGAAGTTGCTCATAGAAGATGGTGGGATGTCTCTCCACGCCAGTCGGCACGCAAAAAAGTTCTCTTCGTACCCTTGGGAGCGATGATTGAAAATGGTTGTGGCACCGACAATGATGGCACCGGCAATGACTGGAACGCGATCAAGGGTGACATCACTCAGTGCCTGAAACAGGAAGATCCAATACTAAGCAAGTTGACGATTCCCGTCACTCTGTTCCTGCGAAACACGGCGCGCGGTGTGTGTCAGGTCGCAAGGCAACGGTTAGGGTTGCCGACGGATGCAAATCCATGAAGCGGACGATTTTGTTGCTCGCGGCGATTTCGGCATTTGCAGGATGCACGAGCTCGCCGAAAAGTCTGTCTCAATCGGCAAACCGAGGGGTGCAGCCTACTGTCTACCTCGCAATCACCGTCGATGGCCTCCCCGTGCGAGATGGAGGGTCGGTGTCGGTGGTGCCGGGTCAGGTGCTGCAGTTGAAAGCTACGGTCACTCACCTCGATGGGACAACTTCCGATGTCACCGACGACGCAAACACAAAATGGCTCTCCGAAACCCCCGGCGTTATAGCTGCCGGTCAACACGGGAAAGTCGTAGTGGTCTCTGAAGGCGGTGGACTATTTGGCGGCGCGGAGATCGGGGCAGTCGGGTTTCCTACGGTATGCCCGGTGACAAGGAAATTGGTGCCAGCTCGGTCGCTTTCTCCATTGCATCGGCCAAGGCAAACAAGGGCGACATCTCCGCCGTGGCGGACCGGACTTCACTCGGACTCGGCGAGTCGGTCCGAATGAAAGTGCTCAGAAGGCTTCCTGATGGCAACCGGGAAGATATTTCTGCGGATTCTAAAACCGTGTACATCACCACTTCGGAATCCGTTCTTATTCCTGAGGGCAACGGGGTGGTCACACACGTCGGCACCCGTGATAACTCCACGGATAGCGCAACCATTACTGTCTTCTACGGCCCATCTTCGACGCAGGTGGCATTTGATCTCAAGAGCTCAGGCCCCGGTCCCACCCTGGAGATTGAAATCCCGAAAACCATTTTGGAAGTAGGCGAGATGCAGAAATTCTCCGTGGTTAGAAAGAAAGACGCAGCGGTACTTACCGCTCGCGGGTCGGGAACTCAATATGTCGTCTTTGGTGGAAAGGGCAGCCCCGAAAACGAGCTTCTTGCAATCGACGACGCAGCTGGAACCATTACCGCTGAGAAGTCCTTGGGCCGTTACAACCGGCGTTCTGCAATCTTGTTTGTGAGGAACGGCAATTCCGTCGGTTGGATAGAATTGAAGTTAATCCACTCTCCCGGGAACGCAACGCGGGTCGTTCCGCAGCGCTTCGTAAGCTCAAGAAACTCAAGGGAAAGCGGATATTAAATTCCACATAAACCTCCAAAAAGACATACTTACCGTTCGAAAATGCATCTATAATTTCGGAAGTGGTTTTATCTACGGGATTTAGCCGTCCCGAAATGGGGCTCGACGTGGCAGCGAAGTTGCTCATTGAAGACGGGTGGGATGTCTCTGCCACGCCTCCACAGCCCTCTCCCTTTACGGGTTCGGGGCTAGCGCCGAAGCCCATGAATCGGGAAAGCCAAGCTCGCTTTGTCGCAGTCCTGTTGTTTCTGCTGACGGTGGCTGCCGTGGTCTGTGCGGGTTTCAATTTACAGCAGGAACGCCATACTGCCTTTCCGACCGACAAAGTGTGGTGGGTGGAGCATGATGGCCATGTGGTGGCCGAACGGCTGGAAGCCGGCGGCCCGGGCGCGAAAGCCGGCATCAAGGCCAACGACCAGTTAGTCGCGATCAATGGCCAGGAAGTGAAGAAGGCGTCGGATGTGGAGCGCCATCTCCACCGCAGCGGCGTTTACTCCAAAGCCACCTACACTTTGATGCGGCAGTCGGTGACGCTCGAGCCGAGCGTCATCATTGAGCCAGCGGACCTCTCCGTGAACGGCTTGCTGCGGTCGATCGCGCTGATCTATCTGGGCATTGGCCTCTACGTTCTAATGCGCCGCTGGACCGCGCACGGGTCGACCCACTTCTACATTTTCTGCCTGGTCTCGTTCATTGCCTATTCCTTCCATTACACGGGCGAGCCGGGCGACTTCGACTCGGCGGTTTACTGGTGCAATGTGGTTGCGTGGATCTTGCAGCCCACGCTGTTCCTGCACTTTGTGCTCACGTTTCCGGAGAAGCGGCAATTTGTGCGGCGGCGTCCGTGGCTGCTGGCTCTGGCCTACTTACCCGGCGCTGTGCTTCTGGTGAGGCACATCATCGCGTTGCGGCTGGCACAGGCCAGTGAGTACCTGCGCTGGAACATTGACCGGCAGGAAATGGCCTACGGCGCACTGCTGTTTGTGGTGGCCGCGGCGATCCTGTGGTCCAGTTACCGCCAGGCCAGTACGGCGATCCTCCGCCAGCAACTGAAGTGGGTGACGCGCGGCACGGTTCTGGCCATCGTTCCCTACACCCTGTTTTACGTGGTGCCTTACTTGATGGGCGTGTTGCCGGGCACGTGGATGAAACTATCCTCGCTGTCGTTGTGCCTGCTGCCGCTGACCTTCGGGTTCGTGATCTTCCGCTATCGCCTCATGGACGTTGATCTGATCTCGAAGCGCGTGGTGGTCTATACCATGGCGGTCACGGCGGTGGTGGGGATGTACTTCGCGCTGGTCGCGGGCGTCGCGACCCTGGTGCAAAGGCGGCAGCCTGGCACCGGACCGGTGGGGCTGATCCTGGCCGTGGTAGTGACGGCGCTTCTGTTTGATCCGGTACGCAAGTGGATTCAAGACCGAGTCGACCAGTTCTTCTACCGCACGGTGTATGACTATCGCCGGACGCTGATCGAATTCGGGCGTGAGCTGGGTTCCGAAACCGATCTGAACGCGCTGCTGTCTTCGGTTCTGGACCGCTTGTCGCGGACCCTGGCGGTCGACCGGATCGCGATTTTTTTGCGCGCCGCCGAGGAGACCGAGCAATTCGTCGTCTCCAGGTCGATGGGCATGATTCCCATGGGCAGGCTTGACCTGACCTTTCTGAGCGCGCCTCGTCCGGAGCCCGCCGGGCACATGTTCTTCGAGAACACGCACCAGGTCCCGCGTGAGACGCTGGGATCGCAGGATGCCATCGCCCGGCTCGATCTGAACTACTACATCCCCTGCCGGGCCCAGCAGAAGACTGTGGCCGTGCTGGGGCTGGGAAAAACTGCCAAGGGCGATTACCTCTCGAGCGAGGACATCGAGTTGCTGGAAACGCTGGGGGGATATCTCGGCATCGCCATCCAGAACGGGCGCCTCTACGCTTCGCTGCAGCAGAAGGTGGCGGAGTACGAGCGGTTGAAGGATTTCAACGAGAACATCGTCGAGTCGATTAACGTGGGCATTATGGCGCTCGACATGGAAGACCGCATCGAGAGCTGGAACGCGCAGATGGAAGTGATGTATGCGATGCCGCGCTGGCAGACTCTGACGCAGCCGGTGCGCAGTGTCTTCCCGCCGGAATTTGTCGAAGAGTTCTACCGGGTGCGGCAAAACGGAGGCATCAATAACCTGTACAAGTTCCGGCTGCAGACTCCGGCGGGCGAAACACGGACGGTGAACGTGGCGATCGCGCCGCTGGTGACGCGCAAGTTCCAGGTCATCGGGCGTCTCGTCATCATGGACGACATTACCGAACGCGTGGAACTCGAAGGCCAGCTTTCGCAGGCCGACAAGCTCTCGTCGATCGGGCTGCTGGCTGCCGGTGTGGCGCATGAAGTGAACACGCCTCTGGCTGTGATTTCGTCTTATACCCAGATGCTGGCCAAGCAACTGCAGGGCGATCCGCAGAAGTCGGGACTGCTGGAAAAGATCACGCGGCAAACGTTCCGCGCGTCAGAAATCGTCAACAACCTGCTGAACTTCTCGCGCACCAGCGGGACGGAGTTCGCCGACGTCGACATCAACAAAGTCATTACCGACACGCTCGCGCTGCTGGAGCACCAGTTCAAGACGGCTAAGATCCAGGTGCAACCCGAGCTGACCGCGGGGATTTCTCCGATCCAGGGAAATCCGGGGAGACTGCAGCAGGTCTTCCTGAACTTGTTCCTCAACGCCAAGGACGCGATGCCGGGCGGCGGCCGGCTCAAGGTCGCCACCAGCAATGGGGACATGGTCAGCGTGCGGGTTTCCGACACCGGATCGGGGATTGCTCCGGAACACATCCAGCGCATTTACGATCCATTCTTCACGACGAAGACCGTGCCCAAGGAGGGCCAGAATCGGGGAACCGGGTTGGGACTCTCCGTCACTTACGGCATTATTCAGGAGCACGCGGGCAAGATTCGAGTGGAAAGCGATCCGGGTTCCGGGACGACATTCGCCCTGGATTTTCCGATGAGCAGGAAGGCAGTGCATGTCTGAGGCAGCAGTCATCTCGCGCGGCACCTTGAATGGCGGAACGAACGGCAGTCCGTCGCCGGCCGGTTCGGTGCTCATCATTGACGATGAGGCTGAGATTCGCGAATCCCTGCAGACGCTGCTCGAAATGGAAGGATTCGAAGTCGAGACCGCCGTCTCGGGCGAAGATGGCCTCGTGCAAATGGGGGATCGCCCGTTTGATCTCGTGCTGCTCGATCTGACTCTGCCGGGCCGCAACGGGATGGAGATCCTCTCGGAGATTCGGTCGCACGATTCGCGCCTGCCGGTGATCATGATTACGGCATACGGCACCGTCGAGAACGCGGTGCGTGCCATGCAGTCGGGCGCAGCGAATTTCGTGCAGAAGCCGTGGGACAACGAGAAACTTCTCGCCGATGTACGCGCCGCGGTGGGATGGCGTCGGGCCGAAGAGGAAAACGTCCAGCTCAAGCGCGCGCTCAAGCAGCGCTATAACTTCGAAAACATCGTGGGCAAGAGCGAGCCCATGCTGAAGATTTTTGATCTGGTCGCGCAGGTGGCGAACAGCCGCTCGACCGTGCTGTTGCAGGGCGAAAGCGGCACGGGCAAGGAAGTGATTGCCAAGGCTGTGCACCTCAACTCTCCGCGCCGCGACAAGCCGTTTGTTCCGGTCAACACCGGTTCGATGCCGACCGACCTGCTGGAATCGACGCTCTTCGGCCACGTCAAGGGAGCGTTCACCAGCGCCATCGCTTCGAAGAAGGGCTTGTTCGAGGTCGCGGACAAAGGCACGCTGTTCCTGGACGAAATCGCGACCATGGGACTGGAGACGCAGGCCAAGATTCTGCGAGTGCTGCAGGACCGGCGGTTCATGCACCTGGGCGGGATTCAGGAGATTCAGGTGGACGTGCGAATCATCGCCGCCACCAACATTGACTTGCGGCAGATGGTGCGCGAGGGAAGGTTCCGAGAAGACCTGTTCTATCGGTTGAACGTCATCACGGTGGAACTGCCGCCGCTGCGCCAGCGCAAGGAAGATATCCCCCTGCTGGTGGAATTTTTCTTGAAGAAATACGCGGAAGAAAATGGCCGTCCCGCGCCGCGCATCACTCCGGAAGCCCTGCGGCCGCTGATGGCATATTCCTGGCCGGGGAATGTCCGTGAACTGGAGAATGTCATCGAGCGCGCCGTTGTGCTCTCTTCCGGGCCGGAGATCAGTATGGACTTGCTGCCTGATTCCATGATGGGGCGCGGCTCCTCACTCACCCTGCACGACCCGCCGTCCGACGCGTCGTTATTCGAGATCGTGGAAGACGTGGAGCGGCGGGTCATCACCGACATGCTGGAACGCTGCAACTGGAACCAGACCGAAGCGGCCGAGCGGTTCCACGTGCCGCTGTCCACCCTGAATCAGAAGATCCGGCGGCTGAATATTGAGATTAAGAAGAAGGGGCGGGGATAAGAGCAGACCTCGGACTTCGACCTCAGCCAACCTGCTTGGCCTAAATATTCTAAAACCTTTTTCCGCGCAGCTAATCGTCCCAACCCAGCAAAGAGTGAGGCGTGGCCGAGGTCTGAGGTCCGAGGTCGAGGTCTGATCTCTGCCGCCTGATTGCTTACCGCGTTCTCTGTTATAGTTTCGGTCAAGCGACGCCGCGCACCAGGCGTCGTCCGAATCGCATGGAACTCAGATCGCCTACGGAGTTTGCCAAGGAGAAGGTCCAGTCGGTTCAGGAATACACCCTGCTGGCCGCGCAGTCGCTGGGCAACCTGTTTCGCAAGCCGTTTTATTTTGCGGACATGGTGCAGCAGGCCGATCTGATTGGCGTGGGCTCGCTGCCCATCGTGGTGCTGACCGGTTTCTTCACCGGCGGCGTGCTGGCGCTGCAGACGGCCAACACGCTTCAGCGCTTCGGTTCGATCACGCTGATCGGGCAACTCGTTTCGACGTCCATGGTGCGCGAACTGGGTCCGGTGCTCACTGGGCTGATGGTTGCGGGGCGCAATTCTTCCGGCATGGCCAGCGAACTGGGATCGATGGTGGTCACCGAGCAGATCGACGCCATGCGCGCGCTGGGCACCGATCCGATAAAGAAGCTGGTGACTCCGCGCGTCACCGCGACTGTGTTCATGCTGTTTTTTCTCAGCATCATTTCCGATCTGGTAGGACTTGCGGGCGGCCTGATGGTGGCCAAGCTGTTCCTGAGTCTCGATGCGCGCCAGTACTGGGCGAATGCATGGCAGGTGCTGGTGCTGCAGGACGTGTTCATGGGACTGCTGAAGCCGACGCTGTTCGGCTTCATCATCGCGACGGTCGGCTGCTACTACGGCATGACGGCGCGCGGCGGAACGCAAGGCGTGGGCCGCGCGACCACGCAGGCGGTAGTGGCGGCGTCGGTGTTTATCCTGGTTACGGATTTCTTTGTCACCAAGCTGTTGATCACGGTGCTGTCGTTTAAGTAAGCAAGTAATAAGTAAGCAAATAAGACCACCAAATAGGACCACACGGAATCGCATGTCTACGCCCACTGTGCCCGTCGATTGCACTCCCACCACGGAGAGGCCGGCTGGGTCTGCGATCGTCTTCGAAGATGTACATCTGGCGTTTGAAGACAACGAAGTCTTGCGCGGGGTTTCGTTCCAGCTCCCGTTCGGGGAGACCAAGGCTCTGTTTGGCGTCGCGGGATCGGGCAAGAGCACGATTCTGAAGCTCGCTCTCGGGCTGCTGCCGCCGGACTCGGGAAGGATCACCGTGCTGGGCAACGAAGTCACCCAAATGCGCGAGCAGGATCTCTTTCCCATGCGCGGCAAGCTGGGAATGGTGTTTCAGGAGAGCGCGCTGTTCGACTCGCTCACGGTGCGCGAGAACGTGGCCTACCGGCTCATGGGGGCGCACGGCATCTACGACGAGGAGATCGACCGGCGGGTGCGCGAGTCGCTGCGCTTCGTGGAGTTGGAACACACTCTCGATCTGTTTCCCTCGGAGCTTTCGGGAGGCATGCGGCGGCGCGTGGCCATCGCGCGCGCGATCATCACGCAGCCAGAGCTGCTGCTTTACGATTCGCCCACCGGCGGCCTCGATCCGGTCACTTCCAACACCATTGTGGAATTGATCATGAAGCAACGTGACGTGTACCGCACCAGTTCCCTGCTGGTCACGCACCGGTTGCAGGACGCTTTCACCCTGGCCACGCATGAGTTCGACCCGCAAACGAACCAGTTGCGAGTGTTGCCGCGCGGCCAGTATTGCAATGTGCCCATGAGTTTTCTGATTTTGCGCGATGGCAAAGTTATTTTCGACGGCGATGTTCGCCAGGTGACCCACTCCAAAGACGAGTACATTCGGGAATATATTTCGTAGGGATTGAGTAATTGGGAAGTGCGGTGATTGCAAATCGCCCAGCGATCGCCTTTCTACATCAATAGGGGCTGGCCTTTCACTTCGGCGCAGCCAGGTTTTTGCCGGCCTGAATGAACGACTGCACGTTGCTCTTGTCGATCAGCCCCGAACCTGTATCCACGAAGCTCGGAATGGGCGCAAAGCTGTCCTTCGACCAATCCGTGTCCAGCGACGGCGGCTTGTGGTGATACAGATTGTCGAGCATCTGCATGCCGACGAAGGCCATGGTGTACGGCTTCTGCGCGATGGTGGCGGCGATGACGCCTTTCTGGATCCCTTCCAGCGTCTCGGCGTCGGTGTCCATCGCGATAACGACTTTCCCGGTCACGTGATAGCTGTTGAGCACGCCCGCTACTTCTTTGCCCGATTGCGCTTCCAGACAAACAAAGCTGTCGACCTTGTCGCGCTCTTTGCCGACGATCTGGGTCGTGGTATCGAAGGCGATTCGCGGGTCGCCCTGGATATCGACGACGCGCGTGATCTTGATGTCAGGCGTTTTGGCGAGAGCGTCTTTGTATCCGCGCAAGCGGTCCTGCAGGTTGGGCTGGTCGGGCATGGTGAAAACCACGACATTGCCTTTGCCGTGGAGTTCCTGCGCCAGGCGCTGTCCGCCGGTCACGCCGGCCTGATAGTTGTTGGTGCCGATGAAGAACAGCCGTTTGCTCGACGGCGCATCGGAGTCGATGGTGACCACGGGGATGCCGGCTGCGACCGCTTTATCAATGCTGTCCTTGAGCAGCGCCGCGTCGGTCACGTCCAGTAAAATTCCGGTGGCTTTCTTCTGCACCGCCTGATCGAGAGCATCGCGCTCGGCCTTGGGATCGAAGGTCTGCGGCCCGGCGAAATCGTAGCGCACTTTCATTTGCGTCGCGGCGTTTGAGAATCCTGAGCCAGCAGCCTTCCAGTAAGGAAGCTGCAGGTTTGCCGAAACCAGGACAAAGAATTCGTCGGAGTCATGGGCGCCTCCGCAACTGAGGGTCAGTCCCAACAAGAGTGCGACAGAGGCCGAATGGAGAATCGTACGCGAGCGAAGCATCGCATCCTCCTTCGAAGATTCTGATCCAGCGGCGCGATTCCTGCCGGATGAGAACCTTCAGCGTGTGGATTGTAAACGAGCGGTCGAGCGAAGGCCAGAAGGCAGAGGAAAGATCAAACACCTGGCGAGTGACCCTGCGCATTGCCTTTGCGAGGGCCTCAATGTACATTCGATTGGCGTTACAGGGTCGTGCTCGTACGGTTCCGGCCAAGGAGAGCTGCGATGTCTCTTCGACGATGTTTGGCGACTTGTTTGTCTACGCTGGTGGGTCTCGTGATCATGATCGGCGACGCCCAAGCCAGCACGATATCCGCTAGCGGTGACGATCTTCATTGCCACGTCGCCCCTGCCCACGAACCAACCCCGGGTGAGAAGGCGTATCTGGACGGCAAAGCGAGTGAGGCCGAGTCACTTTATCGTGAGGCGCTGGGCAAGGCGCCGCATGACGCCACGCAGACCGCGGGCCTGGTTCGCGCACTGTTGCGCGAGCAGAAAGTCGAAGACGCTGCGTCGACTGTGAACGCCGAACTCGCCCTGGCCCCCAACTCAGTTCCGTTGCTCACCGCATGGGCTGAGGTTGAATACCGGCAAGGCAAGATTGCCGAAGCTGCCGGAACCGCCGATCAGGCGTACCGGATCGACCCATGCAACCCGCGCCTTTACTTGATCCGCGCACGCATCCTTCGACTCAACTCCATGTATGCTTCCGAGCGTAGCGCCATCGGCACTGCCCACGCTCTGGATCCCTGGGACATGGATATTCGGCGCACGTGGCTTGGGACGCTGCCTCTCACCCAACGCATCGAGGAACAGAAGCAATTTCTTGCCACAGCCAACGGGATGGACCCCGAAGAGCGCGCCCGGGTTGAACGCGGCCTTCCTAATCTCGTCCGCTGGGCCAGCAACACAGACAAGACTTGTCACGTAGCTTCGCCCACCAACTCGACAGAACTCCCATTGGTGCCGATTTGGTCGGGAGGGGGAGCCGGCAGACGCGTTCAGAGCTGGGGGCTTCGAGTTCTCTTCAACAACAGCGAGAGTGTGCTGGGGGTTGATACAGGAGCCTCGGGACTGGTCATCAACCGCGCAATCGCGGACCGAGCCGGACTTAAGCCTATCGGCCGAGTACAAATCGGCGGCGTAGGCGACCAGGGTGCGCAAGGAGGATTCATCGCGCATGTCGACTCCATCCGCATCGGCTCGCTGGAGTTTCGCGACTGCACTGCGGAAGTGACCGATCGCAAAGACATCCTCAGCATGGACGGACTTATCGGTACCGACGTGTTTCGCAGCTACCTGGTGACGCTGGATTTCCCGATGCGCAAGTTTCTCCTCGCTCCGCTTCCACCGCGCGCTACTGATGCAGGCGGCACCTCGGAAACTCTCAGCACGGAGGCTGGACAGCAGGTCGATAGCGCAAACGCCGGATCGTCCTCTCAACCGCAGGACCGCTACGTCAGTCCGACGATGAAGGATTATGTCGGGTTCTTCCGCTCCGGACACTTGATCGTCATTCCCGCGCTTCTCAACGGCAAGACGCAACGTCTTTTCATGGTGGATACGGGAGCGTTCAGCACTGCGATTTCGCCAGAGGCGGCCCGCGAGGTCACCAAGGTTCACGGCGGGGCTCCGGGCTCCGTCAGGGGGATGAGCGGAGAAGTCGCAAAAGTTTCGTTCGCGGAGGCGATTCTTTTTCAGTTCGGCGGCATCCGGCAGCAGAATAACGATCTTTTTTCCTTCGACACCACTGGCCTGAGCAAACAAGCGGGCTTTGAAATCTCCGGCTTCCTTGGCAGCACAGTCCTCCGCCAACTCACCATTTCCATTGACTATCGCGACGGGCTCATTAAGTTCGATTACGACCCGCGTCACGGCAATCACAATTTCTAATTTCTTTATTGAGAACGCTAGACTCCCACCGGGAACGGCTTGGTGTGCGTAGTTGCGCGGAGGGAGGCGCCGCCGAAGCGGCCTTGCAGCAACGACATCAGGCCGGTGTACCAGTATCCCACCACAAACAGCAGCAGGAACGGGACTGTAATGTAATTCTCGTTATCGACGGCGTAGTAGACGGTGGCCGCGAAATAGGCGCCGATCAACAGTTCCAGCCACGGGACCCATCCCAGGCGCTTGCGGTATTTGGTGGCGCCAACTCTATCCTGCTTCGAGATCACACGGTATTTGGGAGTGCGCGCGAAGGCGCTTTCCTTGCCGATGAGCGCCTCGATGACAGCTTTGGTGTTGGTGATGGTCAGGCCGATGCCGAGCGCCATCAGAATTGGCAGGTATAACAGGGCCCGCGGCCAACTTCGCGGAAACAGTTCGCGCTGTGAAACCAGGTAGAAACTCGAAATCGAGAACGTCGACGCCATGAACAGCGGCAGGTCGATGTAGAGCATTTGAAACCAGCCCTGATAGAAGCGAATGATCATGGCGGGAAGCAGGAGCACCGAAAGCATGATCATGAGCGGATAGCTGATATTCGCCGTCAGGTGGTACCAGGCCTCGATCTTGGTGTGCAGTGGAGCGTCGCTCTTCAGCACCCGCGGCAGAATCTTTTTTCCCGTCTGAATCAGTCCCTTGGCCCAGCGCGCTTGCTGCGTCTTGAAGGCAGTCATCTCCACCGGCAGCTCGGCCGGGCATTCCACGTCCTGCAGGTAGATAAATTTCCAGCCTTTGAGCTGAGCGCGATAGGAGAGGTCGGTGTCTTCGGTCAGCGTGTCGTGCTCCCAGCCTCCGGCTTCGTCGATCGCGATTCGCCGCCACATGCCGGCCGTGCCGTTGAAATTGAAAAACAATCCAGTGCGGGCGCGGCCCGAGTGCTCGAGCACGAAGTG